>MDTC01171871.1_pt1 | contig 16739 bp, 17 predicted proteins | sample 811181 | NCBI WGS metagenome assembly MDTC01 (sample SAMN05326644, study PRJNA326480) | marine metagenome | isolation source: seawater | place: Pacific Ocean: North | collected 2011 | reverse complement strand
GCCGATGCCGCCGACGCCTCGCTCTACATCGTGCGCCACCCCGACCACTACCCGCACCATCTGCCTTCGGCTCGCTACGACCCGGCGGAATCCCAGCGGCTGGCCGAGTTTCTCGACCACGTCGACGTCGCAGTCTCACTGCACGGTTATGGCCGCGCGGGCCGCAGCACCCAGATCCTGGCCGGCGGCCGCCATCGCGCGCTCGCCGAACACCTCGACCACCACATCACGATCCCGGGCTATGAGGTCGTCACCGACCTCGAGGCCATCCCGCGCGAGCTGCGCGGGCTGTACCCGGGCAACCCCGTGAACCGGCCCCGCGACGGCGGAACGCAGCTGGAACTGTCGGCGCGGGTGCGCGGGGTCAGCCCCCGCAGCGGTTTGCCCAGCGACGACGGCCTGACACCGGCGACGTCGGCGCTGGTGCAGGGTCTGGCCGCGGCGGCACGCTCCTGGCAGGGGCGCTAGCCCCCGAATCACTGCGCTCGACCACCCATCCGCGGGGCGCGCCGCTCCGAATGCCGGTATGTGGAACCCATCTACGCAGGGCAGCGACCGATCCCGATGACGACGAGGTCAGCGCCCTGGAACCCGCCGGATGCCGGGGCGGTGCCGACGTGACGACGGCCCTCTACCGCACCCGGATCACCCACCTGCGCCGGGCGCCGGTGCATCACTACTTCGAGCACCGCAGCTACAGCTGGTTCGTCGACGTCGACGCGTTGCCCCGGCTTCCCGGGTGGCTGCGTCCGTTTGCGACGTTCGACCCCCGCGACCATCTGTGGGGTTCCGATGAGGACACGTTGCGCACCCGAGTCGAATCATTCCTGACCGACAAAGGCGTGGACCTGCCCGGGGGCCGGATCACAGCGCTGTTCCAGCCACGGGTGCTGGGCTATGTCTTCAACCCCCTGAGCCTGTATTGGTGCCACGACGTTCGCGGAGTGCTGAGGCACGTCGTCGCCGAGGTCCAGAACCTCCGCGGCGAGCGCCACGCCTACCTTCTGCCCCCGTCCGGCGACCGGCCCGCAATGGTGGCCAAGAAGTTCCACACGTCCCCGTTCACCGATGTCAGCGGCCACTACCTGGTCCACGCACCCCAACCGGAGGACACGCTCGACGTCAGGATTTCGCTGCACCGCGACGACCACCCGGCCTTCGTCGCCACCATGCGCGGCGCGCGCCGACGCGCGGGCATCGGCCAGATTCTGGCTCTGCAACTGGTGGCGCCGTGCGCTCCGCTGATGAACTCGATCGGCATGCGGGTGCAGGCGATCACGCTGCGGCTGCGTGGGGTGCCGCTGGCCTCACGGGGCGCGGAGAAACCCGAAAAAGTCGAGTCGCTGGTGCCCGTCGGCCGAGTTTCCATGAATACTGTTTGCGCACATTCCCTTTCACCACGGCTTGGCGGAAGCGGGGATTGACGTGACGACGTTGACGCAGGTGGCTAGGCTACCGCTCGTGACCGCCGAACTCGACGCATTGCTGCGCCAGGTGGCCCGTCGGGATGTCGACGCCTTCGCGGCGTTCTATGACCAGACCCGTTCCCGGGTGTTCGGCCTGGTCACCCGCGTTTTGCGGGACCCCGGATACAGCGAGGAATGCACGCAGGACATCTACCTGCAGGTGTGGCGCACCGCCGAGAACTACGACCCCGCCGCGGGAAGCCCGCTGGCCTGGCTGATGACGCTGGCCCACCGCCGCGCCGTGGACCGGGTGCGCTCGGAGCAGGCCGCCAGCACCCGGGAGTCGCGCTACGGCGCCGCCAGCGTGGAGCCGCCCTCCGACCACGTCGCCGACACGGTCATCCTCAGCGACGAACGTCGCCAGGTCACCGAATGCCTCGCGTCGCTGACCGACACCCAACGCGAATGCATTCAACTCGCGTACTACGACGGGCTGACCTACGCGCAGGTGTCCGAGCGCCTGTCGGCGAACCTCGCCACCATCAAGTCCCGGATGCGTGATGCCATCCGTGGCCTGCGTCGATGCTTGGGGGCCGCATGACCGGACCACATGCAGCTGAGCTGTTGTCGCTGGCGACGCCGTACGCGTTGCACGCCCTCAGCGATGCCGAAGCCGCCGACGTCGAGCGGCTGCTCGACGACGCGCCGCCCGACGTCGCCGACGCCTTCCACACCGAGGTGCAGGCGGTGCGCGAAACGATGGCCGCGCTGGCGTCGGCCACCGCGGTGGAACCGCCGCCGGAGCTCCGCGACCAGCTGCTGAGCCGCATCGCCGAGGAACCCGTGCCGCTGCGTCGTCCTTCGCAGCAGCGGCGCTGGCCCCGCATGGTGCTGGCCGCCGCCGCGGTCGCGGTGGTCGGTCTGGGCGCTCTGGGTGTCGGCTTGGCGCTGCGCCCGCCCACTGTCCCGTCCACCGCGGATCAGGTGTTCGCCGCGCCGGACGTGCGCACGGTGTCCGGAGAAATCCCCGGGGGCGGTACCGCCACGGTGGTGTTCTCTCGGGAACAGGGCTCCGGGGTGCTGGTGATGAACAACGTGCCGCCCCCGCAGCCGGGAACGGTCTATCAGATGTGGCTGGTCGACGGGCAGGGGCCGCACTCGGCCGGCACCATGGGCCCGGACTCGGTCGCGCCGTCGACCACCGCGGTGATCCCGGACCTGGGCTCCTCGCGGGCGCTCGCGTTCACCGTCGAACCACCGGGCGGATCGACCGAACCGACCAGCCCGGTGTTCGCCGAGTTACCGCTCAGCTAGGACTCTCCAGCGTCGCCGCGGCAGCCTCGGCCAGCACGTCGGCGACCTGGTGGCCGCGCCGCCACGCCGCCTGCTGACGCATCGCGCCGTTGCCCCGTTCAGCCACTCCGGCCAAGCCGGAAGAGACCAGCTCGTAGTCACCAACCTGTTCGAGCGCGGGACGGACCCGCTCGACCAGTTGCTCCAACAGCTGCCGGGTGGGAGCGGGGGCATGCTCCTGCAGGTCGAGACTGTCGCCGACGAGACCGTCGCGGGCGGCCTTCCAGTAGGCGGCCTTGAGCGCGAACGCCGCCAACGGTTGCACCGGTTCGCTGCGTCGGTGCTCCTCGAGTGCGGTCATCACGCAGCCGCGGACCAGCGCGGCGAACGTGACCGACTCGGCGACCGTGGCGGGCACGTCGGCGACCCTGACCTCGATGGTGGGGAAGTTGCGGGAGGGCCGCACATCCCAATAGACCATGCCGTCGTCGCGGATCACCCCGGAGTGACACAGCATCTCGACCGCGGCGTCGTACTCGTCGGCCGAGGCGAACTGCGGCGGCGGGCCGGCACTGGGCCAGCGCGCCCACAGGACACTGCGCCAGCTGGCGTGGCCGGTGTCGGCGTTGCGGTAGATCGCCGAGTTCGCGGTCAGCGCGAGCAGTAGCGGCAGCCAGGGCCGCAGCCGGTTGCTGACACCGATGGCCGCATCCCGGTCCGGCACCGCGACGTGCACGTGGCAGCCGCAGATGCCCTGCTCGTGGGCGATCATTCCGAATCGCTCCCCGATGTCGCGGTAGCGCGGAGTGTCGGTGACCGGGAACTGCGACGGCAGGGTGGGCGGCAGGCCGACCGCCAGCAACTGCGCACCCGCGGCCTCGGCGGCTCCGGCCGCCACCGTGCGCAACCGCAGCAGCTCGTCGCGCAGGTCGGAGGTGTCCTCCACGACGGAGCTCGTCGTTTCGACCTGGCAACTGGTCAGTTCGAGTTGCAGCTCGACGCCGCCGCGCGCGGCCCGTTCGGCCACCGCGCGGTTGAGCGCGACAGGGGCGCCCGTCGACGGGTCGACGAGCAGGAACTCCTCCTCGACGCCGAGGGTGGGTGTCGACCCCGTCGAAGACGCCACCGAAACTCCCTGAAGAGATTTGATCCGGCCCGTCGGAGTGTGCACAACGGGCCGGATCATCGTGAAAAAGTCGAAGGGATTAATGCCCGCAGCGCATCGGACTCAAACCTCAGGTCCTACGATCGATTTCGTGGCCAAGGGTTTCCGGTTCGGGGTCGGTGTCACGCGGGTGCGCTCGCTGGAGTCGCTGCGGGAGGCGGCGCGCCGCGCCGAGGATCTCGGGTTCGACGTGATGCACGTGCCCGACCACCTCGGTGGCCCGGCGCCGTTCCCGGTCATGACGGCCATCGCGCTGACAGCTCCGGCGCTACGGGTCGGGACATTCGTCGTCAACTCGGCGTTCTACCGGCCGGCACTGCTGGCCCGCGATGTCGGCGCGCTGCACGAGCTGTCCGAGGGCCGCTTCGAGCTGGGGCTCGGTACGGGGTACGTCAAAGAGGAATTCGACGCTGCCGGCCTGCGGTATCCCAGCGCGGGTGAACGGGTCGACCACCTGCGCGACACCTGCGAGTACATGGCCGAACACCTGCCCGACGTGCCGATCATGATCGCCGGCAACGGTGACCGGGTGCTGCGCATCGCCGCGCGCCAGGCCGACATCATCGGCTTGACCGGGGGTGACCGGCCCGCCGAGCCCGACGACGACCCGCTGGCCGAGCGCATCGGGTTCGTCCGGGACGCCGCCGGTGAACGGTTCGACGAGTTGGAGCTCAACGTCGCCATCACCGCGATGCCGCTGGACGACTCCGGCGCGCCCGATCTGGCCATCGCCCGCCGGTCGCTGCCCGGCCTGTCCGATGAGCAACTGCTGCGCCACCCCGGTGTGCTGTCGGGCAGCACCGACGAGATCGCTGAGCGTCTGCGCGGCTACCGCGACACCTACGGCATCAGCTATGTCATCGTGCAGGCGCGCCACGTCGAGGCGTTCGGCAAGGTCATCGCTCTTTTGAAGTAGTCCGCGCTTTTGAAGTAGTCCGCTCTTTTGAAGTAGTCCGCGCTTTTGAAGTGGTCAGAGCCACAGGTAGAGCCCCGACAGCAGCGCCCACATCCCCACGCAGTACAGCTCGAACGCGGCGCGCAGCGGGATCGGCGCATGGCGCAGTTCCATGAAGTCCAGCCCGACCAGCCGAACCTTGACCGCGGCGATGGCCAGCACCAGCACCGCCACCGCCGACCCGGTGCCGTGTTCGGCGCCGACGGCCCACGACACGATCGTCGCGGCAACCAGGATCAGCCAGGTGACCCCGGCGCGGTTGCTCAACAGCTTCAGCGCGGTCATTCAGCTCACCAGGTACAGCAGCGCGAACAGGAAGATCCACAACAGGTCGACCAGATGCCAGAAGCAGGCCGCACCTTCGACCAATGCGGTGCGGGTGGCGCTGAGGTCGGCCCGGCGGGTCTGGGTGGCCATGAAGGCCAGCGCGCCGAGCCCCAGGCAGACATGGAACAGGTGCAGCCCGGTGAGGATGAAGTAATAGAGATAGAAATGGTTGGCGCCGGGACCGTGACCGGCGCCGGCCAGCGAGACGTACTCGAACACCTTCAGTGCGATGAACACCAGCCCGCACCCCATGGCCGCGACGACGGCGCGGGTGGCGAGGATTCGCGCACCGGTGCGCGTCGCTGCCAGCGCGAGCACGACGAACAACGAACTGGTCAGCAGCACCAGCGTGTTGAGCACGCCCACACCGAGGTGCAGGGTGGTGCGCGCGGCGTCGAACACGTCGGGCGCTTTCGCGCGCTCGACCAGGAAGGTGACGAAGAATGCGCCGAACACGAGCATGTCGCCGAACAGGAACACCCAGGTGCCGCTTTCGCCGGGGATCCGGCGGGCGGGATAAGATGCGGTGATGGTGTGCGGTGTCACGCCGCTGCCAGTGCTGCCTGTTCGGCCTTGATCGACTTCAGCATCACCGCGGTGGTGGAGAACAGCCAGATCACCAGCACCAGGCCGGGGATGTAGAAGGCGAACACGCCGTTCCAGGCCAGCGGACCGTCGTTGAACACCACGACGACGCAGCCGGGCAGCGACAGGATGGCGACCCACAGGTTGAGGTAGCCGTACCACCGCGGGAAGGTCGGCGGGTCCCCCTGGTCGACGAACGCGGCGATGGCCAGCGTGACGTTCTGGACGATGATGGTGCCGACGATGCCGATGAACCACAGCCAGAAGACGTCGTTGAGGGCCTGGGTCAGCTCGGCCGAGCGCTGCTCGGGCCGGTAGGCGGCCACTCCCAGGAAGAACTGCGGGAAGATCAACGCCGGGACGAACACCGTCGCGGCCATCAGCTGGGTCATCGACAGCATGCCGAAGCGGCCCTCGGCACGACGGATACGCAGCACGATCGTCGCCAGGAACGGCAGGGCCAGCGCGGCGGAGAGCAGCGCGCCGGACACTCCGAAGCGCACCCAGAGCTTGTGGTCGGTGAAGAACGTGGCGATCTCGTCGGCCGAGGAAACCGGCGACAGGGGCGGGAACAGCTGCGCAATGCCGGAGAAGCTGGCGCCGTACAGAAGAATCATGATCGTGCCGGCCCACGCGCCGATTCGCTGCAGTGTCAGCTCCACGGCTGGCAGGCTACCGCCGGAGCTACAAGTTTTGACACTTTTGCCATAACTCGTGATCGGCCGTTGCGGGCGCACCGCGTCGGCCGGGTAAGCTCCCAGCGGTCATGCCCTCGTAGCTCAGGGGATAGAGCACGGCTCTCCTAAAGCCGGTGTCGCAGGTTCGAATCCTGCCGGGGGCACTCTGCGATTTCGCAAGACTGTGATGTCGCAAGACTGTGATGTCGCAAGACATCGGAATAGCCGCGGACCTACTTCAGGTCCGCGGTTTTCCCGTTTGGGGCCGTTGGGGCTGCCGGTGGGGTGGTAGGCCCTGGCGGAGTCGCGAGTGACAGTCGCACACTCGTGGCACCTGGCAGATGGCCGTATCCCGATGCTCCGCGGCGACACACCGCTACACCGGGTCGATGCCTGAGCCGAATCAGCCAGGCATATAGCTGACTTCTGCGGCCGACGAGCGCTCCCGCGAACAAACAACGCGCGTCACGACCTCGTGTCATGGCCACGGCCATCACCAGAACTGGTGCGAGCCAAAGCGGTGACGATCCCCAGCACCAGAAGGGCGATCCCCGCCGGAGCCCCGAATGCGACCAACGTGAGCCGCCCTTGAGGTGCTGTTGCGGTCAACTCCACCGCGGTGGTGACGATGGCGGCGGGAGCGGCACCGAATATGCCCAGCAGCAAGGCAAACCGCCCGTTCATCGACCGCCACCCGGGATCGCCTCCGGAGCGCCGGTCCCTTGCGGGGGCACCGTCAGCCACGTCGTGTCCCGGTACACCAGCCGCGCGGTGAACACCATCGACAGCACGACCGCCGCCGTAAACACCCACGCGCTCAGGGACAGCTGCACACCGCCGCTGAGAGTGTGGCCGCTGGTGCATCCACCGGCCATTCGAGCACCGAAGAGCACCAGGAAAGAGCCGGTGAAGGCCGCGAATCCGCGTCGAATAGGGCTGGTTCCGAACCGGTTACGCCATGACGGCGGTACGACGGGGCGGAAGGCGGTGAAACGCCCACTGATGAACACCGACGTGATCATCGCGCCAACCATGACACCGACGTCGGACAGTGGCTCCCACCCGATCCCGTGGACCACCACCGCGGTGTAGTCGAAGTTCTGCAACAGCAGCGTGCCGATCAGCCATGAGTACGTCGTCGATTGGCCGAACACCTGGCGCAGGAGTATCGAACCGACGACGATCAACGCCACGGTCGAGGCGACGCCAAGGATCGTCCGCGCGTAGTAGTTGGTGAAGGGCACAGCCTCGGCGTTCACCCACTGTTGCAGTCGGCGGACTCTGCGTTGTGCGACGTCGACGGCGCCTTCTGTCAGGAACGCCGTCGTGTCGCGGATGAAGGCGCGGTCGTGGTCGTCGACGCAGCCGGTGCCGAGATGACGACGGCAGCTGTGTGCTCCGCCTTTGTACCGCGGCAAAAAGTACAGAAGGGTGAGCACCACGGCGGCATAGCCCACGGCGACAGCCAGCATCGTCCACGGTCGAGTGTCGGCAACGTGCCCGGTCACCACCATTTCGCCGACGTTCGCGGAGCTGACCAACAATTGACCCACGGTCGTCTGGTAGATCAACGTCCAGGCGGCCGCACCCATAAGCCCGCCCGGGATTGCATAGAGCGCATCGCGGCGCCCTTCACCCAGAGCAATCCACTCCGTGCCCGGAAAGTACCCGCCGATGGCAGCGCCGATCCCGAAATTCACGCCACCGATTGCTCCGCTATATACATAGAGCGGCTTGGGATCGAAGTGCATCGGCAAGCCCACTGCGTGCAGGCCGTAGAGCAGCACCGCGCCGAAGGCGGTGACACTGGCGAAACAACCGATCAGCAATCGGTCGACCAACCTGCCCGTGCGGATGACGGTCTCGGGATTACCGATCCCCCACAACGACGCGGGGATGCCGAACGCGATCCCGACCAGAAGGCCGACCCACAGCGGCGCCGTCACACCCACGCCGGCCACCGCGGACCCGACATTCGGCACCAGCACGACGAGGGATACACCAGAACATGACTTGACTCATTCATTGGCCTGCCTACTTGAGCCCGAATGACCGAACTGAACGCTCGTCACGGCCCCGCCCGATTCCGTCAACGGTCCCCCCGGACTACCGTCAGGTGACCATGGAGATCCTGCGCACCCCCGAATCCCGGTTCGCGAACCTGCCCGGCTACCCGTTCGCGCCGCACTACGTCGACGTCTCGGCAGCGGACACGACGCCGGTGCGGATGCACTATGTCGACGAAGGGCCCCGCGACGGCGACCCGGTCGTGCTGCTGCACGGCGAGCCGACATGGAGCTACCTGTACCGGACGATGATTCCGCCGCTGGCAGCCGCCGGATACCGGGTGTTGGCGCCCGATCTGATCGGGTTCGGCCGCTCCGACAAACCGACCCGCTTCGAGGACTACACCTATCTGCGGCACGTGCAGTGGGTGACGTCCTGGATCGAGACGCTGGACCTGACCGGAATCACCGCGTTCGTACAGGACTGGGGTTCGCTGATCGGCCTGCGCATCGCCGGCGAGCAGGGCCAGCGGTTCTCCCGCCTCGTCGTCGGCAACGGTTTCCTGCCGACCGCCGACCGCCCCACCCCGCCGGCGTTCCAGGTCTGGCGCGCCTTCGCCAAGTACTCCCCCATCCTTCCGTCGGGGCGCTTGGTCGCGGTCGGGACCACGAGCAAGGTGCCCGCACCCGTGCGCGCCGCCTACGACGCACCGTTCCCCGACAAGCGCTACCAGGCCGGAGCGCGCGCGTTCCCGCAACTGGTGCCGACCTCACCGGACAACCCGGCCATCCCGGCGAACCGGGCCGCCTGGGAGGCGCTCGGTCGCTGGGACAAGCCGTTCCTGGCCCTGTTCGGCAGCAAGGACCCCATCCTCGGGCGCGCCGACGCCCCGCTCATCCGGCACATCCCTGGTGCTGCCGGTCAGCCACACGCGCGGCTCCACGGTTCCCACTTCGTGCAGGAGGACTGCGGACCCGAGCTGGCCGATCGGATGATCTCGTGGATGATGACCAAGACGTCATGACTATGTGATCCAGCTCACAGCAAGCGTACGCTGGAAGCATCTCTTCAGAAGAAAGGAGATGCCATGAAAGGCGCGCATCGCGACCCGGTGGACCACGCCCGCACCACGCAACCGCACGCCGGCGAGTCCTTCATCGACACTCTCTGGCTTCCGGGACTGATCCTCATCGGGATCGGCACCGTGCTGATCGCCGGCACCGTCGCCGCCACCGCATACGGCGAACGGGACGCGTCCATCGTGCTCGGTCTGATCGCCGGCGCATTGGTCACCGCCGGGGCATTGCTGATCACACTCGAACACCAGAGGGTCAAGCGGGTGGAACGGCAGTGGCTGGCCGATCATCCCGAGCCGCACCGACACCTGCAAGCCAGTTAGCCTGCGAGTCCCAGAACGCCGTCAGCGCTACGTGCCCCGGGTCTGGATCACCTGCTCGGCGATCTCGGTCAGCTTGGTGTTGCCGTCCTGCGAGAGTCGGCGCAGCATGTCGAACGCTGCGACGTCGTCGATGTTGTAGCGCTCCATGATGATGCCCTTGGCCTGGCCGATCCGGTCCCGCGTCGACAGCGCCGACTCCAGCTGTTCGCTCTGCCGGCTGGCGATGATCGCGGCAGCGGCATGGGCGGCGAGCACCGCGCCGATCGTCTCGGCCTCGGCATCGAACGCGCCGGGCTCGAGCGCGAACAGGTTCAGGGCGCCGGCCGTCTGCGAGCTGGTGTACAGCTTGAACGACAACGCGCTGCGCACTCCCAGCGCTGCGGCCGCCGCCGAGTACATCGGCCAGCGCCGCTCGGTGCGCAGGTCGTCGCTGCGCACGATCAGCTCGTCGACCGCGGCCTCCACACAGGGGCCTTCGTGATATCTCATCTGCAGCTCATCGAGCCGCTGCGGCAGGTCCGAGGTACCCCCGACCGATCGGAAACGACCACCTTTGCCGATCAGCAGGACGCCCGCGGCGTCGACCCCGGGAATCAGGTCCTTGGCCTCGGCGCTGACTTCGGTCAGCACCTCATCGACGCTGCGCGGCCCCGCGACGGTTCGGGCCAACTCGGCCATCCGCTGAGCCAGCTCGTGCTGGTTGGCATCAGTCATGAAAAACATTCCCTCCGGTGAGCAAGGTACACGGGGTCGGGTTTGCCGGAGGCCGCCGCGGGCAATGCACGGTCGAGGCGGAGGCAGCGGTCGACCGTTGCTTCTGCTCAGGTTCCGTCGGTTCAGACACGCAGCCGACGGAGCCGCTTCCCTTTAGTCACTCTGTTAGTTGTAGTACTGTTCGGCTGTGGCGTGGCCGGATGTCTGGGTGCTCGGCGGGTATCAGAGCGATTTCGCGCGCAACCTCCACCGTGAGGGGTGCGACTTCGCCGATCTGACAGACGAGATCGTGCACGGCACACTCGAGTCCGCCGCCATCGGCGCACAGGACATCGAAACCGTGCACGTCGCAAACGCCTTCGGTGAGATGTTCGCCCGTCAGGGCCATCTCGGCGCCATGCCCGCCAGCGTCGACGAAGGGCTGTGGGGCACGCCGGCGTCGCGCCACGAGGCGGCCTGCGCCTCAGGCAGCGTCGCGACCCTGGCGGCACTGAGCGAGTTGCGCTCGGGCGCCTGCCGGACCGCTCTGGTCGTCGGGATCGAACTGGAGAAGACCGTCCCCGGTGACGACGCGACGACGATCCTGGGCGCGGCGGCGTGGACCGATCACGAAGGCGACGACGCCAAGTACATGTGGCCGCACATGTTCGATCGGGTCGCCGCCGAGTACGACAGCCGCTACGGACTCGAGGAGGTCCACCTGCGGGCGATCGCGTCGCTGAACCTGGCCAACGCCCGCAGCAACCCCCGCGCCCAGACCCGCGACTGGTCGGTTCCCGACCCCCTCACCGATGACGACGTGAACAACCCGGTGGTCGAGGGGCGGCTGCGACGCTTCGACTGCAGCCAGATCACCGACGGCGGCGCCGGTGTCGTGCTGGTCACCGACGACTGGCTGAGGGCCCACCCCGGCGCCCGCCCGCTGGGCAGGATCGCCGGGTGGGGTCACCGCACCGTCGGTCTCGGCCTGCAGCAGAAGCTCGATCGCTCGCGCGAGGACCCCTACGTCCTTCCCCACGTGCGCGCGACGGTGCTCAACGCGTTCGACCGTGCCCACGTCACCCTCGATGACGTCGACGGCTTCGAGGTGCACGACTGCTTCACGCCCAGCGAGTACATGGCGATCGACCACATCGGGTTGACCGGTCCCGGTGAGTCGTGGAAGGCCATCGAGAACGGCGAGATCGAGCGTGGCGGGCGGTTGCCGATCAACCCCAGCGGCGGACTGATCGGCGGCGGGCATCCCGTCGGGGCATCCGGGATCCGGATGCTGCTCGACGCCGCGCGACAGGTCAGCGGTATCGCCGGTGACTACCAGGTCGACGGTGCTGCGACGTTCGCGACCCTGAACTTCGGCGGCAGCACGTCCACCACCGTGAGCTTCGTCGTAGGGAGTGCGTCGTGACCCACGCCGAGATAGTCGGCAAGTTCCTGTCCACGCTGCCCGAGGACGACGACCATCCCTACCGCACCGGTCCGTGGCGTCCGCAGACGTGCGAGTGGGATTCCGACGACCTCACCGTGGTCGCCGGAGAGCTGCCGGCCGACCTCGACGGCGTGTATCTGCGCAACACCGAGAACCCGCTGCACCCGGCGCTGAAGAACTACCACCCGTTCGACGGCGACGGCATGCTGCACATCGTCGGTTTTCGGGACGGGAAGGCGTTCTACCGCAACAGGTTCGTGCGCACCGACGGCTTCGACGAAGAGAACCGGGCGGGTGGGCCGCTGTGGCCGGGCATCGCCGAACCCGTCGAACTGGCCCGCGTCGACCACGGGTGGGGCGCAAGGACGTTGATGAAGGATGCGTCATCGACGGACGTCGTGGTGCACCGCGGGATGGCGTTGACGAGCCACTATCAGTGCGGCGACCTGTACCGCACCGACCCCTGCACCGGCGCCGCGCTCGGCAAGGAGGACTGGCACGGCGGGTTTCCCTCGGACTGGGGGGTTTCGGCTCATCCCAAAGTCGACGAGCGCACCGGAGAACTGCTGTACTTCAGCTACAGCAAGCAGGCGCCCTACCTGCGTTACGGAGTGGTCAGCGCCGACGGTGAGGTCGTGCACCGCACCGATGTTCCGCTGCCCGGGCCGCGGTTGCCCCACGACATGGCCTTCACCGACAATTACGTCATCTTCAACGACTTCCCGCTTTTCTGGGATCCCGCGTTGCTCGAGCACAACGTGCACCTTCCCCGCTTCCACCGCGACATCCCCTCCCGGTTCGCGGTGCTTCCCCGGCGCGGTGACACCTCCCAGATCCGCTGGTTCGAGGCGGACCCCACGTACGTCCTGCACTTCCCCAACGCGTTCGAAGACGGCGACGAGATCGTGCTCGACGGCTTCTACCAGGGGGACCCGGAGCCTGCCGACAACGGCGCGGGAACCAAGTGGCAGCGCGCCTTCCGTTTCCTGGCGCTCGACCGCATGCAGGCGCGGCTGCATCGCTGGCGATTCAACCTCAGAACCGGTGCGGTACGCGAGGAACAGCTCACCGACACGATCTCCGAGTTCGGGATGATCAACCCCGTCCACGCGGGACGCCCCTACCGCTACGCCTACGCCGCCACCGCGATACCGGGGTGGTTCCTGTTCGACGGCCTGGTTCGCCACGACCTGAAGACGGGAGCGGAGGAGGCGTTCACCTTCGGTGAAGGCGTCTACGGCAGTGAGACGGCGATGGCTCCCCGCCCCGGCGGCAACGCCGAGGACGACGGATACCTGGTGACCCTGACGACCGACATGACCGCGGACGCGTCCTTCTGTCTGGTCTTCGACGCCGCCCGGGTGGGCGACGGGCCGGTGTGCACCATCGCCCTGCCCGAACGCATCTCGAGCGGCACGCATTCGACGTGGGTGGCCGGGGCTGAGCTACGACGGTGGCGCGACACCGACACCGCTGCTGCCGCGATCGGACTCTGATTGCCCGACCAGCCCAATGCGGTCGCGCGGATGCTGGGCGTCCTCGGCGACGAGTGGACGCTGTTGATCGTTCAGCAGGCCCTGCTCGGCGCCCGTCGTTACGCCGAATTCGCTGCGGCCCTGCCGATCTCGAGTGCGGTGCTGACCTCACGGCTGCAGTCGATGGTCGGCGAGGATCTGCTGATCCGGCGGGAGTATCAGACCCGCCCGTCCCGCTCGGAGTACCTGACCACCGCTCGCAGCCGCGCGCTGTGGCCGATGCTCACGTCGGTCTGGGCGTGGGAGCGCACCTGGGTTCCCGACCACGTCCAGCCACTACCGTCCATGCGGCACAGTCTGTGCCGGAGCGGCTTCGCGCCGCGAGTGACCTGCCGGGCCTGCGGTGAGCCCGTCGTCCACGGCGAGGTCAGCGCCCGGTGGGGGCCGAGCGGGTCGTGGCAGCGGTCGGTCCCCGCGTCGGCCAACCGCCGCCGGTCGCCACATCGGCGGTCGAGCGCGGGCGTGCTCTTCCCGCAGACCATGAGCGTGATGGGCGACCGGTGGGCCTTCGCTCTTCTGGTGGCGGCCTTTGTCGGTGTCTGCCGGTTCAACGACTTCCAGAAGCAGCTCGGCGCGCCGCCGGGCACCATCGCTGCGCGGTTGTCGACGTTCACCGCAGAGGAGATACTGGCACGCCACGACGACGGCTACGTCCTGACGGAGAAGGGCCGAGCGTTCTTCCCGGTGTTGGTGTGCGCGCTGCACTGGGCGCAGAACGTCTTCGGCGATCCGCAGGGCCCCGCCGTCGTGCTCACCCACAGCGGATGTGGCCGGCGTTTCGTTCCGGTGCTGGAGTGCGAGCGGTGCGGCGAACGTCTGCGCGGTTCCCACATCATCCCCGTGGCTGCGTGACAACACCCCGCTGCGGTGACCGCGTACGCCGGCATGTCCTGGACGCATCAGCGTGCGCCCGGACGCACCGCGGGGACGACCACAACCGCCGGTGTGGAGGTCTCCCTTCGGCAGTGCCTAACGACTGCGGGCCTTGTGCCGGTACATGTCGGCGTCGGCGGCGCGCAGCAGCGTCTCGATGTCATCGGTGATCCCGCAGGCATGTCCGACGGAGGCGGCGAGCGTCACCGTCGCTCCTGCGACGTCGTAGGACCCGCACAGCGCCGCCGCCAGCCGCCGGGCCAGCGCCGGTAACCCGTCGTCACACGAAGCGCTCGGTGCGAGGACGACGAACTCGTCACCACCGAGACGGTAGGCGCTGCACGGCGCGTGAAGTTGATCCTTCAGACGACCGGCCGCGGCGGCCAACACGCTGTCACCGACCGCATGCCCGTGCGTGTCGTTGACCAGCTTGAACCCGTCGAGATCGATGAACACCACACCGAGAGGCGAGTCCGGGGACGTGGCGTGGTGTTGTCGGACGGCATCGACCAGTGCGTGCCTGTTGCGCAGCCCGGTGAGCGGATCGGTGACCGCCAGCCGGGCCAACTCGGCTTCGACCTCTCGGCGTGCGGTGATGTCCTGGAACTGCGCAACCGCGACATCCTCGCCACCGTGGGCACCGGGCACCAGGACGAAGTCCCGCTGCAGCCACACAGTCGTTCCGTCGGCGCGCCGGTACTTCCGCTCCGAGGACAGGTGGGTGGCCGAACCGGCCATCAGCGCCTCGAACTGGGCATTGCCGGAGTCGAGCGCATCGGGGTGCACGAAGCGCCGGAAGTCGGCGCCCACGATGTCCTCCTCGGTGCAACGGAGCAGCGCGCAGATGGCGGGGTTCGCCTGCAGCACGACACCTGCCCTGTCCACGACCACCGTGCCGAGCGGGGCGTACCGCATGCTGATCTGGAACAACCGGACCGCCTCGTCACGCGCGCGCTCGGCCTGCACCCGCGCGGTGACGTCGGTAACCAGAACGTAGAAGCCGCGCACTTTGCCGAGCACGACGTCGGGAATGTAGGAGGCCTGGGTGTAGCGAGTTACCCCGTTCTGATCGATCAAGGTTCGCTCGAACAGTTGCTCTTCACCGGCCAACGCGCGCGTGATGTAGGGCAGGTTGAGAGCGTAGAGTTCATCGCCCAACAGGTCCCTGATGTGGCATCCGCGGATCTCGTCGGGACGCTTGCCGAAGAAATCGACGTAGGCCTGGTTGGCGATCACATTGCGAGATCCATGATCCCAATAGCCGATCATGGCTGGCAGGCTGTCGAGCACCAGTCTGAGCTGGCGCATCTCGTCCGTGGACGCACCGAGTGCGTCGTCGGCTGGAATCTCGGCCAGCAACGGCTCGGACATCTCCGCACCCTCCCGTCGCCAGCCTGGGCCGGCACTCACAGGAGTACCACTCCCCTGCGGGTATGACCTAGGGCCTTTGTGCCTTTGCCGGCGGCGGCAGCGGCCATACCGATGGCAAACATTGTGCGGGAGCCGCGCCCCGGCGGAAGCGTTTCGGGGAAGCGAGGGAATTCAGCCCTCCCGATGCTGGCACTCTCGGATCGAGAGTGCTAATCTCGCTGGTGCACAGTGATTTGGCTGCCCGCCGGGGTGGCGGGCTCTGACGTGACATAGGAGGTGGATTGCTGTGCTTCGCTTTGATCCGTTCAGTGACCTTGACGCTCTGACCCGGGGCTTGCTGACCAGCCAGACCGGATCGAATCGCTCTCCCCGGTTCATGCCCATGGACCTCTGCAAGATCGACGACCACTACGTCCTGACCGCTGACCTGCCCGGTGTCGACCCCGGCTCGGTGGACGTCAACGTCGACAACGGCACGTTGACGATCTCCGCGCACCGCACCGCCAGGTCTGACGAATCCGCGCAGTGGCTGGCCAACGAGAGGTTCTTCGGCACCTACCGCCGCCAACTCTCGCTGGGTGACGGGGTCGACTCCGCGGCGATCTCGGCGACCTACGAGAACGGCGTCCTCACGGTGACGATTCCGGTGGCCGAGAAGGCCAAACCCCGCAAGGTCGAGGTCAGCCATTCCGGCAATCAGAAGTCCATTCAACCGACCACGGTCGAATCCGAGTAACCGACCCGGTCAGCCGTTGCGGTCCAGCCTGAAGAGCAGGTTGGACCGCACGGCCGGCCATTCGATGTCAAGGATCGAATAGACCATCGTGTCGCGGCGCGACCCGTCGGGCAGCAGCTGGTGGCTACGCAGCACACCGTCCAGTTTGGCGCCCAACCGCTCGATGGCGGCCCGGCTGGCCGCGTTGAAGAAATGGGTTCGGAATTCGACAGCGACACAACCCAACTCGTCGAATGCGTGACCCAGCATCAACAGCTTGGTCTCGGCGTT
>MDTC01049549.1_pt1 | contig 16741 bp, 15 predicted proteins | sample 811181 | NCBI WGS metagenome assembly MDTC01 (sample SAMN05326644, study PRJNA326480) | marine metagenome | isolation source: seawater | place: Pacific Ocean: North | collected 2011 | reverse complement strand
GCAGGGTTCGCCCGCGGGAGTATTCCTCCGGGTCAATGTTCAGGGTCTCCATCACGGCAGGCGTAACCCAGCCTGCGCAGGTTTTGTCCCTGGGGAAATTCTGTTTATCAATGATCAGCACTTTTTTGCCGCTGTTTTCGAGGGCGCTGGCCAGGGTGGATCCGGCCGGGCCGGCTCCAACGATGATCAGGTCGTAGTAGTCCATCAGGCCTCCTCGGGTGCCGCAGGAAAGTCGTAAAGATCCCGTCTGTTCCGGGGAAGTTGGTTATTGTCGCCATGGCTGAAGACCACCTGGAACAGCTGCAGAGAACCTGCCCGGAAGGCGGCGATGGAACCGGCCAGATACATGCGCCAGGCCCGGGTGAAGTGGCCGTCGTACATGGCAGTGACCTTGTCCTCGTTCTGGTTGAAGCGCTCCATCCAGTGACTCAGGGTCTGGGCGTAATGCAGGCGCAGGTTCTCGACGTCCAGGACTGAAAAATCGCCGTGCTCACAGATCTGCATGAATTCGCCGATGCTCGGCGGATAGGCACCCGGGAAGATGCGTTTCTCGATCCATGCGTTCATCAGCATCGGGCGGTTGCGGCCAATGCTATGCAGCAGGGCAATGCCGTCAGGCTTGAGGCTGCGTTTGATCAACTCGGACAGGGCCTCGTAATTCTCCTTGCCCACATGTTCGAGCATGCCGATGGATACGAAGGCGTCGTATTGCCCCCTGATGTTCCGGTAATCGTCCTCGATATACTCCACCAGATGATCGAGTTCCTGCTTGCGAGCTTCTTCTCGGGCAAATGCGAGTTGTTCCCTGGAGATGTTGTAGGAGTGGACCTTCACGCCGTAATTGCGGGCCATGTAGCGGGCCAGGCCACCCCAGCCGCAGCCGGCCTCGACCACCGTCATGCCTGGCTTTAACCGGAGTTTGCGGCAAACGTGCTCGAGTTTGGCTAGCTGGGCCTGTTCAAGGCTCAGATCCGGCGTCTCGTAGTAGGCGCAGGTGTACTGCATTTCGGCGCTGTCCAGCCAGAGCTGATAGAACTCGTTGCCCAGATCATAGTGATGGTGAATGTTTTCCTTGGCTTCCGGGATGCCGGTGGATCGGGGGTTGTGGTTGCGCCACAGGGCCTCCAGCCATTTCGGCCACTTCTGACGCGCCTGGTGAACGGACCGGTAGAGGGTTTCCATCAGGTCCGGCAGGTCACCTTCCACCTCCAGGCGACCGGCGCTGTAGAGGTCTCCGAACGCCAGGTTGGGATTGGTTACCAGCGCGTAAAGGGCTTTGGGGTCGGTCAGATGCAGGGTGAACTGCGCGTGTTGACCCTCCGGTTCGATCACATCGCCGTTCCAGAGCCGGAAGCGCAGCGGCGGTGATCCCGCCATCCGCATGAGCTTGGCGATCAGCCAGCGCTCGTAAGTGTGCGGTGACCGGTCCACGTGGGTATTTTCCAGTGGCAGGGTCAGAACATGGCTTTTGGATTCTTGCCCGTTGTCACGGGTTTTCTGGGCAGTGCTCTGGTTCATGGACTCCGCTCTCCCTTGATAACCTCAACATCAATGTTTTTGTCGATGCGCGCGCGCCAGGGTTCCCGAATACCAGTCTGAGAATCGCCGGTTGTCCGTTCAGTATAGAAAACAGTGAGATTTTGTCAGGTTGGCTGAAAATAGAGGAAAACTATTGGAAGGATAGCGAAGAGCGAAAATAGGCGGATAAAAAAATGCCGGGCCCAGGGGCCCGGCATTATTCGGGTCAGTATGAGGAGCTCATACCAAACCATTCAGGGAAAATCACAATCAGCGCCAGCACGAACATCTGTATCAGGATGAAGGGCAGTACGCCTTTATAAATATCGGTCGTTCGCACTCCCGGCGGTGCGACGCCTTTGAGGTAGAACAACGAGAACCCGAACGGTGGCGTAAGGAAGCTCGTTTGCAGGTTCATGGCGATCAGGATGGCGAACCAGAGCATGTTGATGCCCATAGCTTCCGCCACCGGGGCAAGGATCGGCACGATGATGAAAGAGATTTCAACGAAGTCGATGAAGAAACCCAATACCAGAATGACCACCATGGCCAGAATGATGAAGCCCCACTTCTCGCCGGGCAGCTGGAGCAACCATTCTTCCAGCAGATAGTCGCCGCCGGTGTAGCTGAACACCATGGAGAAGGCTGTTGCACCAATCAGGATCGCGAAGACCATGGCGGTCACCTTGACCGTATCCTTGGATGCATCCCATACCATCTTGAAGGAAAACTGGCGGTAGATGATGGCCAGAACCACGGCGCCAACGCCACCCAGAGCGGATGACTCGGTTGGCGTGGCAATGCCGGTGAAGATCGAGCCCAGAACCACCACAATCAGTGCCAGCGGCGGGATGATCGCCAACAGCGCATTGAAGACTTCCTTTTTACGGGACACGCCTGGCTCATCCGGCATGGCCGGCGCGGTTTCAGGTTTCAGCCTGGTCAGCACCAGGATGTAGATGATGTAGAGCCCCACCAACACAACGCCGGGCCAGACCGCGGCCTTGAACAGATCCCCAACCGGAAGGCCAAGGACATCGCCCAGAATAATAAGGATGATGGATGGCGGCACGATCTGACCGAGGGTGCCGGACGCACAGATGGTACCGGTGGCCAGTCTCTTGTCGTATTTATGCGCCAGCATGACCGGCAGCGAGATCAGACCCATGGCAACCACGCTGGCGCCTACAACACCGGTAGAGGCGGCCAGCAGTGCACCGACCAGAATCGTCGAGATAGCCAGGCCACCGGGCAGGCCACCGAACAGACGGCCCATGGAGGTCAGAAGTTGTTCCGCCAGCCTGGTGCGTTGGAGCACCACGCCCATGAAGATAAACAGCGGTACTGCCATCAGAACGGTGTTCTGCATCACGCTCATGATGCGATAGGGCATGAAGGCAAAGAGATCCATGCCCTCGGCGAAAATTCCGAAAAACAGCGCAACGCCACCGAAGGTGAATGCAACCGGGAAGCCCAGCATCAGCATCACCAGGGCCACACCGAACATAATCATACCGATCATGCGAGGCCTCCTCCGCTGTGTTCACCTTCATACTCCTTGTCCCCCGCCATCACTCGTACGGCGTAAGTCGCCATATTGAGGCCGGCAATACCGATGAAGACGGCACTGACAGGGATAACGGATTTGATAATCCATCGGTGCGGCAGCCCGCCCGGATCACCGCTACCTTCACCCATGCTGTAAGAGTCGAGGGCGAAATCGTAGCCGTAAATGCCGATCAGATAAGCGAAGGGAATGACGAAAATGAAGGCGCCAACAAGGTTGACCCAGGCCTTGGCCTTGTTGCTCCATTTGGTGTAGAAAACGTCGACCCGAACATGACCATCCGTGCGCAATGCGTAGGGAATACCCAGCAGGAACACCACAGAATAGAGGTGCCACTCCATTTCCTGCATGCCGATTGAAACGTTGTTAAAAGCGTATCGGGCCACTACGTCGTAAAAGACGTTGGCTGCCATCAGTATCATCGCGACACAGGCAACCCAGCCACAGAAGATGGACAGCCGGGCAAGCCCGTCGTCCAGTTTGATAATCCACCGCATTGATGATCCCCCGCCAGACGGACTGGCGCTTTTATCCGTTGCTATAAACGACAAAACCGGGATCACTCAGAGAGCGATCCCGGCTCCGTTAAAGCCTATATCTTACTCGACTTCGGCCATAGTGTTGAGGTAGGCGCGCTCAGAAATGTTGGTGTAAGCGCGGCTCTGCTCAAGATAGTTCTGCTGGGAGTCGATAATCTTGGCAGCCATATCGCTTTCAGCAGCTGCTTCTTTCAGCAGCTTGTTGTTGGCTTCGTACATGGCGTCAAAGATTTCGTCTGGGAAACGCTTGATCTGGACATTCGGGTACTCTTCGCGAATATTAGCCCAAGCTTCTGCGTTGGCGTGCTGGGAGTGAACCAGCATGTCGTAGGACGCAGTGCGCATGGCAACACGCATGATCTCCTGCAGGTCCGCTGGCAGCTTGTCCCAAACCCGCTTGTTCACAAGGAACTGGAGTTCGGTCGCAGGCTCGTGCCAGCCGGTATAGTAGTAGTCGGCGATCTGCTGGAAGCCGAGACGCAAGTCCAGGGCAGGACCTACCCACTCAACAGCATCGATGGTGTTGCGTTCCAGAGCAGTGTAAAGCTCGCCCGGGGCGATGTTGGTCGGGTTAACGCCAACTTCTGCGAACACTTCACCAGCGAAGCCAGGGATGCGCATTTTCAGACCCTGAAGGTCTTCCAGCGAGTTAATTTCCTTGCGAAACCAGCCGCCCATCTGAACGCCGGTGTTACCGCCCGGGAACGACAGCATGTTGTGCGGCTCGTAGACTTCCTGCATCAGCTCCATGCCACCGCCGTGGTAGAACCAGGCGTACTGTTCCATGGCGTTCATGCCAAACGGCATACTGGTGAAGAACAGGGTCTCTGGAACCTTGCCTTTCCAGTAGTAGGATGCGGAATGGCCCATGTCGTACTGACCAGCCTTGACCATATCAAACACGCCCAGCGGGGCTTTGTGCTTGTTGGCGGAATCGATGCGGACTTTCAGGCGTCCGTCAGACATTTTCTCGACGGTTTCGGCAAAACGCTTGGTGGTGTCACCGAAAATCGGGAAGTTTGGCCCCCAGGTTTCTGCAAGGCGGAGTGTGAAGGTATCTTGGGCGAGCGCCTGCGAGGAGGCAAAGGTTGTTGCCACAGCCAGCACAGCCGCGGAAAGAACAGAACGGATCTTCATTGCTCTTCTATCCTCTTATCTTTTTTGTGGGTCGAGCGTCTCCCCTTTTGGGGAAAATCACTCTTAATGCTAGTTCACGTTAGCAATTATCGTTAACAAACGAAATCAAAAACCGCTTGGTGTACGACCTTGGTCGTACGGCGGATCAGATGTCGTCCATGCGGCTGATCTGGCTCGACAGTCGCATGGCCTCGTGCTCTTCGAGGGAAAGCAGATCCTCAAGCAAGGCCTTGGCCTCGGGAATCTCTGCCTTGCCAATCAGGGAATCGTAGAGATCCATCACCTGGTCGTGGAACTGGAAGATTTCCCTGGCAATATCCTGAAAGCTCATTGACGCGTAGTGCGTGTAGGAGTCAGCACTGGCCCTAATTGGTTTGTGGTTCAGGTAGTCGTACATGCGGGTATTGAGAGCCTTCGGATCAGCCTGTTTCTCGAATTCCCGTACGGCTTTCTCGAGAATGGTTTCGTGGCTGGACAGGTAGTCGAGGAGGGCGCTGGCTCGCTCGTCGTTGTTGAGCTTGGCGGACTCTTTCAGGCACCTTGCAAGATGCGCGTGCAGTTGCCTCGTCCATTCGATGAGATCCTCGAACGTTTTTATTTCCATTGAGTTGCTCCTTGTCGGGCAGTTCGGTTGTAGTTGGCTTTACTGGTAAGTCTAGTCAAACTTGGAGATTACAGGGTACCTGAACCGGGCCCGGGAACCAGCGGAGCGGAAATCGGCCATGGCAACGACACTCGGCATCATTGAAGGATTTTACGGCCCCATGTGGACCTGGCAGGAGCGGCGGCAACTGGTTCGCACCCTGGCGCCCCATGGTTACGGATTTTATCTCTATGCCCCGAAGGCGGATGTTTTTCTGCGTCGGAAGTGGCAGCAGCCGCACCCGCCGGCGATGGCCGCGGAGCTGGCCGATTTCTCGCGCTTTTGCCGTAGCGAAGGCGTTCGTTTTGGTGTCGGCCTGAGTCCGTTCGAGGTGTTCAACCGGTTTGACGACGAGGCCAGGGCGGCGCTGGCAGAAAAACTCGCCCTGCTGGAGCGCATCGGGATAGATGAGCTGGCGATTCTGTTCGATGACATGCGGTCAGACACTCCGGACCTTGCCGGTACCCAGACGGACATTGTGCACTGGGTCCGTGACCGTACTTCAATCAAACAGCTGAGTGTCTGTCCCAGCTATTATTCCGATGATCCGGTTCTCGACCGCGTGTTCGGGGAGCGTCCGGCGGATTATCTGGAGACGCTCGGGCGCAAGCTGGACCACTCGGTGAACGTGTTCTGGACCGGAGAGGAAGTGTGTTCCCGGGAAGTGTCACCCGGCCATCTGAAACGTGTCGGAGACCTGCTTGGCCGCAAGCCGGTGCTCTGGGACAACTACCCGGTCAACGACGGCGACCGGATGTCGCAACATCTGCACCTGCGAGCCTTCACCGGGCGACCGGCGGCCAACGCGGCGCACCTTGCCGGCCATGGTATCAATCCGGCCCTGCAGCCAACGCTGACGGCCATCCCGGCTATCACGCTGGCGGAGTCCTACCGCCTGGGACCCTCCTATCAATACGGCCAGGCATTCCGCCATGTCGCCCGCGAGGTGCTGGGCAGGGAGTTGGCAGCGCAGCTGCATGCGGATTTACTGGTGCTGCAGGACGCTGGCCTGGGCCGGATCAGTGATGAAAAGCGCCAGAGCCTTCAGCACACCTACGATGCCTTTGACCACCCTGCAGCCAACGAGATTCTGCGCTGGCTGGCGGGTGAATATCAGGTGACCGATGAGATGGTGGCCACGCAGTAGGCGGTTGGGCTAGCGAAGGTAATATTCGACGGTTGAGACTACCCGGACGGTTTTTACCGGCTGTTGCTGTTCCATGATGCCCGGCGCCTGATCCCGGGCCAGAATCTGGAAAACGCCCTGATTGGCACGTCGCAGCCCCCCGAGTTCCGCTTTTGCATCCTGGGCGAACTGGTCGGCAGCTTCCCGGGCCGATGCCGTGGCCTCGGCAATCATCTCCGGCTTGATGTCGTTGAGCCCGTTAAATACGTACGTCGGGCCGGGCGGGCCGTAGTCCGAAGACAGCACCACTCCGGAGTCCACCAGTTCACTGACACCCTGGGCTGCCTGCCGGATTCGGTCGATGTCAGTACTGCGTACCATCAGCGTCTGGCTGATGATGAACTTCTGCTCTCCGTTGTTGGCCTGGTAAGGGTTGGCCCGGGTATCGGTGACATCCAGGCGCTGGAGTTCGACCGCATTCTGGTCAATGGCCTGCAGTTTGAGGAACGCCATGATCGCGTCCCGGCTGCTTCTGGCCCTTTCCTGGGCTTCACTCAGGGACGCACCGGTGGCGAGAAAGCGGATCGGCCACAGGGCCAGATCGGCATTCACTTCCCGTTCAGCCACACCTTTAACGGTCACGTAGCGGTCGCCTGTGCGCAGATCGGTCAGGCCATTGCCAATCAGGGCGGCAGAAATGATGGCACTGACGCCGAGAATCACTGAGGCAAAAAGTTTCATGGGGTGTCCCTGTATTACGTCACCGGAATGTTCCGGAAAGCATCCGGTGTCTGGCTGCTATCCTGAGGTCATGGTCAAGATTAGCGTTTCACGCCCCAAGCGAAAAGGAAGGAAACATGACGGTTGTGAAAGTTGAGTGCATCAGAGGAAACATTGCTGAACAGCAGGATATGGATGTGATCGTCAATGCCGCCAACGCCGAACTTTTGCCAGGGAGTGGCGTGGCAGGCGCCATACACAGCGCCGCCGGACCGGGGCTGGCAGAGGAGTGCCGGGCTCTGGCGCCGATCAGGCCGGGGCAGGCAGTCATCAGCTCGGCTCACGAGCTGCCAAACCAACACGTAATCCACTGTCTGGGGCCGGTTTACGGGGTCGACGAGCCATCCGACCGTTTGCTGGCTGAGTGTTTCAGAAATGCCCTGTTGCTGGCAGATCGGCATAAGCTGACGTCCATCGCTTTTCCTGCCATCTCCACCGGGGTTTTCGGCTATCCACTGCAGGATGCGGCGGCAGTGGCCATGAAGGCGGTGTCTGACACGCTGGCGGAGCTCAACTCTGTTCGCCTTGTCCGGTTTGTGCTGTTCAGCGACGAGGACCGGAAGGTGTTTGAACAGGCACTTGAGTTGGAATCGGGCCTGTCAGGCCGGTAGCCGGCCGTTTCAGTCACAGCTTTTGTCGGTCGAGCGGCGAAAGCGGGCTGTCATCGCCTCACGTTCCCGCTGGGCGTCCCGGAATTCGTCGGGCAGAGGCTGGATAAAGTAGATGAAATCACCCTTGGCGCGATTATTCTCCAGGGGCGCTTCGTTGACGTCCCAAGGCCAGAAAGCCGGGCTTACGATGGCGACCGAGATTTCAGGCGCGCGCTGTTTCAGAAGCGCCACGGTGCCCAGGCCATTTTCACTGTGAAAGGTGCCAGTCACGTGCAGTACCTGGTGCTCCGGGTGCTCTGTCCGCGCCTGAAGAATACGTGTTGCCATGGCGTTGTCCCTGAGCAACTGGGCCTTGTAGGTGTTGTCCATCCGCTCGCTCATGGTGTCGTCTGCCTGGTGGCTGGCACCGATGGCCGCCATGAACTTTTCCCGGTATTCCGGGGTGTCCATGAAGGGGGTGGCGGGTAATTTCTGTCTCAAGGTGTCTGAAATACGGTCGAGATAGCCCGGGCCCTTGCGGCCAACGCAGCGGACCACGTCGGCCGGCGCATTGGACGCGATCACCGGAAGGTCGTGCCGGCGTGCAAACTCCACCAATGGACGATAGGAGGCACGGTAATTGTCCCAGGCTTCGGCGTCTTCGATCATTTCGGTTTCGCCCGTCTCTCCCCGCAGATAACGGTTCAGTTCGTCCTGACGATCCAGGTTGAACTGCTCCATGCTGAGAATCTGCTCCGGCCGCAGCCGAAACAGGGCGCTCTGAAGCCGGGATTGCAGAAGGTGTGAGCCATGGTGCCCGTGGTATTCCCCGACAACCACAACATCGACGTCGGCCAGTTGCTGCGCCAGTTCTTCCGGAGTCAGCGCGGTCTTGTTTGCCGGGTTTACGAGCAGGGCATCGTACTGGGTTTGCGGTGCCGAATTCAGCGTGTCGGGGGCTTTCGATGAAGGCATGGCAGTGCATCCGTTCATAACAGACAAAGTGGCAAACAGCAGGATTGGCGCGATAGGTTTCATCATAGTCTTTACGTAATGAACCCCGTCAGGATTTCTTTTTACGGTCTTCGCGCCAGTCCGATCCCAGTCTTTCTTCCACGTATTCCCGAATGAACTGGCGCACTTTCTGGGATGGCGTCACATCTTCCTGCTTGCACAGTTCTTCAAAGGCGGCCTTTTTCTCGGGATCGATCAGCAACGTCAGGCGGGCAGTGCGGTTTTCCATTGGGTTTTTCTTTACCTCGGGTGGCTTTCGATGATGTTAACCGTATTAACATTGAATGTAGATATAATGAGCATATAATTAGTCGTTAAAAGTTGCAATTAACGAGTCACCCATGCCGCATCGAGCCCACCTTTTTTCTCTCCGGATGGCCCACGCATTCCGGGAAGCGTGTATTGATGAGCCCTACCGGGGCCGCCGTTTCCTGCGCGATGTGATGGCGGGTTTGACGGTGGGCATTATTGCCATACCCCTGGCCATGGCATTGGCGATCGCCAGTGGTGTTGCACCCCAGTACGGCCTCTACACCGCCATTATTGCCGGGTTTGTGATCGCATTGACCGGTGGCAGCCGGTTCAGCATCTCCGGCCCCACCGCTGCTTTCGTTGTCATTCTGTACCCCATCGCCCAGAGCTATGGGCTGGGCGGTCTGCTTTTGGCCACCTTGATGTCGGGCGTTTTGCTGATTCTGATGGCTCTGATGCGACTGGGTCGTTTTATCGAATACATTCCAGAATCGGTAACCCTCGGGTTTACCGGGGGGATCGCCGTGGTGATTGCCACCCTGCAGATCCGGGATTTTCTGGGCCTTCAGGTTGGCGATATGCCCGAGCATTATTGGGACAAGCTGGCCCTGCTGACCGGTGCGCTGCCGGAATTTGATGGTATGAGTACCCTGGTGGCCGGTGTCACCCTTGCCTGCATGTTGCTCTGGCCACGCCTGAAAACCCCGGTGCCCCCGCATCTGCCAGCGGTGGTGATCGGAAGCCTGCTTGCGCTCTGGTTAAATGCCCAGGGTGCTGCTATCGATACCATTGGTTCAAGGTTCAGTTATCTCCTGCCGGACGGCACCGAGGGAGCGGGTATTCCGCCGTTCTTGCCGGAATTCGCCTGGCCGTGGCAGCAGGCAGGGGCATCGGGCGAGCCCGTCGGGCTGTCATGGTCGCTGGTCCGGGATCTGCTGCCGGCAGCTTTTGCCATTGCCATGCTTGGGGCCATCGAGTCTCTCCTGTGCGCCGTGGTGCTTGATGGCATGACTGGCAAACGCCACAGCGCCAACAGCGAGCTCATGGGGCAGGGCCTTGGCAACATCATCACGCCGTTTTTCGGCGGCATTACCGCCACGGCCGCCATCGCCCGCTCGGCGGCCAACTACCGGGCCGGCGCCGAGTCGCCGGTCTCCGCAATGGTGCATTCGCTGGTCGTTCTGCTGGCGCTGGTCTCGCTGGCGGGCCTGCTGGCGTATCTTCCCATGCCGGCCATGGCCGCCCTGCTGGTGATGGTGGCCTGGAATATGAGTGAGGCCCCCAAGTCCCTGCATCTTCTGAAAACCGCGCCGCGCAGCGACATCCTGGTTTTTCTCACCTGCTTTTCACTGACGGTATTGCTCGACATGGTCATTGCCATCACCACCGGCGTCCTGTTGGCGGCGGTCCTGTTCATGCGGGAAATGGCCCAGATGACCCGGGTTACAGATATCACCCAGAGCAAACGGATTGCAGAATCCCGGCTGCCCGATGGCTGGCAGGTGTTCAAGATAAACGGCCCCCTGTTTTTTGCCGCTGCGGACCGGATTTTCGGGGAACTGGCAGTGCTCGCCCGGAACGCCCGCGGATTCATTCTGTACATGGACGGCGTGACGATTCTCGATGCCGGCGGGCTGTCCGCTTTGAACAAGCTTATTGCTACCTGTGAACGGGACGGTACACAGATTGTGATTGCCGATCTTCAGTTCCAGCCTTTGCGCACCCTCGCTCGTGCCGGGGTTGCGCCGATAGCTGGCGTTAGCCGCTATACTTCCTCCCTGGACGAAGCTTTGCGTCTGATCAGTTGCCCTGCGTCTGAAACTGATCGGGCTTCCGGATAAAAACCTGATTCCATCCGTTTCCGGATGGTCTACCCTGACGCCACGAAAATACTCTCTTCAAGAGGACTGCCATGCTGCCTTTCCGGCTGATCGACCGAGTCAAATTCATACTGGAACGCCAGCTCGTCAAAGGCGCGGGATTTCAGCTTCTCGTGGTCGGTGTCTTCATTGGCCTGATCTCGTTAATCGGTGGCCTGCTTGTGGTTCCCCAGGGCGGCGACTTCGAAGATCCGGGCTCTGCAATCTGGTGGGCGTTTCTTCGGTTGACCGATCCAGGTTACCTGGGTGACGACGTTGGCACCTGGCAGCGCTTTGTCTCGACCCTGCTGACTATCAGCGGCTATGTGGTTTTCATGGGCACTCTGGTGGCGATCCTGACACGGTGGTTGATCGCTAAAATGGCGGATCTTGAGAGAGGCCTTACGCCGGTTACGCTTAAGAATCATGTGGTGGTGCTGGGCTGGACCAGCCAGACCCTCCCGCTGCTCTCCGAGCTGTTGGGCTCCAGTGGCCGGGTGCGCCGTTTTCTGGAAAAGCACGATGCCCAGAAGCTCAACCTCGTGGTGTTGTCTGAAGAGGCTTCTGCAGCCCAGGTTCATGAGTTGCGCACCGAGCCTGGTATCGGACGCCGGGCCCGCCAGATCATCCTGCGATCGGGATCCGCAATCCAGCCGGATGCCCTGCACCGGGTGGCTTGCCTGGATGCAGCGGCGGTTATCGTGCCCAGTGCCGCCCACGAAGCTGGCAGCCTGGTTACGTCGGATGTGGAGACGGTCAAGGCGCTGCTGTCCATAGCCGCGCAGGCAAGGCATTTTCAGTCCTCGTTGCCGTTTGTGGTGGCCGAGATCCAGGACGTCCGCAAACTCCCGGTGATAGAGCGGGCCTACCCCGGGGCCGTGGAGGTCGTGGCCGGCGATGCCACCATCAGTCGCCTGATGGTGCAGAACATCCTTCATCCCGGCCTGTCGGAAGTGTTCAACGAGCTTCTGACAGCCGGTGAGGGTAACGAGATCTATATCCGCGGAGGCGAGTCGCTGGCAGGCATGACGCTGGGCGAGCTGGCGGCCGCCCGGCCTGAAGTTATCGTGCTGGGGCTGTTGAAACCCAGCGGTTCCGGATGGGACGTCCAGTTGTTGGCGCCCTCAGACTCACCCATTGCATCGGCTGATCGGGTGGTCATCATGGCCCGGGATTACTCCGAGACCGAGCCGAATCCCAAAAAGGCGCCCTTGCCTGCCTTGGTGAGAGGGCAGGCGGTGCGGGTTGAGCGGCCCGTGGACCAGATGAATCACCGGGTTCTTGTGTTAGGCTGGAACCGACGCGTGCCCAGCCTGATCGCGGAGTTCCTCAGCTATGGCCACCGTCATTTTGAGGTGGATCTGGTCTCCGTGGTTCCCAAAGCCGAACGGGAACAGGCCATTGCACGCTATGTCGACAATTCGGGCCGCCTGACCTGTCGGCATATCGAGGCGGACTACATGGTGGAGGGGGAGCTCCGCCGGATAGGGCCGGCAGGCTACGATACCGTGATCCTGCTGAGCAGTGACCGGCTGGCTTCTGGTGAAGAGGCCGATGCCCGCGCGATGGTGGGGTACCTGCAGCTTGAGGACATCCTGGCCGATTTTGCCCGGAGGCCTCAACTGATCATGGAGTTGAGCGACCCCGACAACCGGCACCTGCTGGATGGGCATCAGAGCGAGATGATGATCAGCCCCATGATTCTCAGTCACGTTCTGGCGCAGGTAGCGTTGCGGCGCGAGCTTCGCATCGTGCTGGATGAGCTGTTCACCGTTGGCGGTGCCGAGATCCAGTTCCGGGATCCGGCGGATTACCCTTTGCCCGCCAGTGCGACGTTTCAGGTGCTGGAAAAAACGGTGGCGGCCGAAGGTGAACTGGCACTCGGGATATTTCGGCACCGTGCCAATGAAAGCGGGCGCCACCTGCAGCTGAACCCGCCCCGCAAGGACTACCTTGAGTTACAGCCGGGTGACCGGTTGGTGGTGCTTTGCCTGACCTGAATGCCGGTCAGTCGATGCTGTCGAGCAGGGCCGCCATGATGTCGTCCATGACCACAAAGCCTTTGAGATCATTGTCGGCCAGCACCAGAAGGCGCTTTACCCGGTATTTGCTCATCAGGCTGGCAGCGTGTCGGACGTTCAGATTCTCGCCAACGCTGATGACAGGCTTGGCGCAGGCGTCGTAAACGTTCAGAAGGTCGATGTCGCCGTCTTCGGCAATAACCGTTTTTAGCACGTTGGTATAGGTGATCAGACCCCAGGCATCGTGCTCGCTCGTTTTCTCCACCACCAGCGATTTCACAGAGTGCTGTTTCATCTGTGACAGCGCCTCACGGATGCTGGCTAACGGAGAGATGGTCATTACATCCCGCACCATCACATCTTTGACCAGTTTCATGGCTGTTCTCCGGTTACAGTGAATCTTTCAGATGTTGTTCGAATTTTGCGACCTGGGACATGTCGATCCCGCCCAGGTGTTCCAGGGGAAGTGTGAACACGAGTCCCCTGGAATCGTTATGGTCGGGCATGAGTATTTTCTGGATAACCTTCAGAATATCGAGCGAGAGGCCCTTCTCCAGCACCATCAGCAGAACGCTTTGGCTGCCGTCGTAGGTCAGGCCGAAGAAGGTTTTCTTCGCGGTGTTGCTGATGCCGCGGCCGGGAATCACCGTGATACCACCGGCGCCAAGGTCCCTCGCGGCATTAACGCAGTCCTGTTCCTGATCCTCTGGAACAATCGCTACCAGAACCGAAAATTTCATGAGTCTGTTTTCCTCTGCTTGGCAAGCATTTCAACAATGATGGCGTAGCCCATCACCGTCACGATCGGAAAGATGGAGGCGAAGGCAATCAGGCCGAACCCGTCGATCAGCACGTTACGGCCTTCAATGCTGCTGGCCAGACCAATACCCAGTGCGGTTACCAGAGGTACGGTAACCTCGGAGGTGGTAACCCCGCCAAGATCGTACGCCAGCGGGATGATGTATCTCGGGGCCAGCGCGGTCAGGATGATGACCAGAATATAGCCGCCAATGATGTAATGGTGAATGGAGTCGCCACTGATGATCCGGTGGACGCCGAGGGTGATCCCGACAGCGACCCCGACCGCCACAATAATCCTGATGGCATTGCCGTTTATGGTACCGGCCGCGGCCTGTTCCGCCTGGTGTCCGATTGCGATCAACGCGGGTTCGGCCATGGTGGTGGCGAACCCGATCATGAAGGCGAAGAGATAGACAAAGACAAAGACGAAGCCCTCCATGCTCATCAGTTGCCGGGCCATACTGGTGCCGATCGGGAACAGGCCGAGTTTCAGACCGACCACGAAGGCATAGAGACCGAGCACCACCAGCGCAAACCCGAACAGGATCTTGCGCGGGTTGGTCAGCCCCCGGCGCAACACCAGGTACTGGAAAAAAAGGATGGTGATAATGATCGGAAGTACATCCCGGATCATGCCGGCAAGATCGAGCAGCATCGTCAGCAGAACGGGAGTCTGATCGGCGGTTCCATTGTGAACCAGGGTTGGCACCGTGGTCGGATCGGTGGTCACACCGGAATAGACGAAAATCCCGTAAAGCTGAACGGTAATCATGGGAACCATCACCGCGAGGGCAACCAGTCCGAAGCCGTCCAACAGGGGGTTTCGACCCCGAATGGAAGCCGCGAGACCAATGCCCAGGGCGGCAATCAGGGGAACGGTGACGATGTTGGTGGTCACGCCACCGGAATCGTAGGCAAGACCAACAATCTCGGGTGGCGCGAACCAGGTAATGATCACCACCACGATGTAACCGATGATCATGAACCAGTGCAGAGGGTAACCAAATATGGTTCTGAACACGCCCAGGGCAACGACGAGGCCAACGGAAACGGCCACCAGTATCCTGAGTGTCAGGGCCTTTATCTTGCCCTCGCTAATTTCCTCCGCCTGCTGGGCCACGGCAATCAGTGCCGGCTCTGCCACCACCGCAGAAAAGCCCATTGCGAAGCCGAACGAGAGCAGAACCGGCACAGAGCCCCTGCGGGCAAACTGATTGGACAGACTTTTGCCAACCGGGAAGATGCTCAGCTCAAGGCCCTGGAGGAACAGGGCAACGCCGACAGCCACGATCAGCAGACCCGCTGCCATCGCAAACGTGTTGTCCGGCATTTGCCGGAGAATAACAAGCTGGAAGAAGACAACGACGGCGATGATCGGAAACAGGTTCTTCAGGGCATGCACAAGGGAGTGGCTGAAAGCTCGCAGGTAGAACACTGTTTGCGCCTGATGGGGTCGGGTGATGCTTGCTCACTGTTAACAGTAACAATAGCCACTTTTCCGATGTTGATCCAACTCAAGAATAAGGGGTTCTTACCATTCACCAGGAAAATGCCGAAAATAGATCATATAAATTTCAATTATAAATTTGAAACCACTAAAGTAACCATCAACGTCAGCGCTTCGCTCAAAAAGTGAGCAGGTTGTTGGCTTCGGAAGTTGCTGTACGCTTCTCCGCATCGACTTAGAAAACCAACGTAGAAAGGATTGAGACAATGCCCTACGCACAAGACGTTGACCAGATTGCTTCCCTGTTGAAGCAGCACCCGACCTGGAATGCTATCAACCCGAAGCACGCCGCTCGCATGCGCGCCCAGAACAAGTTCAAGACTGGTCTGGACATCGCCAAGTACACCGCCAAGATCATGCGCGAAGACATGGCGAACTACGACAAGGACACTTCCCAGTACACCCAGTCCCTGGGCTGCTGGCACGGCTTCATCGGTCAGCAGAAGATGCTGTCCATCAAGAAGCACTTCGGCACCACCAAGCGTCGTTACCTGTACCTGTCCGGCTGGATGGTTGCTGCACTGCGTTCCGAGTTCGGTCCGCTGCCTGACCAGTCCATGCACGAGAAGACTGCCGTATCTGGCCTGATCGAAGAGCTTTACACCTTCCTGCGTCAGGCGGATGCCTGGGAACTGAACCACCTGTTCCGTGCCCTGGAAGAAGCCGAGAATGCCGGCGACAACGCCAAGGCTGAAGAGCTGGTCAAGCAGATCGACAACCACGAAACTCACGTTGTTCCGATCATCGCTGACATCGACGCTGGTTTCGGTAACGCCGAAGCGACTTACCTGCTGGCCAAGCAGATGATTGAAGCCGGTGCCTGCTGCATCCAGATCGAGAACCAGGTATCTGACGAGAAGCAGTGTGGTCACCAGGACGGCAAGGTAACTGTTCCCCACGCCGACTTCCTGTCCAAGATCAACGCCGTTCGTCTGGCGTTCCTGGAGCTGGGTGTGGACGACGGTGTTATCGTTGCCCGTACTGACTCCCTGGGCGCTGGCCTGACTCAGAAAATCGCCGTGACCAACGAGCCGGGCGATCTGGGCGACCAGTACAACAGCTTCATCGACGGTGAAGTGATCGAGAAGGCAGAAGACATCAACAACGGCGACGTTGTGATCAAGCAGAATGGTCAGCTGGTTCGTCCGAAGCGTCTGGCGTCTGGCCTGTTCCAGTTCAAGCCGGGTACTGGCGAAGACCGTGTGGTTCTGGATTGCATCACCAGCCTGCAGAACGGTGCTGACCTGCTGTGGATCGAAACCGAGAAGCCGCACGTTGGCCAGATTGCAGCCATGGTTAACCGCATCAAGGAAGTGGTTCCCGACGCCAAGCTGGTTTACAACAACAGCCCGTCCTTCAACTGGACTCTGAACTTCCGTCAGCAGGT
>MDTC01087394.1_pt1 | contig 16744 bp, 19 predicted proteins | sample 811181 | NCBI WGS metagenome assembly MDTC01 (sample SAMN05326644, study PRJNA326480) | marine metagenome | isolation source: seawater | place: Pacific Ocean: North | collected 2011 | reverse complement strand
GGTCAAATTTCTGACAAGATACCTGCCTATAAAACCACCACCACCAAGGATTGTTGCTATTGGGTAATTATTCATGGTATTTAATATAATTATATGAAAATACATAAGATTCAAGGTGACATTAGTTCTGAGATAGCAAAGTCATTTAAAGACAGTGTAGCAATTGATACTGAGGCTACAGGTCTTCAAATCCCAGAACGAGATAAGCTTAGTCTTATCCAAATTTGTGGCAATAATAGCGATGTGTATATTATTCAGCCAGACAGAAAAACCTATAAAGCTCCAAATTTAGTATCTGTTTTAGAAAATAAAGATATTCAGAAAATTGGTCATTTCTTAAGATTTGATAAAAATGCTCTAGAATATTTTTTGAAATGTAAAATTAAAAATATTTTTGACACAAAGCTAGCCAGTAAAATTTGCAGAACTTATACAGACTCTCACGGACTTAAAAATTTAGTTCAAGAGTTTTGTAATAAAAATCTTGATAAAAAACAAGGTAGCAGTGATTGGAATAAAAATATTAACGAACTTTCTGAAAAACAACTTGAGTATGCAGCAAATGATGTAATTTTTCTTCACAAGATAAAAATTGAATTAGAAAAAATGTTGATCAGAGAAAATAGAATGAATTTATATAATAGATGTTTAGATTTTTTAGATACAAGAGTGGAGCTTGATCAATCAGGATTTAAATTTGATATTTTTGAACATTAATGGCTAGTATTAATTATATAAATATTGCAAGAAAAACAGCAAATTTACAAATTGCTGAATTAAAAAAAATTAACAAAGTATTTGATAAATCTTTCATAAAAGCTGTTGATACGATTGCAGCTTGTAAAGGGAAAATAATTGCGGCTGGAATAGGAAAAAGTGGCTTAATAGCTCGAAAAGTTTCTGCAACATTATCGTCTGTAGGTATTTCTTCTTTCTATTTAAATCCTGGCGAAGCTAACCACGGTGATTTAGGCCAAATTGATAAAAGAGATGTATTATTGGTTTTTTCTTACTCTGGAAATACTAAGGAAATCACAAACATGCTAAAGTACGCGAATAGATTTAATATTAAGATTATTGGTATTGCATCAAAAAAAGACAGTATGCTTTTAAAAGCCTCTGATATTAAATTGTTGTTGCCTGAAGTAAAAGAGTCAGATCCAACAGGAATGGTACCAACTTCCTCTACTAGTATTACTTTATTGTTTGGTGATTGTTTGGCTGTTGCACTTATGAATAAATTAAAATTTTCTAAAGATAGGTTCAAAATATTTCATCCAGGAGGAAACATAGGTCAAGCTTTGTTGTTAGCGAAAGATATAATGGTTAAAGGAAATAAAATACCTACATCAAGTATTAATAAATCAATTTTTGAAGCGATCAAGATAATTAGCTTAAAAAAACTTGGATTTGTAGTTATTATAAAAAATAAACTTGTCAGGGGAATATTAACAGACGGAGACGCAAGAAGAGGAATTAAAAATTTTTCAAAGGAAGGTAAAATAGAAAAATTTATGACTTCTAATCCTAAATTTATCTCTGAAAACACAACTGCCTCAAAAGCTTTGTCGATTATGAATGAAAGACGTATTTCTACTTTATTAGTTGCCACCGACAAGGAGCTTAAAAAAAAAGGTAACAAAAAATTAGTAGGAATTATTAATATTCATGCTCTTTTAAAATATGGAATTAAGTGACCGGTAGAAAAAAAAAAATTTTAACAATTCAAATATTGATTTTTTTTATAGCTATTTTATTAGTTTATTTGACCTATTATAACAAAAATACCCCTACAACAAAAAATTTAAAAGTTGAACAAAAAATTAATAAAGATTTAGATGGAGTTGAAAAAAATGTTTTTGATAACATTGAATACTCTGGTGTCGATTTAAATGGAAATAGATACGTAATTGAGTCAGAAAAAGCGGAATTTGAAATAGATAAGCCAGAATTAATAAATATGAATATTGTTAAAGCGATTTTTTATTTTAAAGATGGGTCAATATTGACTGTGAACAGTAAGAATGGAACTTATAATAACAAAAATTTTAACATGAGTTTTAGGAATCAAATAATAACAAAGTATAATGACAGCTATTTATATTCTGATAACCTTGATTACTTAAATACTGAAGGAATTATAACTATTTATGGAAATGTATCTGGAGAGAGTATACAAGGTAATATAGTTGCGGATAAATTAAAAATTGACGTGAATGCAAAAACTTTAGATGTTTCAATGTTTAATAAAAAACAAATTGATTTGATATTAAAGGACAATAAATGAGAAAAGGTTTTAGAATAATAAAATTTAAAAAGGATAAGCCTATTTTTCAAATAAAAGATGTCAGTAAATCTTTTGATGGAAGACCTATACTAAAAAAAATTAATATGGAAATGTACCCAGGAGAAATAGTCGGTTTGCTGGGCCCAAATGGATCTGGTAAAAGTACGCTGTACGGTACAATTATAGGCGAGCACAACGTGGACTCCGGAAAAATTTTAGTTAATAATAAAGATATTTCCGAGAAACCGATACACAAGAGAGCTGAAGCAGGTATAGGTTATCTAAGCCAGCAAAGGAGTGTTTTTGCAATGTCTGTTTATGATAATTTACTAGGAGTCTGTCAACTTTCAATTAAAGGTTCATCAAATCAAATTACAGTTGTTGAAAAACTTTTAGACGAATTTAATTTACAACATCTAAGAAATATAAATAGTGGTGTTTTAAGTGGCGGGGAAGTTAGACGTTTAATGATGGCAAGAATATTAATTAACAAACCAAGTATAATTCTTTTAGATGAACCAATGGCGGCTTTAGATCCAATCGTAGTTCAAGATATTCAAAAGTATATTTTAAAAATTCAAAGTTATGGTTGCAGTATTCTTATAACTGATCATAATTTTTCTCATCTTTTTGATGTTGTAGACAGAGCTTATGTTTTAGGCGAACAATCTATTATCGCCCAAGGCACACCTAATGAAATATTAAAATCTTCTAAAGCAAGAGAATTATATTTTGGTACGCAAAAGATTTAATAATTTATCAGATGTTAAATAAAAGTTTTTCTGTCATATTTAATAATCAAATAAAAAATTATAAAAAATCTATATATGTCGATAGCGATAAGTCTATCTCTATAAGATCTTTTTTAATTGGTGCAATTAGTCATGGAAAAACAAAAATTAAAAATGTTCTTGAGTCAGATGATGTGTTTGCAACAATTGGTTGTTTAAAAAAATTAGGGGTTAAAATTAAAAAAATTAAATACAAGGAATATGAAGTTTATGGTAAAGGGTTGGGCTCTCTTCACTGCAAAAAAAATACACTGCTAAAATTCTATAATTCTGGAACTTTGGCAAGGTTGATAGTAGGTATCTTATCGACTACGCCCAGTATTGATGTAAGAATAACCGGTGACAATTCTTTAAAAAAAAGAAATATGTCAAAACTTATTGATTTGATGAATCAATTTGGAGCACAATTTTATCCGCCAAAAAAAAAATTCCTTCCACTTAGATTGATCTCATCAGCCTTGCCAGTTGGAATTACATACGAAGCTGGTGTGTCTGCTCAATTAAAATCTGCTGTGATGTTAGCTGGAGCTAATAGTTTTGGTACAACAACTATTTTTGAAAAAAAGAAAAGTAGGGACCATACAGAAAATATGCTTTTAAATAGTTCAAAAATTATAAAAATTCAAAAGGGCAAAAAAAAAAAAATTCAAATATTTGGAAAAAGTTATTTAAAGGCATTAGATATTAACGTCCCAGGAGATTGCTCAGCTGCTGCTTTTTTTACCGCTTTAACTTTAATGAGCAAGAACTCTGAACTAACAATTAAAAATGTTGGCTTTAATTCTACCAGAAGAGGGTTTTATGAATTGCTAAAGAAAAATGGAGCAAAAATTTTTTTTAAAAATCAAAAAAAAATAAACAATGAAAAAATTAGTGATATTTATATTAAGAGTGGAAAATTAAAAAAACCAATTATTGCATCAAGCGATTTGTATGAGCGTATGCCTGACGAGTATCCGATTCTTTTTTGTATTGCAGCTTTTACAAATGGAATATCAAAATTTAATGGGATAGAAGATTTAGCTAATAAAGAGAGCAATAGAATAAAAGAAATGCAAAAAATTTTAAAACAAATTGGGATCAAAAATAAAGCAACTAGAAGTCAATTAAAAATATTTGGAAAGGCAAATTTTAAAAATGAAAAAAAAGACATCGAAGTAAAAAATCTTGGTGATCATAGAATATGCATGTCTGCAGCTATAGTTTCTTTAGTAACTGGCGTTAAAGCGAAAATTAAAAATTTTGAAACAGTAAATACTTCGTCGCCAAGTTTTTTAAAAATAATAAAGTATTTGGGAGGTAAATATGAAGTTAAAAAAAAACTATAAAATAACTATTGCAGCTGATGGATCGGCGGCTAGTGGTAAAACTACAGGATCGAAAAAAATTGCAAAGAAGTTTGGATTTAAATTCTTGTCGTCAGGCATTCTCTATAGATACGCAAGTTATTTATTGATTAATAAAAAACCAAAAAACAGAATAGTTTTTCTGAAAAATTCTTTTAAAAAATTAAACTTGAATAGATTGAATAAAATTAAACTTCACACACCAGAAATATCCGAATATACCTCTGTAATAGCAAAAGAGAATAAAATTAGAAATATTCTTAAAAAATTTCAAAAAAACTTTGCCAAAAAATATAATAAAGTTTGTATAGAAGGAAGAGATATAGGTACAGTAATTCTCCCAAATGCAGACATTAAGTTTTTTTTTAAGTGTGATTTATCTACGGCTGCAAAAAGAAGATTTAAGGAGCTAAAAAAAAACAATAAAAATATTAACTTAGTAAATATCAAAAAATCGTTAAAAATAAGGAATAATAGAGACAAAACAAGGAAGAATAGCCCTTTACTGGCAAGCCCTGATGCGATAATTGTGGACACCGGAAAACTAAATAATGTCCCTGACATGATAAATAAAATGTCAAAAATAGTATTAAAAAAAGTTAAAGAAAAATATGGTAGCTGAAGCACAAACAAAAAATCAATCTAGCTCAATGAAAGAGTTTGAGATTTTATTAAACGAAGATTTTAAAGATAGAAAACTAAGAGAAAACGAAATTATCACCGCAACCGTTTCTGAAATAAATAAGAACTTTATTTTAGTAGACTGCCGCGCAAAAATGGAAGGTATGATTCCTATTGAAGAATTCAAAAATGATAATGAATTAGAAAATTTAAAAATTGGCAGCACAATAGAAGTTTATCTTGAAAGAATAGAAAGTTTTAAAGGTGAAATAGTTATATCGCGAGAAAAAGCTAGGCGAATGAATGCCTGGAAGAAAATGGAAAAAGTTTTTGAAACACAGGAAGAGCTTGTTGGTTATATTACTGGAAAAGTAAAAGGAGGATATATTTGCACTGTAGATGGGCTTCCGACTTTTATGCCCGCTAGTCAAATTGATGTTAGACCTTTAAAAAAAATTGATCACTTAATGAACACTCCGGTTAAAGTGATTGCCACAAGAATTGATAAAAACCGTGGAAACGTATGTACTAGTAGAAGAGCTGTATTGGAAAAAAGTAAAAACGCAGAGGTTAAAGAAGTTCTAAAAAATCTAAAAGAAGGTGACATAATCGAAGAAGCGAAAGTTAAAGCAACTACGGACTGGGGAATTTTTCTAGATATTAATGGAATAGATGCTTTGCTTCATGTTAGTGACCTTTCGCATGGAAGAGTTAAAAAACCATCTGAAATGGTTTCAATTGGTCAAAGCATGAAAGTTAAAATTACCAAGATTGATCCTGCTACCAACAGAGTGTCTGCTTCGGTTAAAGCATTAACAGAAGATCCTTATGCCAGCTTAACACAAAAATATAAAATTGGAGAAATTTATGAAGGCACAGTTACAAAAATAATGGATTATGGATGTTTCCTAAGACTTGAAGATGGTGTTGAAGGTTTGATTCACAATAGTGAATTATCATGGACTAATCGAAACATTCAACCAAGTAAAGTTTTGTCAGCATCTCAAACCATAAAAGTAAAAATTGTTTCGATAGATGCAGATGCAAAAAGAATATCTTTGTCTTATAAAGAAACTTTAGAAAATCCATGGAAAAAAATTCAAAATCAAATTGGTACCGTTGTTGAAGTAAAAATAAAAAATGTAACTGATAAAGCAATTTTTGCTGAAATGGGTGAAACTGGTTTAACTGGCATGCTTCACTATAAAGAAATATCTTTTAATGAAAATGAAGCAGACTTAAAAAAATATAAAAAAAACGATATTATCAAGGTTAAATTGGTCGAAATAAAAGATGATAAAATTAGATTTTCTATGAGAGCCTTAGAGAGAGATCCTATGGAATGGTTCAAAGAAAATAATAAAAAGGTTGGCTCTATAATTACCACAACTGTTCATGAAGTAATGAAGACTGGTATAAAAGTATCTATTGGTAACGATAAGCATCTAATAGTTACTATAAAAAAATCTCAGCTTGCTAAAGAATCCAGTGACCAAAGACCTGAAGTTTTTACTCCTGGAAACAGAATAGATGCAAAAATTACAGAACTTGAAACATCCTCTAGAAAAATATCCTTAAGTGTAAAAGCAGCTCAAATTGACGAGGAAAAAAGTTTGGTTGCTAAATTTGGAGAGGGAGCAGCGAAATCAGGTGCAACTCTTAAAGGTATTTTTGAAAAAGCGCTCAATGTAAAGAAAAAGAAAGAAACTAAAAAATAAATCTTTTGGTCAACTCTGAAATAGTTAAAAAACTAAAAAAAAACCACCCCAATTTAAAATTATCTCATATAAAGTCTATTTTAGAATTAATTTTTTCTGAGATTTCTTCGCACCTTTCAAAAGAAAAGCCTGTTGAACTAAGGCAGTTTGGTAGATGGTCAGTAAAAAAAATGAAGGCTAGACATAATGCTAGAAACCCAAAAAGTCTTGAAATTGTATACGTGCCAGAAAGAAAAAAAATTTCTTTTAAAATGTCCAAAGAATTGAAGTATATAATTAATAAGAATTTATGAAAAAAAAAATATTTATTGCATGTGATACAAACAATATTAATTTAGCAAAAAAAATAATCAAGCATACAAGAACTAAAGAATTAAATATTGGATATAAGTTTGGGTTAGAGTTTTTTAATTCAAAAAACGGTAGAAATTTTATCTCTAAATTAAATAAAAATATTATAATTTGGGCGGATTTAAAACTTATGGATATTCCAAATACCGTGGCCTCTACGATAAATTCATTAAAAGATTTAAAAAATATAAAATATTTAACTATTCATATTTCAGGTGGCTTAGATATGCTAATAGCTGCAAAAAATAGTACTAAAAAATTTAACAAAAATTTGAAATTACTGGGTGTCACAATACTTACAAGTTTTTCTGATAAATCTTTAAAAAATACTGGTCACACTAAAACAATAAAAGAAATTGTTAAGCAACAAGTAAGGTTGGCAAAAAAAGCAAAATTAGACGGCATTGTTTGCTCGGGCCATGAAGTAAAATTTATTAAGAATATTTGTAGGGGTATGAAAATTGTTACACCTGGCATTAGATTTGACGAAGATGATAAACAGGATCAATCGCGGGTGATGAGCCCTAAAAAAGCTTTTCAGAATGGTTCGAATGCCATTGTAATAGGCAGAAGTATTACAAATGGCAATATTAAAAATAATGTACAAAAATTAATTAAATCTCTAAACTAAACTCATGCAAGTAAAAGTTTGTGGCCTCTCTACTGTAGAGCAAGTAAATGCTTGTATTGAATGTGGGGCTGATTTTTGTGGATTTATACTTAACTACCCTAATAGCCATAGGTTTATATCTTTGGAAAAGGCAAAGCAACTAACCAACATTAAAAAAAAGAAATCTAAATATGTTGGGGTCTTAGTAAATCCTGGCTTTGAAGAACTAGAAATATTTTCAAAACTTAATTTAGATTATTTTCAACTCTACGGTAATTATACTAATAAAGATATAACAAAAATTAAAAAAAAATTTAAAAAAAAAATAATTTTCTCAATACAAGTAAAAAAAAAGAGTGATATTATGAAATATAAAGACATAGAAAAGACCGCAGATATTATTTTATGGGACAGTTCAGGTTTAGAACAAAGCTTAAATTGGAATTATAATTGGATTTCTTCTGTTTCAAAAAATATTATAAAAATGATTGCTGGTAATATTAACTCTGATAAACTTAAAGAAGTTTCAAAATTAGCAAATATTGTTGATGTCTCTGGAGCTTTAGAAACAAATAAAGTAAAAGACATAATTAAAATTAAAAAATTTTTAAATGAAGTTAAACTATTAAATGATTAGAATTAAAAAAAGAAAACTACTAATAGATCAGCATGATAAAAATTATTTTTATGCTAAAAAATTCGGTGGCAACTTTATTCCAGAAACTTTAAAAAAACCTATAGAAGACTTAACTGTTCTTTTTGAAAAATTGAGGAATGATCCGAAGTTTATAAAGGAAAGAAATTATTATTTTAAAAATTATGTAGGTTCTCCAACACCTTTTATTAAATTAAATAATTTAAGTAGACACTTAGGAGGTGCTCAAATTTGGGCAAAAGTAGTTTCAGAGGCTAATGGTGGAGCGCATAAAATTTATAATGCTACTGTTCATGCATTAATTTGTAAAAGAGCAGGGAAAAAATATATCATCGGAGACACAGGAGCTGGTTACGCTGGTAAAATGTTATCAATGGCTGCTAAAAAATTTGGTCTTAAATGTAAAATTTTTATGGGTGCTAAAGATATTGAACGTCAAAAACCAAATTGTGATGCAATCAAAAAAAATGGAGCTGAAATAATACCTGTTAATTCTGGAAGTAAGACTTTAGTTGAGGCCGTAAGCGAATGTATGCGATACTGGGTTTCAAATTGTGACACTACTCATATGTGTGTAGGTTCTACTGTTGGTCCAAATATTTTTATTAAAATCTGTGCGTGGAGTACTGCTCAAATTTCAAGAGAACTAAATAAGCAAATAAAAAGTGAATTTGGAAAAATACCAAAAAAATTAAAATTAATTAATTGTGTAGGTGGCGGTAGTTCAGCTATAGGTTTTTGGAATGAATTCATGGATAATAAAGAAGTTGAATTTATTGGTGTAGAAGCCGGTGGACCCAAAAATAGTAAACTTCATGCGGCGCCACTAACAAACGGTTCAAAGATTGGTATCCTTCATGGAGCAGCACAATACGTGGTACAGAATTCAGAAGGCCAAATTAGCCAAACTGAGTCAATAAGTGCAGGGTTAGATTATCCTGGCATTTCACCGTTACATTGTTTTCTTAAAGATGCGGGTAGAGCAAAGTATACTTCTGCTACGGATGAAGAAGCACTTGCGGCTTATAAATTAGTATCAAAATTTGAAAAAATTTCACCATCTCTAGAGCCTTCTCATGCATTCGCTGAAGCAATTAAAATTGCACCAAAATTAAAAAATTCAGAAATAATAATAGTTAATAGTTGTGGTGACTCATTAAAAGACAGAGATATAATAATAAAAAAAACTGGAAGTTACAGAAGATGAAATCTAAAATCAGTTTAGCTTTTCAAAAATGTAGAGAAGAAAAAAGACCAGCGCTTCTAACCTACACCGTAGCAGGAGATAATAATAAAAAAAAATCTATTGAAATAATAAACTCAATTTCTGAATTTGCAGATATTATAGAATTAGGATTTCCCCACAACACGCCGATTGCTGATGGAGGACAAATTCAAGAGAGTTCTCAAAGAGCGCTAAAGGCTGGAATAAAATTAAAAGATGTTTTTCAAATTGTTTCTAATTTTAGAAGAAGTAATAAAATAAAACCAGTAATTCTTATGGGCTATTATAATATAGTCTATCAATTTGGAGAAGATAAATTTTTAAAAATGTGTCAGAAGGTAGGGGTCGATGGACTGATAATAGTAGACCTGCCTTGGCCTGAAAATAAAGGTCTTGCACTTAAATGTAAAAAAAAATCGATTAGCTTTGTTCAGCTAATTTCACCTACAACATCAAGACAAAGAATGAAAAATATAATTAGTGACTCTCATGATATGGTTTATTATATAAGCATGCTGTCAACGACTGGTGGCAAACTAAAGGTTTCTCCGAAAAATATTTTGAAAAATTACGGTAAAATAAAAAAATTGAATAAATCCAAAAATATAGTAATTGGTTTTGGAATAACTACTAAGACCATAAAATCTTTGAAAAAAGCTGATGGGCTAGTAGTTGGTAGTCAATTATGCAAGGTTATTAGGGATTCTTTAAAAAAGCGTCAAAATCCTGTCACAAACATTAGTAAGATGGTAAATACTTTGAGAAGGAAAATAAATTGAATTGGATAACAAAATTTATAAAACCAAAGATTAAATCTTTATTTAAAACAAGAGCTAAAAAAAATGAAGATTCTCTCTGGACTTCGTGTGCTTGTAAAAATTTAATTTATAAAGAAGACCTTAGGAAAAATTACAACTGTTGTCCAAAATGTGGGATGCATCATAAACTGTCTTGCAAAGAAAGATTTGAATTATTTTTTGGAAGTCGAGACTATGAAATTCTAGAAACTCCCATGCCACATGATGATCCATTAAATTTTGTTGATAATAAAAAGTATGTAGATAGGCTAAAGACAGCTAGAAAAATTACTTCACAAGATGATGCAGTAGCTATTGCTAAAGGTAAATTAGATAATATTGATGTAACGGTAGGTGCGCAAGATTTTAGGTTTATTGGAGGATCTTTTGGTGCTGCGTCTGGGGAGGCATTTATTGCCGGCGTCCAAAATGCAATAGATACTAAAACACCTTTTATTTTCTTTAGTTGTAGCGGAGGGCAGAGAATGATGGAGTCTTCGATTGCCTTAATGCAAATGAGTAGGACAACTATTGCGATAAACGAATTAAAAAAAAATAATCTTCCTTATATAGTTGTATTAACAAATCCTACAACAGGAGGTGTAACAGCTTCTTGGGCAATGCTCGGAGATATTCTCATAGCAGAGCCTAAAGCAACAATAGGTTTTGCGGGAAGAAGAGTAATACAAGATACTGTTAAAGAAACTCTGCCGGAAGAATTTCAAAGTGCTGAATATGTTCAAGAACACGGAGGTATAGACCTTGTTGTTGAAAGAAAGTATTTAGGCTCTACAATTCAGACACTATTAAGTGTCTTATTGAAAAAAAATGAGACTCAGGTTAATACTGATGAATCAAATGCTACAATCGACTCTTCTTTACAGAAAACTTCAAAAGCAATATAGCAAAAGAATTAATTTAGACTTAGATAGAATAAAAAAAGTTTTAAAGAAATTAAAGAACCCTCAACAAAAGCTGAAAAACCCAATCAACTTTATAGGTAGCGACGGAAAAATGAGCGTACTAACTTCTTTAAAATTTTTTCTTGAGGCAGAAAATAAAAAAATTACAACATTTACTAGTCCTCATTTATATGATGTAAGACATAGATTTTGGATAAAAGATAAATATATTTCAATAAATCAAATTAAAAAATTAAAAAAAATAATTGAAAGAACTGGTTCTAAGTTAACTCTATTTGAATTATTAACTGCAATTTATATTTTAGCTGCTAAAAACGAAAAAAATATACAATATAATTTAATTGAAAGTGGCCTGTTATTTAAAAAAGATAGCACAAACTTATGGGAAATTCCTAAAGCACAAGTTATTACTAATATTAATTACCAGCATCAAGAATGGGTTAAACCTAGAACTTTGAAAGAAATTTGTAATCAAAAAGTTGGTTATTTAAGTAAAAAAACGACTATTTATATAGGCCAACAAGATAAAAAGGTTTTAAAGATAATACAAAACATATTGAAGAAAAATCCCAGTAAAAAAATATATTCATCAAATTGGAAGCTAATACGTAAAAAAAATAAATATTTTTATAAAGACAAACAATATCTGATTTTTTTAAATATTAAGAATGTCTACAGTAAAGCTTTAATAAGTAATATATGTTTATCGATAAAAATTGCTTTAGACCTAGGAGTAAAAAAAGAAACTATCCTTAAGACAGTACCAAAAATTAATTTTGAAGGAAGAATACAATATTTAATTAAAGGCAAACTAAGAAAAAAGTTAAATAAAAATGAAAAGTTATTAATTGACGGTTGTCATTCAATTAAGAGTGCTAAAAACTTATATGGTTATTTAAAAACTTTAAAAGAACCTATTTATGGTATTTGGGGAATGAAAAAAAATAAAAATCCAAATATGTTTATTAAACAATTCAAAGGATTATTTAAAAAAATTATTTTGACACCAATTGAAAATGAGCCAGCTTCTGTATCAAGCAAGTTCTTATATAAAATAGCCAAAAAAAATAATTATAATTCTGAGATTTCCAAAAATTTCAAAGACGCTTTAAAAAAAATTTCCTCAACAGAGAAAAAAATTATTTGTGTATTTGGATCTCTATATTTGTGTGGAAATGTTTTGAGTGAAAATTAAATATTTTCTTTAATCCAACTAACAATGTTTGATTTTGTTGTGGCACCTACTTTAGTAGCTTTGAGCTCCCCACCCTTAAATAGTAACATAGTTGGTATTCCTCTGATGCCGTATTTTGTGGGAGTATTAGGTTCATTGTCAATATTATGTTTTACGACTACGACTTGATCTTTCATTTCTTCAGAAATTTCTTCAAGAGCAGGTCCTATCTGTTTGCAAGGTCCGCACCACTCAGCCCAAAAATCTACAACGGTTGGTTTATCTGATTTGATAACATCGTTTTCAAAACTTTCATCTGTGATTGCTTTTGTTCCCATAAGGTACTTGATAAATCTTTTTTATTTAAAGTCAACTAGACAGAAGAGTAAATTTTTTCTAGCTCTTCAACGTATGCGTTAATTTCATCTAATATAATTAATTTATCTGGCTGATTTTCTTTTTCAAATTTTGCTCTGAGAGTATCAATTTCTGAGTAAGTTCTTGGAATCGTATTCCATTTTTCGTTGTTTGTGCTTAGCAGTTTTTTAGCGGTTTCTTTGTGAATTAAATCATAATCATTTTTACTTAATATTTCGGGTTTCTCCATGTATATTAATTTTTTCCCGAAATATTGCAGCCTTGTATCCTTAAATTTATTAAGAATAGATAATTTTTTATTCCAGTCAACGGTATGAAATTCTGGCATTAATTTATTATCCTCCGTTGAAGTGAACTTAGTATAAATACTTTCTTCATTGTATATATCTTCCTGGGACTTAGTCTGTTCTTTTTCTTCCGCCTCAGATCGTTTTATTGTTATAATTTTTTCTGCAAATTCTTTGCTATTTTTAATAAGTCTAGCTCTAGCCTGCAGTTTTGTAGCACCGATCATTTTATATTCGTCAAATTTTTCGCCGTAAGATGGATTCATTATAACTGGATGTTTGTTGTGTCTCACAGTTCTTATAAATTTTGGTTGCTTTTTCATTGCTGCTGTTAGCTCTTGTACGGACATTGTAAGAAAAATACTGGGATCATGCTTCAAATCAAAACATAAGGGCCACTGATACTGTGGATGTTGACAGATAAATGTTTGAACATACGGTCTACTTTTTCCATAAAAATATTCATTTGTGCAAAAAAGTAACTCTTTTTGTATTAGTTCTAATGAAAGATTTTTATCCATTGTTAGCATGCTTGCCTTCCAAACATTGGGTGCTTTTTCAGCTATTAACTTCGCAATTCCTACTGTTGCCACAACATCTCCAATCGCACTGTGAGCATTTCCATGTTCAATTCCATTTAAAGGTGCCATTTGATCTAGCTTGTAAACATCATTACCTTTTGCATTCACAGAATTTTGCAAAGTCTTAGGATAATAAAGATTGGCAGCTCGGGCTAAACTTAAAACATCTCCTCGTGTATTGCCATTAGTGCTAGTAATATATGGGTATTCTAAAGTTTGGAAAAGAGTACACCTTAAAAATTCTTCATCAAACTCTATACTATTGAAGCCTATATAAGTTGCTTTTCCCCATCTTTTAAGTGTATCAACAAACATTCTAATCATTTCATAATGTGAGAGATTTGAACTTTTCAACATTTTTGGTGAAGATTTATTTACTATTAAAGCCATAGCCTCTGGAATTATTCCAGGACTTAATCTACATCTAACATCAAATCTATCTAACTCCTCAAGATTATCATTTGTTAAAATTGCACCAATTTGAATGATTTGACCCCAATATTTATTTGATGAACTAGTCTCAAAATCATAAAAGACAAAATTTGACATATTTATTTTATTTAAGAACTTTTATCTTATCTGGATTTTCTACTAGAGTTTCTTTAACTTGTTCAGGATTTTTAATGTTTCCAATAGTATTCATAATTGACCTGGCATCTCTTCCGAAACTATCTATAACTGTCATTGCTTGTTCTAACTTTTTTCTAAGATCTTTGATGCCATCGAAATGCTTCTCAAATCTTGAGCTTATACTTCTTAGATCACCATAAATTTGAGTGGCATGTTGTTGTACTTTTAATGTTTGAAATCCTAAATGATAAGATTGTAATAATGCTGATAAAGTATTTGGTCCAGCAACAGTAACTTTATATTTAGTTCTAAGTTCTTGCAGCAATAGTTCTTTTGTTTTTGGGTCTCTGTAGCTTGATAGTTCTGCGAATAATCCTTCTGTGGGAGCATATACTATTGCAAAATCAGTAGTTTTTGGTGGGGCAACATATTTTGCACATACAGCTTTAGCTTTGTTTCGAAACGCAATTGCTAAATCTTTTCTTGCGTTTGCTAGCGCTTCTTTGTCTTTGTTCTGAAAAGACTCATCAATTGCTTTGAATTTTTCTATTGGCCAATGACTGTCGATTGGCACTAAAACATCTTGCAACTTGATTGCAAACTCAACGGTATCTGATGTTTCGTCCGGTTTCATTTTTACATTTTCAATTAATTGTGAGGCAGGCAACAAATCTTTTAATAGTGAGGCTAAAGAAAACTCTGCTAGAACACCGTATTGTTTAACGCCTGCTAATATCCTGCTAAAGTTTTCCTGGCTCTGGTTAAGTGTTTCAACCTGCTTGTTAAAAACACCGACTTTTTCATCGACTCTTGTCAGAGCTCCGGTCATATCTTTAGCTATATCTTTTGACATTGAGCCAAATGATTGGCTAAAAGAACTTCTTAGAGCATTAATTTCATCTCTAAAAACTTGTTCAGTTTTATCTTCTTTAATCTCTGGTTTGCTTTTTAATAGAAAAAAAAACATTCCAATATTTATGACTATTAGTACGATGATTAAAAATATAAGTAACGACTCCATGATGCAAAATACACTTAAATTAGTTTGAGTGCAATTTTTGTAAGCTAATTGACTACTTTTTTTTCACTTTCAGTTCGCAATTGTCCACATGCAGCTAAAACATCATCGCCTCTACTCCTTCTGATAAATGACATGTATCCTTTGTCTTGAATAAATTTTGAAAATTTTTCTATATTCTTTCTTTCCGTAGGCTCAAATTTAACGCCAGGCCATGAATTGAATTCAATAAGATTTACTTTACTTGGAAATTGACCCATTAGCTTTACTAGCTGTTTAGCACAATCTTCTGTGTCGTTAATTCCCTTCAACATTACATACTCTAAAAATATTGGTTCTTTGACAACTGAAGTATAATATTTTAATTGCTGAATTAATTCTTTAATTTTAAATTTTTTGTTTATTGGCATTATTTCTTCTCTTAATTTGTCGTTAGGTGCATGCAAACTTAAAGCTAAATAAGTTCCTATTTCATTTGCGGCTTCAGGTATCTTATTAGCAATACCTGATGTGGAAACAGTAATTTTTTTATTTCCATAATTTAAACCTTTCTTATCTTTTAAAATTTCAATTGCTGTTTTAAGATTTTTCATATTAATTAAAGGTTCTCCCTGTCCCATAAAAACGATATTTGATACTATTTTTTTTTCACCCCAATCTTGAAGTTTTTCTTTAACAAGCATTATTTGACTAACAATCTCCGATACAGATAAATTTTTAACTAATTTTTGAGTGCCCGATCTACAAAAAGTGCATGTTAAACTACATCCAACTTGAGATGAAATACATATTGTGCCGCGAGTTTTTTCTGGGATATAAACACATTCGACTTTATTGCCGTCAGACAACTCTATTAAGAACTTAAGAGTGCCGTCGGTAGATTTATGTGTTTCAGCAACTTTTGAGTTATTAAATGAAATATTTTTTTCTAATATTTTTCTTAGTTCAACAGGAACAGTAGTCAATTGATTAAAATCATTCAAACCCTTTTGATAAACTGCGGTGAATATTTGTTGTGCTCTCATATTTAATTTCTTTTCATCTATACCTATTTTTTTATTTAAAAAATATTTTAAATCATCATAATTTAGATCTAATAAATTTTGTTTCATTTTATTTAACTAGGCTTTTAATGGTTGAGAGGGGTATTGTAAAACCCCTCTCTATAGAAGTTAAAGTTTATTTGGGTCTTTTCTAATGTGATTAAGAACTTTACCGGCGTTTTTTCCTTCCTTGATCGTATAGCCACTTGTTCCATTCGCATTAGTATCTACAGCTTTTACTAATCTACGCATTTGATGAATAAGTTTAGCCTCTGACTTTTTTCGGCTGAACTCATTAAGCAAATGTTTGTGTCTTTTTATCATTACATCTCCTTTTTATTTCAACCTACTTTGTAACTCTCTATAGAG
>MDTC01206954.1_pt1 | contig 16749 bp, 46 predicted proteins | sample 811181 | NCBI WGS metagenome assembly MDTC01 (sample SAMN05326644, study PRJNA326480) | marine metagenome | isolation source: seawater | place: Pacific Ocean: North | collected 2011 | reverse complement strand
TGTCATCTAAGAATGTGTTATAGGCTTCAATGGGTGGAGCCCATGGGCTGTCAAACCAACCTGTGATTGCGGCTGTTCCGTCACCATTGTCTGTGTATTCTAGTCCTTCTGTGTCTACGTCCCACTTGCAACCCCAGTTGGCCACACGCCAATCATACCAGTTGGTGTATCCATCAATCACTGGCTGTGGTCCTTTGTATCCTGCTTGACCCTTTTCAGGTGTAGGTGATGTGGTATCTTCCAGCTCTTTAGGCATGGGCACCATTGCGTTCAGCAGGCCTGTTTTGTTTGCTTCGTCCCACAGTGGTTTTAGTGTGTCTGTTGGACCTTGAATAGTTAATGTGTTATTGCACCAATTTGGCATATTACCCTCTCTTTCTATGTGTGTTCTATTGCCCTTATTGTTCTTATAGTATATGATCTTTATAGCATAAAGTCAACTGAAAATGGCGAGTTTAGCCCCGCATCTATCCCAAGTTATCCACCTGCTGGGCACCAATCTAAGGTACCAAGGATAGGGTCTGCTGATGGTGTCATTCCATAGCTCAACCCTTTGCTGTCGCCAAGGCCATGGGCTTGTACCAACTGAACCCAAACCTACACAGGCAGGATAATCTCTGTGCTCTCTCTTAAAAGGACACCACGTCATATGATGATCACTCCTGTTAAGATCAGCAAGCCTACAATCGCTGAGATAATCAAACCTTCAAATTGTAAGAAATCTGTAAACCAAGCCCAACCTAACTTTAGCATTCAATTGCCTCCAGTCTTTTGTGAGCTTCTGCTCTTGTTTCTTCTGGCAGTTCATCGAAATAATCCATCAGTATTTGATAGGCCACTTCGTGTTTATTTTCGCTTTTGAAGTCGCCGTCTCGAACCCATTCTCTTGCTCTTTGTGTCACAGTCATGCAATCGATATTATCATAGTCCTCAGTATCAAACTCAATCTCGTCCTGCCAATGGTTCATAATCGTAAACAGATATTCGTTGATGTGATCGTAGTCATCACCTATCCAATCATAATCATTTGTTTCGACGTAATCTCGTAGTTCTTGTTCACTCATTCTCATAAGTTCTGCAAGCCTATGCTCATCATTGATTTGATATTCACCGTCGTCACCGAACTCTATACATTTATAGAATCTGTTGTCTTCTTGACCAAGTTCCAGTTGGACCTCTTTGCCGTCCTGATAGTAGGCATCAACTGGAGATAGTTCTATGGTAGCCAAGACGTATCTTATTCTCTGAGCGTCTTGCTGATACCAGTCCTGATTGTTATATGCTTCTTCGCCTATGTCCTTAGGATCACTGACGAATGCTTTTTTTATTTGTTCTTTTGAAATATTCATGTTAGCCCTCTCTTTTTATTTTAATAATAACATCTCCTACAGAAATTGCAAGCAGATTGATTAACAGATATGCCCCTGAAGTGTGCCAGAACCATCCTTAAGATACCAGCCCTGTGAATTAGGTTTATCATCCTTAGACCAAAAGTGATCTGCGATCTCAGGATAAAGACTTTCAGCCTTGTCAGAGCAACTCAGCACGATTTCAGTGTCTGTAAAGCCCTTAGAGCCGTCGTAGTCCTTAGGTTCATAGTCGAATGGCACTAGAGCTGTCTGACCTGTAAAAAGCAGGACAATCAACATACCTTTCATGTCGTGCTCAACTTTCTACCCAGTCTTTTTTCTGCGATCTCTGTGCTTAATCTATATTTGGTTTCGTTCTCATCTTCCCAATTCAATTTGTCTATTAGGTTTTGTAGAGAACCTTTGGCACCATCTTTGACTTCTAATAAAGTGTCAATGATCTGCCTTCTAGTTAGATAGCCACCTCCGTTGTCCTTGCTCATAGCTCTTAAGACACTATCAGGGACACTCATATAATCGCATGACGATCTAAAGTCGCTCAGTCTCCAATAGACACTAGCGAACACCGTTGAGAAGTATTTCTCATATTTTACAAAGTAGGCGTTCTCACCATCTTTACGCCTACTCACATAGATCTCAACTTCCTCTACAGGAGAAGTGACCTTCTCAATCTTAGTCTTTTTAGAATAAGGATTGATTTCAATAATTTTGTCTTTGATAGATTGTGGTACCGTTTTCGACATTAGTCCTCGTACCAAGTTTCTATTTTATCGTCAAATCTCTCTGACAATTCGTTTACGTCAAGCATATCTTCGACATCTTCTTCGCTCATATACTTCACGCAGGCTGTGACCATCGTCACAGGATCTACAAGCTCATCTTCAATAAGCCTGATTGCTCTATCTCTAGCTGATTCCTTTTCATATGGATCTACTGACATATTTTCTTTCCTTTGTTAGTGTTAAACATTATATACAATATAACATCTGCAAAGAAAAAGTCAACTGAAATGGTGTGGTAGTCCTGCCCGGATTCGAACCGGGATCGCTCTCTAATCTGGAGACTTTGCCGCCTATAAAACGGGTGTTTTACCTTTAAACTACAGGACCTATGATTAGGATAAAAAGTCTTTTTTGAGTCTGTCTATCATAGCCTCTGCATCTGGATATCGATCCATCAAATCTACTTGATTATCGATCGAGGCTATGCGATCCAGTTCTTTTTGTGTCGAATGGTCGACCTGTTCGAATGATGGCTGTGACCAGCCTGAATAGGGTTGGGTGAACAAGAAACTATAGGTCCACTTGTAATCATCTTCTGCATGATCTCTCATGTCATTTGTCCTTCTACCTGTGCAACCACAGCCTTTGAATGCTTACAAGAACCGTGGAAACTAAATCCGACGCATTCACACTCAAATCCTTTGTCGTGAAGCGTCACTTGATATTCATTGCCTTTAGAGCCTTTCACTGGCCAACTGATACCTACCATCCAATGATCTTTAGGATCAAACAGGTTAGGTTTCAGATACCTTTTTGCGAATTTCTTATGCGCCATAATATTCTAGATCTGGCTCTGGCTCATACTGGTCGTCTTCATCTGAATTGACCTTGTCATAGATGTCAACTTGGTTAATTCCATGAGCTCTGATAAAAACATCTCTGCTCATCCAAGTGGCATCTTCTTCCATGCCCATAATCCAATCTTTTACTCTTGCCATTCGATTACTGGTCCTTTCTTCATGTGTTGATAAATGTTCTTCACTCGATAGTTATATGTGGTTTCGTTCTGTGCGAGATTCAAAAGATGCTTCTTCCACATTGCCTTATAGAGCGGATCCAATTGGGGATTGTTGTCGAGCAACCGCTTGATAGCGGTCGCCCTGTTGAATTGAACTTCCTCTGAATACGGTCCCATTAGGCCGAAACTCCAATGTCGCTCAACTTGGTAAGCATGGTTGCTGGCACTCGCCATTTTTCTCCACCAATATGTGTTGAAACGATCACATATTTTTTATTCACCTTCTCTACGGTAGCATTGATCTTACCGCCTGTCTTACCTGTAAATTGAACCATATCGCCAACGATAAAGTTTCTGATTGCCTGTTTAGCAAGAAACTGACGTTTCATTTGAATTGCTTCTGCAACCTGCTTCAGCTCTTCGTTGTCCATTTTGTAAATTGCTTCTACAGCCTTTGTGACGTTATTTGACATTTGACCCTCTTTCTGTTGTCTCATTGTTTATATAATATACACTCAGTCGACTTAAAGGTCAACTGGTTTTGGCTCACTACCTGTAGCAAGATGCATCTTTTTGATGATGCCCATTACATTATCTTCTGTGAGATAGCCTTTTACCGTGTCGTGATCTTCTGTGATGCCTGGCATATTCACCTGCCCATCACCTTTGAATACCGCAATCTCATATAGGCCGCTCTTGCCACCATAAGAGAAATCGCTCTTTACAATCGAAAGTTCATAGTCCTCACCGAACTTTAAGATTGATTGAATACCTTTTGGCATTTCTGTTTCCTTAAAAGGAATATCTTCGAATGTCATCTTTTTCATTTTGGATCCTCATTGTTCCACATGATTAGCATACCTACTGGTATCGCTATGATTATGATGCTGATGATTAAACCTTCTAGCATCCACTTCCTCTATTGCTAGGGTCGAAGATATCTTTAATACAATTCGACGCCTCTTCTTTGACCCCTGCTGTCGTTATCTTACTCACATTCTTTGCAAGGTTGATTGATCTTATAACATCTTTACCTGATATGGTTCCTACCGAACAAGCAGAAGTCATCATCACAACCAAGCCTAGCAAAATGATCTTTTTCATGATCCTGTGACGACCTGCCAAACGCCTGGTTTACCTGGGACTTTTTCAAAGCCTTCGATAAACAAGTGATGATCGTAATTACCATCATCATCTTTTGAATTACGGATAACGGCATCTGCGGCAATCCAAACGTCTTGCCATGTGCCTGTGCCACCTACGACAGCCTCTGCATCGTAACCCCAGACTTCGCATTTATTCTGGATCAAAGATCCTGCTGGGATAGGTGATAAACGACCAAGGTGAATAGGATCACCTGTGCCACCAAAGGTATTGTCCTCATACATGGACCAAATAGTTTTGAGACCGTAATGGTCTTGATGTTTTTTGTAATAGTCCATCTGCTCGAAGAACTTCTTGTCTTCAGCGGATAGTGTTTCAGTTTCAAAAGTTTCTAAATGTGACATAAAATAGCCCTCCATGTCGTTGTTTCTAACTATACATACACTATAGTTTCAAACGATATAGAAGTCAACCTGTTTTGGACAAAGAATTTCGTAATTCTGCTATTTCTCTATGCAAGCGATAAATGTCGTCTTTGGTTCCTTGCATATGTTGATATTTGATATTTCTTTCAATCATATCTGTAAGTTCTGCTTTTCTTTCTTCTAGTCTTTTTTGCAGACCTGATATTTTGATATAGATTGATTCGTCTGTGTCTTTCATTCGCTTAGATCATTCCATTTTAAGATTTCAATCTCACCATCTTTGCCCTTACGTCTTGTTCTCAAATAACCTGCGGCAATTAGAGTGTCAATGGTATGTTCTACTGAACCATTACGGCCAAAATAGATACCTAAGAAAGTGAAAACGATTGCGGTTGCGAACAACCATAATTCAATTGGCATTTGTCTGTTGCTCCTTAAACATTCTCTTTAGAAGCCAACGATGCTTTCTAAAATAATACTTATCATCATATTCGACTAGGTTGCCTGTCCAGGCATAGACTTCGTCTTTGTGTTTCCACCACATATGATGACAGAAGTTTCTAAAATCACTCTGAGAATTCTGCAACATCAATATCCCAAATGTCTGCGAACGGAACCACATGAGTCTTTCCGCCCTTTTCGTCAATCACTTCGACAAGTTCTTTTTGTGTGTCTCGTGTTTTAAGAACACCAATACTCTCATAATCACCGTATCTTTCGATTGGAAGATCTGCTAGACTGGCAAGTCCACCCGGACGACCATACTTGTCAAGCGGAATATTCTTCAGACGAAATTTACAGGCATAAGAGTTGCCTGGTTCGATATCTTTGATATCTATCATTCGGTAGCCTCCACTACGATCTCAGCACCTTTATTGATGCCTGATTTCATCATATCCATTGCGCCATCGACGTCACCTGGATTCATATATAGATAGGCACCCACTGCACCTAATCCTATAAAAATAATTGCCTTAAACATAATTGCCTCCTTTATTGTGCCTTTATTATATGTTCAAAATTGCAGGCAGTCAATGTGTTTTGGTTAAGCATCTACCACATCCATTGCCCATTGATCCCAAGGTTCTGTGCCTGTGGCTTTCAAAAGGTGAAAGTTTACGGCAAAACCTTTATTGAGAACTTCTGATTCCATTACATCTCTAATGGTTTCTATATCGTTTTCATCATTGGTGTCAATCCATAATGTACCATGAGCCCAATGCATCGGAGGAACATATTTGTTCTCCTTATGAAATCGTTCTTTTATTTCAACCAGTGAATGTGTTTCTAATCCCATTTATACCTCTACCACTTCTACGAATCCATCTTCTTTTGCATCTGGATCGTCTGGATCATAATCTACTTTGCCTATAAGTTTTACAGGCTCTCCATCATGATAATTGGCATCGACATAATTTGTTTCAACACCTTCATTTTCTTTTGTGATAGATGTTTTGATTTCATCATAGTCTATACCGCCACCTTCTAAGAATTTTTCTTCAGCCTCATCTTCATTGTCGGCTAAAACATCTTGAACAACCTCTAAGGTGTATGTGGTGACTTTTCTGTAAACCTTTTTGCCAAGGTCATCTTTGTATATAAAGATATCACTAATTTTATTCATTAAATGCCCTCCATTTCGTATTGTGCCTCCATGAACGCTTCAAAGTCTGTCAAACGATCACGATACTTCTTAAGCAGGCGTTCTATGTGTGCCTCTTTACCCACAGGATCGAGTGCATCAAGCATCTCTAAATCTTCAATCATTTCTAAAATGTCGTTCATATTTGCCTCTCTGTTTGCCTTATTGTTTTTATAGTATAAGGTCAACCCTCCTAAAGGTCAACCTTATTTGGTTAACTAATATTCCACTTCAATTGGACTTTGCCTTTTTGTAGACAATCCTTAAAATATTCAAGATACTCTACGGTCTTGCCTTCTTCGATCATCTTGTCGATATTGCCTATCATGTTCTTTTCAGCTTCACCAAAGTTAAAAAACATTTGACCGTTTTCATCTTCAACGGTAAGTTTTTTGTGTTTCCAATCTTCATAAAAATAAGCCATGTTTCCCTCCTTACATTGACCAATAAGATTCTGATGATGGTGACATATAAGATGGAGTATTGATAGGCTCCATAAACTCTTTTGTCTTGTCCATCAATGATGTTTTTTTAACCTGCTTCTCAATAAGTTTATGAAACAGGCCCGCTTCACAGATCGCATACCGATATTCGGCATAGTTTGGATCTGTCTTTAACAATCCTTCTGCCTTAGCAATCCTAGTCAACCCTGCTTTGGCCGCCGACATTGTTTTATATGACTGCCTATGATCAGGCCGTGTCACACCGTTCTTGTCTGTCTTTCCCATAATATAGGTTGTGGATTTTTCGTAGATATAAAACATTATATGTCCTCCTGTTCGCGACCTTGTGCAAAATCCATCAAGTCAGCCGCTAATGCCGCCGCTTGAGCTCTTGTTAATTGCAATGAATCAAAAAATTTATCTGCTGGACCTCTGTTCTCAGTTGGGTCGAAACGCTTCTGAGTGACTTGAACACAAGATCCTCGTTGCTTACCGCCAGCGAATCTAGTTAATGAAACGCCTTGTGCGTGTGATTTAAGTTCTGTTGACATATTTCCCTCTATCTGTTGCCCTTATTGTTTATACAATATAGCACCAGTCTATCTAAGAGTCAACCTATTTTGGTAATAAACTTTTTGAAGATCTAATTGGTTTTGTAAAATAGGCTTTGGCAGGTAATATTTTAGTCTTGCCTTGGTAGTTCAAACCTGTATTACAACATTGATAGATACCTATTTTTAGGAAATTGTATCTTTCTAATCCTAAAGTTAATGTTCTGCCTTTGTAATCTAAGACCTGTGTTCCATCTAACCATAGTTTGAAAACACCGCTCTCATCACTTGCCCATTCGGCATATATAACAAACTCTGTCCACTTGCCTCTCATGTCTTGTAGGTTTGCAATGTAGGATCTATGGGTAGTCTTACAATCCCCTTGCCAAGTTTTTCTAAGAGCGAAATATAATTTTCCGTTATCACTACCTTTACTTGAAAATTTCACATGGGGACATTCCATGCTATGCCATTGACCAAGACCTAATTTACCGCCTTCTTGAATAGGATAATCCCTTTCTAAATAGACACTCCATTTGTACCATTGTTTCTTAGGTTGAGTCAAAGGACCTTCTTGGGATAATTCCGAACGAGCAGAATTTTCCTCGCAGTCTGTAGACTTTTGGGTGGTGAGTAAATTTTTTGTAGAATTGTTTCTTTTTATATCTCCACACTCACTTCCGATTTCAAACATATGAACTTTCTTGCTAGGGGCAGATCCTGTAGGGTCTTTAATATAAGAATAGTGTTCCCATTTTGTATTTTCATCTTTTGACATTTTGATTGTGACACCTCCTTGAGAAGTAGTCTGGCAACCTGCAATGAAAGAAGTAAGTAAAATAATTGATGCTAGTTTTTTCATTTTAATCCCTTGATGGTGTGTTTGGTAAAAAGATCCAACCCTCGCCACATCTAATGCAAGGGTCGTATGATTTGTAGCCGTAGGTATTTGGGTTGACCATGCAACCTGATAACACCAAAGCCGAAATAAAAATTAAAATTAATCTCATCCAAAGACTCCACATCCTGAAATGCAAAGGGTCAAAGGATCGCCATTCTGAAAAAGGCCTATTAGGGCTCCTAATAATAATGCATCTAACAACATTCTAATCTCCTAACTAAAGAACCAAACTAAGAAGGCTAATCCAACTATCCAAGGCGCAAACTTCCAGCCTATTTTAATAGCGCCAAATATAATAGCAAGCACAACACCTGCTGTCACACCCCAATAAATTAACGGTTGCAATACGTCCCATGCTAAACCAAAATCACCGCCCATGTATCTCTCCTTTGTTAAAGTTACCTCTACAATATAATATATTCTATACAGAAAGTCAAGGCATTTTGGTATAATAAATACTTGTGCGTCCATTCGAGACAGCAATAAAAGGAGAAATCTCATGTCAACTTTACGAAATATTAATCTTAACCTTGAGTTAGGACAGGAAATTCTTGTGGGTAAGAACAACGATAGAGCCAAAATAACTAAGATAGAATTTAATGAAAAGTCTGGTGAGGTATCTCTAAATACAACAAAAGGCCCACGCAAGGCTCTTACATTCCGTTTATGCCATAATACTAACAGCGGGGCCTATAGCAACCCAGCTGACCGCTACCGCTGATAAATACTTGTATGAAAGTAAATGAACTCTTAGTTAAAGAATCAGACGTAGATGAATGGCAAGCATCTAAAGAATTGTGCCGTTCTTCTAGACCAAATAGTGCGATAGGTGCAAGTGCTCTTGCATCTTGTAAAAGCCAAGGGCTTAGAACTAGAAGTGGTAAAAAGTCGCACAAGGTAGGTAAACGCAGAGTAGAAGTCGGCGGCAAAAAGATTAAGGGTAAAAAATACGGCGGGCCACTTCCAGATTGGAGTTAGCCATGGAAACATACACAGGGAAAATACTTGTAGCACACCCTGAACTTAGAGGTCCGATGTTTCAACGTAGTGTAATATTTGTCATGGAGCATAGTCTAGACAGAGGTGCTCAAGGACTTATATTAAATAAAACTATAGGCTATCCTGTAGAACAAATATTTTCTAACAATGGTCTAACAATAGACAGCAGAGATGTTGTTCACAAAGGCGGACCTCTCAATGAAAGATCTATTTCTTTATTTCACACAGGTGAATGGGTAAGTTCAAATACCTATCCAGTAGGAAACTATTGTGTGAGCAGTGATAAGTTTATGTTAGAAAAAATGGCAACCGGTCCTGCTCCTGTGTATTGGAGAATGGTAAGTGGAGTGTCTGGTTGGGCACCAGGACAACTAGAAGCTGAAATAGAAGGCAAAGGTCCTATGATGGAAAAAAGTTGGTTGACTTTACCACCTAATGACTCTATATTATTTGAGTATGATGGAGAAGAGCAATGGAAAAAAGCGATAGAGGCATGCAGTCAACAGATGGTGGACGCCTACTTCTAAAACAATTAAGGCATGAGCAGGAAAGTGTTCCTGAGAATAGCAAAGAATTTATTGTTATTCAAAATAAAATCAACCAGATTGTAGCCCAGAATCTTCTAGAGTATGTAAATAGATAACACACAGTCAGGAGACAACAATGGCCAAACTAACCGCGGCACTTCTTGTTTGCTTTGCGGTTCTTGTTGGATCCGCCCAAGCCCAACAGCAAGATAAATTATTATTACTACAGGCACCTTGTGCCCCGTTTGAACAAATGATTCGAACATCTAAAAAGTATGGAGAAGAACCTTTATTCTTAGGATTAAGTGGTTCAACCTTTTCCGCAGGAGAAGGAAAAGAATACACAGGGGGAATGTTTTTCGTAGTCAATCAAGAAAGTGAAAGACGAAGTTGGACAATGTATCAAGTTTTCGCAGATGGGATCACTTGTATGCTATTCAACGGATACGGATTTACACCTTACACAGGAGGTTAAAATGAAAATATTCCTTGTTGCTATAATGGCACTAATTTATAATGGAGATGAAAAAGACGTCTACATTTGGAGCAACCCATCTTTTCAATCTATGGAAGAATGTAAAGTTTGGGTAAAAGAGAATAATTTTGATATTTACAATCATCTACGAAAAGAGTTTCCAGGAGATCAATTAGAAAGATTATTATGTGTCGAAGAAGATAAACTTCGTGAATTTTTACAACAGTCACAGACAGAGCAAGGAGCAAAAATATGAAATGGGCAATAGTTTTATATTCTATCTTCGTTATAAACGGAGAGCCAGTTGAACATATTACATGGCAACTTACATTTCCACATCACGAAAAGTGTGAACAATTTTACACAGAAAATAGAGAACAAATTCTGCAAGGTGTAAATGTTTTTTCAGAAAGGAAATACGGAACAAGTGCAGTTTTGAAAGAACTAGGTTGTGCTCACGCTGTGGCAGATTTTGATACTGAGATTCCTGAAAATCCAATTATTACTTTACGCTTGCCTTTATGGCAAGGAACAAGCATATGAAATGGGCATTGGTAGTTATTGCCTTAATTGATGGACATGGTCCTGAAAGTTTCCTAGAAGGAATCTACGACAATATCTATCAATGTTTTGAAGCTCGGGAAGAAACCGTATATGAACTTTTAGGAAGCCCTAACGGCAATCCTCCAATCAATCATCAAGCGGTTTGCATTCGCACAGATAAATATTCATAATAAGGAGACATTAGAGTGGCAGATGTCCTCGTCCTAAATGCCGACGCCCAGCCTGTTTCTTATCTACCCCTATCAGCAATCCAATGGAAAGAAGCCATTACCTACATGTGGCTAGACAAAGTAGAGGTCCTAGAGTGGTACGATGATTGGATTGTGAGGAGTGCTAATTGGGAGACACAAGTCCCCGCGGTGATCATATTAAAAGACTTTATGCGGCGGAGGCGCCGGCCTAGATTCTCAAAAACAAACCTTTTCATACGCGACCTTTACACCTGCCAATACTGCTCACAAGAATTTTCCAGAAACAATTTAACACTAGACCACGTCCGACCACTAAGCCTTGGCGGTAGAACCAAATGGGATAATATTGTTGCCGCTTGCCAAAAGTGTAATACTGCCAAAGGCAACAAGATGGTTATGAAACCTGTGAAAACACCCTATGAACCAGACTATTATGAATTGGTCAACAAACGAAAGCAATTAGATTTTAATTTAAGACATCCAAGTTGGAAAGCATATATTTAGGTCAAGTAAACAGCGGGGCCTGTACTATCTGTAATGACTTGTTGTGCGAAAGCTCGTTGTGTTGCGGCACCTGGATGCTTGCCGTCACGAGCAAAGTCGTCAAATACTCTTTGGAATAGTTTACCTTCTGGCTGTGGAATAGTCATAAAATGATCCGCAAAGTATGTGTTATGTTTTATTTTTTTAGTGTTTAGATATAGTCGTGCATGTTCATCATACATTAAACAGTCTAGCGTAGCATCGTGATCATTAAATAAATGTTTTATCCAGTTTTTACTGCGAGTGCTTTTAAGCCAAGGACCGTATCTGTCTACGTAATCAGGATATATTGAACAGTGCCTATTAATGTAACTCCAAAGCACAACAGCACAATCACCTTTTTTAAATTCATAGTTTCTTATTTTTTGAAATATTTCTTTGTTGCTACCACCAGGTATTCCTTGATTGTCTATAGCAACTTTAAAGTGTGAAGCAACAAGAAAGGGCCAAGCCTGTACACTAGGTATTGGTCCTTCCATGCCGTTTTCTGTGTAACAATCTGCAAGCCCATGTCCGTATGTTAAACTACAACCAAAGGCAACCAGTCTTTTTATTTTAACCATCCGATCTTCTTACCGTCTGCTTTTCTCTGTTCCCATTCTGCTACACTACCCGGGAAGCGCCATGCCCATATAGCAACAAGTGCCATAAAGCCTCCGCTCCATAATACCGCTTTAATGTTTTCTGTTGTAAACCAAAGGAACGCGAGCGATGATGCCATTACTATTATCATTGCATACTTGCCTTTGGTAGGGAATACACTTTTTTGTGTCCAGTTAGTTAAGAATGGTCCAAAGTATTTGTGATTGTATAACCAATCGTGCATTCGCTTAGAGCTTTTAGCAAAACAATATGCCGCAAACACTAAGAAGATTGAAAAAGGTATGCCTGGAACTATTACACCCACGTATGCCATTCCAAGACTAGCGAAACCCAGGCCTAGCCATAGGTACTTTTTTATTTTGTCCATAAATTATTCCTTATGTATTGTTCTTTTGAACACTTTACGCAAGGCTTCTACAAGATCGTGCATCATTGCATCAGTATGCAAAGGTGTTGGCGCAATCCGTAAACGCTCTTGACCTACAGCGACAGTAGGATAGTTAATTGGTTGTATATAGATGTTGTAATCATTAAGTAACATGTCGCTCATCTCTTTACATTTTTTAGCATCTCTAACCATAACAGGAACAATATGTGTACACGCATCATCTAGCACTTCAATGTCAACTGCTCGAAGCATATCTTTTAATTTTTTTGCACGTTCTTGATGTGCAATACGTAACTCGTTATGATCTTTCAAATACTTTATTGAAGCAAGGGCGCCAGCACAAATAACTGGACTTGTGCTGGTTGTGAATATAAATCCACTGGCAATACTTCTGATAGCGTCTATGACTGTCTTATCGCCTGTAATGTACCCGCCTTGAACTCCGTATGCTTTGCCTAATGTGCCATTGGTAATATCTATTCGTGTTTCGCCCACTTTCTCGCAGTACCCTGCTCCTGTACTCCCGTACAAACCAACTGCATGGACTTCGTCAATATAGGTAATGGCATTATATTGCTCAGCTAAATCACAGACACTAGAAATTGGGCTGACATCGCCGTCCATGCTATACACGGATTCAAAGACTATGCAAGGTGTAAGTCCTAAGGCGGTAACCTCCTTCAATTTCTCTTCTAAATCGCTCATATCATTATGACCCCAAATACGTTTTTCTGCCTTGCTATGTCTAATACCGTGTATTAAACTAGCATGGTTTTTCGAGTCCGATAAAAAACATATTGTCGGTATGATTTTGCTTAAAGCGATAAGTGTCCATTCATTGGCAACATAGGCTGAAGTATAGAGCAAAGCCGCTCCTTTGCTATGCAGTTGGGCGAGTTCGTTCTCTAATGCTACGTGATAGTGGCTTGTGCCGCCAATGTTTCTTGTACCACCTGATCCACTCCCGGTTTGATCAAGTGCGGTATGCATAGCATCTATCACAATCTTATGCTGTCCCATACCGAGATAGTCGTTCGAACACCAGTTAACAATATTTTTTATATTGTAAGGGCCATACCATATAGCGACAGGAAAGTCTCCGCGTTCTCGGAGGATATCATTGAAAACTCGATACTTGCCTTCGTCTTTCAGTTTGTCTATGGTATTTTCAAAAGGTGTTTGGTCTATCATGATAGTATTTATGCTTATTAAATACGTACATAATAAAAAGATTAACCCCTAGCAACATTTCTGCTCCTAGGGGTTTCTACTTTAAATTACTTGCTACAGGCTATGCCCTGATATATTGTTGTTGTACTCTTATTTATTTTTTGTTGGTTTACCGTTAACAAATTCATAAAACTTCTCAGCGGCTTCCAACACAGCATCAACACCTGGTACTTCTGGCATTTCTACCTTAGTTACAACTTCGTCACCTTCTTTGGTAACTAGTGTTGACCATCCAGCAAATTTTGCATGGTAATCACTCCATACATTATCCTTTGCCATTTCTAATACTTTAGTGCGGATTTCATATCCGTTTGCGTTGGTTGTGATTTTAGGCATTGCTGACTTAAACATTTCAGCAACTTCTTGGGTCTGCTTAAAGATGGCTTCCCCGTATTTTGTATCTACTGACATTTTATTTCTCCTGTGTGTCTGTGTCATAATATGTTACTACTGTAACAAAAGTATTTAGTATTGTCAAGTCCTATTTCCTCTTAATGCGAAAAATAGTCCACCTACCCAAAGCAATACATGTAGGTTATCATACAATAGAACATCTGTAAAGCTCTCAGGCTGTCCTATCCATATCACACCCGTCATAATACTACAAACAGTAATACCGCTGAAGCGTGTGATTAAATCTCCTAGTTCCCAAAGGAACTTTTTAGGAAACAATCCACCAACTAACAATCCAACTCCAGCACCTATTTCACCTAACACAACAAATGTCCAAACCAATAATGGTAAGTCATATGATGAGGCTGTCTCTAGGTCAATGGGCCATTTGCTTATGCCCTGCTGGAGAAAGATTATTGCTAATGGTATCCGCAACAGCCAATGGCTGTAGCAGAATTCTGGTATGCGAGATACTATGCTCTTATAGTTCACCAAGTAAGGCCTTCAACTTCTTCTTGCTCTTACCCATTGCCTTTGCTTTGGCAATCGCATCTTTGTTTGATACATCTTCACCTACAACAACTAGGCCAATCATGCCCATGCTCTTGTGAGGTGTGCACCAATAGTAGTAGACGCCTGGTGTTTCAAAAGTCATAGCGAACTCTTTGTTGTTCTTTGACTTCTTAGGTAGTTCAACGCCTTCAGGACCTGCAACCATTTCTACGTTGTGTCCTTTAGAAGTTGGCACCCAAGTAATTGTGTCACCAACATTAATACGAGCAATGTCTTCGGAGTAAACCATCTTTGCTCCATCGTCACGCTTGTTTAACATTTCTAGTGTGATATCATCTGCAAATACAGATGTTGTAGTGAATACAGTCGCGAAGACTGCTAGATAAAAAGCTAAAACTTTCATTTGTACTGTCCTTTATGTCTGTGTATGCTTACTTATGTCTAAGTAATTTTTCACGATATTTTTTTGAATTTCTAATTCCCAAGTAATAGTTTGAAGGTTCATAGTCCCATCGCTTGCCGTGATGTCCACGTAGGTCTGCATAAGCCATACGTAGCTGGACTATGAACTTTACTAGGGGGTTTGAATTAATCTTCACTGCTTTCTTTCGGTTTAGGATTAGAAAGCATATCGTTTTCTTCATCAGTGTATGGCCACATTATAATACTCCTGCGTAGTGTAATCCGTTAATTGTTAAAAATGCCGCTAAGAAAGCCATGATGCCTGCAAAGGTCAACCCAGCTCTCACTAGTTCTTTCCAACTATACATTTTTTGTGTCCTTACCAAGCATCAAGTTTTTTGCTTCATCATAGTATCCCATACGGGCTAGTTCTGAAGCCGCTCTTGATCTGCCTGCGTTTTCGCCGAACGCTATAATTGCTACCAACATGCCAGCAAGTAAATTACGAACAGCAACACAAAATTTGCATGTTAAATTATAAAATCTTGAATGTGTGATTGCAGTCATATTACACCCACCCTTTCAAGTTTTTATTAACGTCAACGCTTCTTGTAAAAGATTCGTCACCATGTGCTATTGAATAGATATCGCCACGTGCTACACCCATGTCATTTAATTCTCTGTCTGAAAGACGTGAAAGTTCTTTGATTGTCTGTTTTACTTGACGACGATATTGAAGTTTTACGTTTAGTTTCTTTAACCATCCCGCAAAAGATGGCAGGCCAATCCAACTGGCCGTATTAATTAGAGTAGTCATTGCTACATTCTCCTTGGTCTATATGTGTATGTGTGAATTGAGGTATGTCACGACCCCGGTCTCTCCCGGCGCTACCACGTTGCCTGGTGCAACACTTGTATGGCATGGGTTATGCCCTTCATTTTTTCTGAGCTGAAGACGCTCTAGAGCATTGCGCTCATTGGTATTTATCAAATAGTACAGCCATGCTTACATTTTCTCAAGTGCTAAATGTGCATGGCTGTGTCAATCTATTTGCATACCTTATTATTAAAAGTCTTTTGAACTAGGTTTGATTCCATTCATTAGACAATAATATGCATAAGGATCTCCCTTATACTCAACTTCAGCCCATCTACGGATGTCGTTGTCGTTTGGTTTATTCTTCTGAGTCAAGAATGAGACCGCAGTCATCATTACATGACCCATAGCTCTTGCTATCTGTGTCATTGTTTTTCTCCATTGTAATGATGTTTTGTAAGGCGAACGCCCGTTGTCTTTTCAACGTGTCAGGTCGAGGGGGGAACAAGTTCTCTTTCAGGCCGATGTATTTATTTTGATAAAGAAAAAACTTGACATTTTTGAATACGATGCTATAGTGCAATCAACAAAGGAGGCTTATGCCAAAAATGAGAACTTTTAAATTTACTAGCAAAGGCGAAACAAAAAACGTTGACGCAGTAAGTTATAAGAAAGCAGTAAAGAGTTATCAAGGAAGTAGTGACAGCAATGTGGTACATATACAATGGCCAGGTAGCAAGGGCGGTACATTCGAAAAGATGCAAAAACTGCCATTAGGTAGAGCTAAAAAACTTAGATAGATAAGTACATTTGGACAATGGTGTCCCAGCCAAGCACGTCGAGCTTGGTCTTAATATGTGAGCGCCGTGGTAAAAGCGGCAAGCAGAAAGGAGAAATAAGAATGGACGCACTCACCTTATGGATGGCT
>MDTC01252280.1_pt1 | contig 16752 bp, 13 predicted proteins | sample 811181 | NCBI WGS metagenome assembly MDTC01 (sample SAMN05326644, study PRJNA326480) | marine metagenome | isolation source: seawater | place: Pacific Ocean: North | collected 2011 | reverse complement strand
GGTCGCGACCAGTGCGGAAGAGGCGCGGAAGACAGGTTTTCTTCGGACTACTGACCGTTTGACAATGGATCGGGACGAGTTACTAGAAGGGGCGAAGCAACGGGCGCTTGGGATGGCGCGAAGCGATTACGCTCCACCTCGAGCACGGCGGCTGAAGGTGGCGGGTCGTGATGGTTATGCAACCCTCTATGGCGCACTCTGGGGCATGAATGACGCCGGTCAAATTAGTGAATACGACCTACGTGTTGGCCAAGGTTTGGCCCGCGTTCTGTCTGGCGGTGATGTCGCGGCCGGTACTGTCGTGACCGAGGCTCAATTCCTGGAGCTGGAACAAGAAGAGTTTCTATCCCTCTGTGGTGAGCAGAAAACGATGGATCGTATTCAATATATGTTGATGAACAATAAACCGCTGAGGAACTGATCATGGATGAAGTCGCTATTTTAGAGGGTGCGAGAACACCATTCGGACGTGCGTTAAAGGGCAGTCTTCGACAGACTCGACCAGAGGATCTAGGCTCTGCCGTCATCAAGGCAACGTTGGCCAAAGCTTCAGTCGACGCTAACGAGATTGAAGACCTCGCAATCGGCTGCGCGATGCCCGAAGGGTCTCAAGGACTCAACGTGGCGCGAAGCATCGGTTTTCTGGCCGGTTTGCCTCACACGGTCCCGGCTTACACCGTCAACCGTTTTTGTGCCTCAGGGCTTCAGACCATTGCGAGTGTTGCATCACGGATTGCAATCGGCGAAATGAAGGTGGCCATCGCAGGTGGGGTCGAGAGCATGTCTGCTGTGCCCATGGGCGGCTTCCACCCGCAGCTTCATCCAACCCTCGCCTTGGACTATCCAGAAGCCTATATCGGCATGGGCAATACGGCTGAGAATGTGGCTCAGCAATTTGAGGTATCACGCTCAGCGCAGGATGCGTTTGCTGCTCGCAGTCAGAGTCGAGCTCTGGCCGCTCGAGATTCAGGCCGGCTTGCTGAAGAGATTATCGCATTCGATGCTGATGTAGATGGCCGAGCCATCCATCTTGAGCATGACGAGCTGATACGACCGGGGACCACAAGCGAAGGGCTTGCGAAGCTGAGACCGGCCTTTTCTGTGACTGGGTCGGTGACAGCGGGAAATTCATCACCCCTGACCGATGGTGCAGCCGCAGTGGCTATGTGTGCTAAGAGCCAACTTGCTGGACGGACACCTTTGGGCTATTTTCGGCGCTTCGTGACCGTCGGTGTGGCGCCGGAAATCATGGGGATTGGACCTGTTCCCGCCATTGAGAAACTACTGGGTGATTCTGGTCTGACTATTTCGGACATTGATCTCTTTGAGGTCAATGAAGCGTTTGCGAGTCAGTCAGTGTATTGTCAAAAGACCCTCGGCATAGATGATAGCAAGCTCAACGTGAATGGCGGCGCAATTGCTATCGGACATCCGCTCGGGGTGACCGGGACTCGTCTCGTTTTGACGGCTCTAAAGGAACTGAAACGACGGAATGGACGCTACGCTGTCGTCAGTATGTGCATTGGCGGCGGAATGGGTGCGGCTGCTTTACTGGAACGCAACTGATCGCCATCGCCCGTCTAGTCATTGGCCGGCAGGCGGAGGGCTGCCCGTCCGAACGCGTCGGTTCGTTGGAGACCGATGCGTTTTGCTATCTCTCCATCCGTGCGCCATATCTCGACCAGAACACCAACCAACGGCTGGCTTACTTCATTGAGTATCCTGACGGTCAAACCGGCCGCTGACGGCAGCTGGATATCTGTGTTTGGCAAGTCGGAGTCCAGTGGGGTGACGGTTAGTTCCTTCGTATAGATGGACAGGCCAGACGCCATGGGCGCTTGAATTGTGAGCTCATGGGTACCTGGGTCTAGCTGTAAGACATAGCGGCCCTGGGCGTCGGTCTGTGTCCGTTGTCCCCGGCTGGGTGAAACATCGCCCTGACGAGCCAATCTGGGGTCAGCATACGCGGCCTGCATCAATAAAGCCGACACGGTTGCTCCAACGATGGGCTCCCCATTGGGGGCGAAAATTTGTCCACGGACCGCAGCTCGGCTCTGGGGCCTAAATTCAAGTACAGAGTCGGAGCTGATTTGACTCTGCAATCTGGTAAGACGGTAGGTTGAACTCAGGGGTGGAACGAGGTCGACGATGTAGTTGCCCGGATACAGACGTGCACGAAACTGCCCATCGGCATCGGTTTGTGCGACATCATATCGGTACGTACCCTGGCCCACAGCCGAGACGAATCGAATGGATACCCCAGGCACGGGCGTTGAACCGAGCACTCGCCCTTCGACCCACTCTACTGTTTCATCGACGCCGATATAAATGGGCTCGAAGGTCATCGAGTCGTCGCTGGTTATATTGTCGGGTACCAAAAAGGGTTTTTCGATGGCAGGTAAGGGACCAGAGGTTGAGGTCGGCAGAATCCGCAAAATCCCATCGCGCCCCGCAACGCTCGGCCAATAGCGCAGGGTGAAGCGGCCCAATGCATCAGTTCGCGTTTCCGTACTGATTCTTTGACCGTCTAGACCGACGGCGTACACTCTGAGTTCGCGAATTGGAATTGCATTGGCTTCACTTTGGTAGACGACCCCGGTTGTCGCCAGCATTTCGTTCTGTGCTGGAATCTCGAGATTGATGCGACCGCCATCAGCGGGAACCTGGAAGGGAACAACGACCCAAGGTGGAAATCTCGATCGTTCCGTCGGTCTCAAATGGAGCGCGTAAACCGTTGTTTGTAAAGTCCCGTTTTCTCCAGGCCAGACGGCCGGCAAGCGCATCGCGAAGCGAGCCCCATTGACATCGTCACTGGTCTCCCCTTCATAGCTGAGCGATGGGCTGATGTTTGACTGCGCCCTCGCCGTCACCTTGACGGAGATTCGACTTCCATTTGGGAGGGAGACTGAACCCGTAATTTCTGAGGGCGATGGAAGTTTGATATCGGCTACGTCTAAAAATGGTGTTCCATCGAAGGGAGGATAGGACAATTCACCTGCACCACTTGTCGAGTCCGCAGCGGGCTTAATGCGAATTGTAAATGGCCAGTCTGGGACTGTGCCATCGGAACAGGTTTGGTTGATACAGTTCAAACCCAATCCACAGTCTGCATCCGTCTGACAGCCACGTTGAGACGTGTCTTGGTCCCTTGAATCACTCGAACCGCACCCAAGGGCAGCCAAGCCAATCAGTCCTAATGCAGTCAGGTGAAAAAAGTGCTTCATTGGCAAGCAGCTCGATCAAAGCGGATAAACCAGACCAAAGAAAAATACTGAGCGTTTTCCGGCAGCGTTTTATTCGGCTTGGGATCATCTACTTGTGATGTCACGAAGGGTCGGTCCGCAACCAGAAGTTCAACTCGATGCACTTGATCTTCGGCCAGCAAACGCGTTGTTCCAGTCGCACAGGGCCGTAGATTTTTTCGTATACCGTCGATGAGTTGCTCGGGGGCTGCACCATTCGCTTCACTAAATTCGATTGGGAAGTCAGACGTAATGGGGCGGTAATCAAGAAACCAGCGCCAAAAGATTCGGTCATTGGGATTTGGGTCTCCAATGGGACCGGAGTTTAGTTCGATCCCGGTCTCTTCTTCTGGGTAGAAGTCAATGATTTGGTCGACCGGTGGGCTTGTGTAGTCTGCTAAATAGTACGGTGGTAAGTTGACCTGTTCGCCGATGGACTCGATTGGCATCGGGACCACACAACTCATGCACGCAGTCAGCGCAACGACGACACTGAATCCAATTGTTGTGTCTCTCTGAACCACCGTGTCCTTTACCCTTGCCTGGGCTTGAATTCACCCTGTGTGCAAAACAACTATGATTTTGCAGGTTATGAGTGTCGTGTGGCTTAGCCTACATCGTTCAGGCTTGATTTACGAATCTATCCTTGAGTCGGCGATAGACAGCCTGCGGAACAAAGCGCTCGACGTCGCCGCCATTGAGTGCAACTTCTCGAACGAGGCTAGACGACACGAAGAAATGCTCTTCACTGGTCATTAGAAAGAAAAAATCGACTTGGTCGGTCAGACGTCTGTTCATACTGGCCATTTGGAATTCATATTCGAAATCGCTCACAGCCCTGAGACCACGTATCACAGTGCGAATGCCCCGCTGGCGCGCATAGTCGACGAGCAAACCTGAAAAACCGCTCACGCTGATTCGGTCGTCGCCCGCAAAGGTCTCTTCGATCATCGAAATTCGGACGGCATCAGAAAAAGTTGGCTGCTTGTTTACGTTGACAGCAACACCGATTTCTACGTGATCGAAGATTTCTAAGGCTCGATTAATAATGTCGACGTGGCCGGTCGTAATCGGATCGAATGAACCTGGGTATAATGCGATACGCATAGTGAAGCCTCATTATCGTGTAACCAGTGTGACTTTGGTCGAGCCATACTGTCGCTCAAAAACATCTGTAAGTCCATCTGGCAACTCGATTGTCAGCTCTGACGGACTTTCAATATAAACCAAGCCAGTTTCAGCCAAACACCGAGTTGTTAGAATCTGGGCGAGGATGGAGGTGTAATGTTCTTCATGATAGGGCGGGTCGAGAAAGATCAAATCATAGGTCTTAGGCGACTCTCTAAGGAATCGAGCTGCATCCGTGGTCGTGAGTGTGAAGTCTTGGCTAACCTTATGGGCATTGCGCTGAATCAGTCGCGCGTTATCCCGAGACTTTTCGACGAAATCAACGCATCCAGCGCCTCGGCTTAGGGCTTCGATACCAAGAGCACCCGATCCGGCAAATAGATCGAGAACGAGGGCATCAAGAATTCGACCTGGGAATCGATGAGCCAAGACGTTAAATATGGCCTCGCGGACCCGGTCGGATGTTGGACGGACCTTCTGTCCCTTGGGGACATCCAACTTGAGACCACGACAGCGACCGCCGACAATCCTTACCACCGGTCCATCTCCGATGATTGAACGCGTCTGTGTTCGCCAGTCAAAGCGTCTACATCTTCTTCGAGTGTAAGTCGAAAGGACATGGTTGTGCCGAATCCCACAAGCGAACTCACACTGATTTCTGTGCCGTGGTGTTGGAGTAATCTCTGACAAATGGGAAGACCAAGTCCGGTGCCTTTTGTTTTGGTTGTGAAAAAGGGGATGAATAGACTTTCCATGACTGTGCTTGGCATGCCAGGCCCGGTATCTTTGACTGTGATCTCGACCTTATTTCTCGTCTGGCCAGGTCGCCCAGGTATCTCTTCGATGACCACCTGTGCCGCCAGCGTAAGAGAGCCACCCTCAGCATCCATTGCCTGGCAGGCATTGCGGGCAAGATTCAAACAGACTTGATGCAATTGATCTGGGTCCCCGACGACCATTGGCAATTCAGTGGCTGCATCAACGGACACACTGATTTCACGTTGTCGCTCTTCAGTACGGACCAAGGTGGCGACTCGCTCCAAAAGTTCATGGGGATACAGCGGGATCAATTCCCCGCGAAAGGGCCTAGCAAAATTAAGGAATTGTGAAAGGACACTGTCGAGTCTATTGGTTTCATCGACGATGACTTTTCTGAGACTCTCAGCATCTGGGTCACCGACCGTTGGCTGGAATAGCTGTGCTGCAGATTTGATGCCCGCGAGGGGATTGCGAATCTCATGTGCCATCCCCGTGGCCATCTCACCCAGCGCAGAGAGACGATCTCGCTCTTTGATTTGGCGTACCAATTCAGAGTTTTCGATTGCCGTAGATACCTGAGCTGAGAGTCCAGCGAAGAGCGCGATTTCATAGGAGGAGAAGGCCTCAGCATTGCGATCATCTTTTAGATTTAGAAAACCGAGAAGCCGTTTCCCGGAGATGAATGCAAAGGACAACTGAGCTGACAGCTCCTGCAAATTTGTTTGTATGTCGACGAGTCGCTTTCTCTGTGGAGAATCATGTGTCTCACCCCCGAGATCCAGTAGTTCGCCGTCAACTTGTTCCAGGATGAGGACTTGTTCTCGAAACAAAGCATCCAGGAAGGCCCGGTCCCGAACGACGTCGACGACATGACGCTCAAGGTCGCCGATGTGAGCGCTTCTGATGGCCAGTCGGTAAGCATGACCTCCACTCTCTAGGATGAACACCGATGCGTGAGTGACATGCCTCGACGCCCTCAATGCGGCCATGACAAGGGCGATCACATCGTCCAAATTAATCGCTTTTGTTAGGTCCTTGTTTAGGCTTTGTAATGCGACCTCTAAGTCGTGCCGTGCTCTAAAGAACAGGCGGCCTGACCAGCGGTCAACGGCCCGCTTCAAGGGCTCGAAAATAAAAAAGAGCAACATGCTGGCAGCGACGGTATTGAAGAAAAATAAGCCCAGCTGAGTCGAATCATCAACCCAGATTAGCAAGCCGACATAAATGAGAGAAATTAGGGTTGAGAGGATAACCAGAGCGATCCCCCGACTCAAAATCTCTTGTAAATCGAGAAGTCTCGACCGCAGAACGACTTGCATCCAGAAATACATGTAGACCGTAAGCCAGATATGTCCAATCGCCGGCGAGGGCAAGTTAAACGCCGGCATCAGGTCGGTTATGCTCAGAATGACGGATACGGCACCGCCGATCACGAGGTAGGAAAGCCGCGTTTTCTCGACTTCATTCTGGCTTTCGCGATAGCGGCCATAGAGTTGCCATACACACCAGGCATAGGTGCCCAAACTCAATGTCGCCACCAGGCTTGGTACCAGCCGCTCGTGAACAAGGTCGGATGGCAAGGTTAAGACTAGAATGCCCGATGTCGCCCAGATGATGGTGCGCTCTGTCCCCATACTCTTTGATAGGAAACGTTCAAAAAAACTCAGGCATGTTTGCGCAACGACTATGCCGGAAAGAAGCAACACTCGGAGCCAAAAACCGCTGGATGAAATCGAGTAGGCAAACCACGACAGATTATACAGTGCAAATCCACCAACCAATGCGCCAAATGCAACACGATGCTCAACCCGTCGCCGTTCGAAAAGCACGTTTACGCACAGGCCGATCAAGATGAGAGCGGCAATTAATGCGCTTTGAGTTTGTACGCCCAAGGTGAACACCATTTCCGTTCGCAGTTACTCACTGAGCATGCGATCTGCGGAAATAAGACGCAATGGCTATGATCGTGTAGACTGTAAACTTGAGGACCACAAACAAGATACGAGTTCAATGAGTAATGAGCCTGACGACGATGACTTAGACCTCAATTTTGATGACGTCATCGAAAAAAGCCAAGAACGCGAGATCGCCGCGATCGTTGAAAAAGTCGCAGTCAGTCGGCTGCGTGGACAACGTACGGCGATTACAATCGGCGGTGGGAGCGGCGGCATTGGGCGCAGTACCTTTGCAGCCAACCTCGGCTTGTATTTGGCTCGTACGGGACGGTCTGTAACTTTGGTGGATCTTGACCCTGCCGGTCCCGCCTTGCATGGCTATCTGGGCCTTTCCTTAAAAGTACCAACGCCAATCGAGCAATGCAGCGGCATCGACGTACGCTGGGAACGCATAGAGGGGACAACTTTGCATCTCTGTGGGCCAACCGCTCATTTTATCGGATACGATTCAAGAGATATTCGCCTTCGTATTTTGCAAGAGGCATCGACCGGCCCGTCTGATTATCTCGTCATTGACTTGGGCCGCGCATACGATGGGATTTCCCTCGATGTTTTCCTCGACTCCGATGTCGCGATTACCATGAGTATTCCGCAACCCATGGCGATGGAACAGGCCTATGGCTTCATCAGAGCCGCAATGTTTCGCCAGCTTGTGCACGGTACATCTTCAGCATCGGCGCGTTTGCGTTCAGCTTTGTCTGGTGCCAAGGGGGAGGCGATGCCAACATTCCGGAGGCTAACTGAGTTGGTTCGGAAGGCGTTCCCAAACGATTGGGAGTCGCTGAGTGAAGCGATCGGTGATTTTGTCCCTGGAATTATCCTAAATCGATGCGATACCCGTGCTGATCGAGAGATGTTGCGCGGCATGATCGAGGGTATGAATCGGCGTTGGGCCATCGATGCCGTAGCCCTTGGGACTATCGATGAAGATGACGTCGCCAGACAGTCTTCAAAATGGAGGCGACCCCTGGTCTCGACTTATCCTGGTGCTGCTATCACGGCAGGGATTGAGCAGGTCGGAATGGCTATTATGACAATGTATCGCCTCGAGCGAGGTGTGCAATGACCAATCGGCGCAACTGTTATGAGATTTTGGGTCTCGAAAGGGGATCGGGAATCGACAGCATCCGTCGCGCCTACCGTCGACTCAGCACCCTCTTCGAACCAGGCAACGTGACCCTGTGCGGTCTGTACGATGAGGCAGACCTCAGGGCATTACTGGGCGAAGTGAGACATGCATATCGTGTTTTAATGGACCCGGCCGCCCGTCGCGAACATGATGCCTACCTGTTTCCTCCCGGGATGACCGTCGACATGTCTGTGGATTATCCGGTAGATGACTTTCCGATGACCGATGAAGCCGATGACTTTGATGCCGGTTCGGCCAAGTTAGGTTTTGGGAGTGAGCCTACATCACCGGGTCGCGTTCTCAAACAAGCGCGAATTAAAATGGGCATGAGCTTAGAAGAGATCGAAGAGCGCACAAAGATTGCTATCTTCACCCTCCGATGCATTGAAGATGAGGCCTACTCTGACCTGCCCCCTATGGTTTATCTTAAAGGCTTTTTGCAACAGGTTGGTCGTTTGCTGCGCCTGGAATCACCGGCTGTCCTAGACGAGTACATTGAGCGCTATGCTGCCTTCTGCAAGCAGCGTGAGGATGGCTTCGCTTGAATCGACAGTGGCGCCTCAGGGATGGAGTCGTTTTTAGCGATATGACCCTTTGAACTGGAGTCCCAGACAGAGGCCTAGCACACGCTAAATTACCTCGACATGTTGGCTCTGACTTGATTGATTACGTTTTGTGATTTGGCCCTCGACAATCCTGCCCGATAGGCCTATTGAATTTTGTATGTTCCTTTGTCCAAGACACCTGTTCGGCGCCCTCTTAGCTGTCCTGTGCTTCAGCTGCTCAAGCCGACCCAATATAAAGAATGAGCCAGCTATGAGTATCGTTGACCAGTTTCCTATTCCTAAGCGCGTGGATCACACGTGGACCGAACACGGCGTGAACCGTCCCGATCCGTACCACTGGATGCGCGATGATGAACGCAAGAATCCTGAAATTATTCAGTATCTTGAGCGTGAAAATGAATATGCTAAAGCTGTCCTTGAACCGACGAAGGCTTTCCAGGCAACGCTCTTCGAGGAACTCAAAGGCCGTCTGAAACCCAACGACGAGTCAGTCCCGACAAAGATCCGAAGTTACTGGTATTACACGCGTTTTGAAGAGGGCAAAGAACATCCAATCTTCTGCCGTCGTAAAGGAGAGATGACGCAGCCGGAAGAGATTATATTGGATGTAAATGAGCGCGCTGCTGAACATGCTTATTACAAAGTGGCTAGCCTCAGTATTAGCGAAAATGAGCAACTTCTAGCCTTTGCCGAGGACACTGTTAGCCGGCGAATCTATACTGTTCGCTTCAAGAATTTAGAAACCGGTGAGTTGATTGATGACAGCATAGAAAATGTTGAGGCAGATTTGGCCTGGGCCGCGGATGATCAGACGATCTTTTATGTGAGAAAGGACCCAAAGACGCTCCGCCCCCATCTGGTCAGGCGTCACAAACTTGGAACAGATGCTGAGCTGGATGTCACAGTCCACGACGAGCAAGATGAATCTTTCTATGTGGGGGTGAGACGAAGTAAGTCGCGTCGCTTTGTGATGATTGAAATGCACAGCACGCTCGTGTCCGAGACCCGCTATATTACCGCGGCCAATCCCACCGATGATTTCGTACCCGTTTTGGCTCGACAGAAACAGATGGAATACGATGTCGAGCATCACGGCGAGACGTTCTACATTCGATTGAACACAGATGCGCCTAACTTTAAGTTGATCGCAGCGCCCGTGTCAGCTGCTGAAGATCGCAATCAGTGGACTGAGGTCATTGGACATTCTGCGGATTCATTTCTCGTCGATTTCGACGTTTTTCAAAACTTTCTGGTTCTAGAAGAACGGCGGGAAGGGATGCGTCAGGTGCGAACGATTCGTTGGTCGGACAAACGATCTAAGACCCTTCAATTCGAGGATCCTGTCCATGTCGTCTACACAGCGTCGAACCCTGAATTTGAAACAGATGTACTGAGATTGAGCTACAGCTCTCTCACGACCCCGACCTCCATTTATGAACACAACATGGAGACCGGAGCAAGGCAGTTACTCAAGCAGGACGAGGTGCTGGGTGGCTTCGATTCGAAGAACTATGTCTCTGAGCGCGTTTGGGCCACAGCGCGCGATGGTGAGCGCGTTCCAGTCTCCATCGTCATGCGCCGAGGCTTTGAGAAGAATGGCGACAGCCCCCTCTACCTCTACGCGTATGGGTCTTATGGCTATTCCATCGATCCGTCCTTTGCCAGCAGCTGGATCTCTCTCCTAGACAGAGGGTTTGGCGTTGCCGTCGCGCATATCCGCGGCGGCCAAGAAATGGGGCGAAGATGGTATGACGACGGAAAGATGTTTAACAAAATGAACACCTTTACCGATTTTATCGATGTGGCCGAACATTTGGTCCAGGCCAAGTATACCAGTCCGGATAAGTTGGTTGCAGGCGGTGGATCGGCAGGGGGTCTATTGATGGGCGTTGTGGCCAATTTGAGGCCGGATCTCTTCAAGGTAATTTATGCAGCAGTCCCGTTTGTCGATGTCATCTCAACAATGCTCGATGACAGCATTCCACTGACGACAGGGGAATACGATGAGTGGGGCAATCCCAATCACAAGGATTCATTTGACTACATGCTGGCGTATTCTCCCTACGATCAAGTCAAAGCGCAGGCCTATCCACATATGATTGTGACAACTGGACTGCACGATTCTCAAGTTCAGTACTGGGAACCCGCGAAGTGGGTGGCTCGTCTACGCCATAAAAGAACGAATAAGAATATCATCGCGCTCGATGTTGATCTGGACACCGGTCATGGTGGGGCAGCAGGCCGTTTTAAGCGTTATGAGAAAACGGCCATGGTCTATGCATTCATGATGTACATGTTAGACAAAGACTTAAGCCGATGGTCGTTCTAGTCCATTGACAGGGGCGGTGTTCTCTCGCTTTTGACGGATGCACCCTCTTCAGGTGCCCATCTGGCCGATCGTCTGGAAAAGATCAGGAAACCAGTGTGAGCAACCATCCGCTGCTCAGGCCTGAGGCTGTCTTCTGTGGCATGCCAGGGCCGTTCTAGCGTCTCTAAAGTCCATGTTGTGTACATAGACGGTTGTGCGCGCAATGCCTTGACGACCTCGTGGATTTGTAAAACGGTCGGAACGTAGGCCACGAAAAGGCCACCGTCTTTAAGGGCGTCGACTGCATGCTGAACGACCCGCCAGGGTTCAGGCACATCTAAGACAATTCGATCGACATCTGACTCCTCTATACCGGCATAAATATCTTGGTGGCGAATTGTATGATTCTCGACCTCGCCTAAAAACGTACCGATGTTCTTTCGGCTGCAGTTAATTGCATCCTGTTTTAATTCATAGGTTGTCAGGGCACCTGAGCTGCCGATGGTTCTCAGCAGCGATATGGCTAATGCACCAGACCCGAGTCCGCCTTCGATGACCTTGAGTCCGGGACCGATGTCACCGTGCATCAGAATGGTCGCAATATCTTTTGGGTAAATGATGGTCGCATAACGCTGCATATTGAGTACATGTTGCTGAAGCGTTGCCCGAAATGCCTTAAAAGCATTGCCTTTCTTCGATTCGATTCGGTCGCCGTCGGACCGCCCCACAATATCGTCATGGTGGATGACGTTACCATTTAAGTTCATAGTTTTGCCTGGCTTCAAGACGACATAAGTCTCCCGTCGCCGGCGGTCGCTTAAAATGATGGGCTGACCGTATTGAAAGCCTGTCGTCTGATCTGTATTGTCCATAACCAAGGCGCCTACCACGAGTAGCCATTAGGATCTAGTGATCTCGTTTCTGGGTCAGGTGCGAGGTGACTACAGCGTCCAAGTTAAGGCAGAAAAGAGGTCGTTATGATGATGGCAGGAAAGCCCCAGTATAGACCGGTGGATGGCGCAGATTTTGATTTCTTATGGGCTTTGCACCGAGAGGTCTACCAGGCTCACGTGACTGAAATTTGGGGTTGGGACGACGCGGAGCAAAAACGACGTTTCAGAGTGGCTTTTGCAGATCATGAAACCGACCGCCGAATGATTGAGATCAATGGACAGGCCATCGGTGAATTGGAATTAGAACACCGTGCGGATGTTCTGTTTGTCGCCAACATTAAAATTGCGCCCGAGATGCAAAATCGAGGGATCGGTTGTGAGATTTTTCAGGACTTAAAGCAGGTTGCCACCGCCCGCCATGAATGCATCGAGCTGCTCGTTTTTCGAATCAATAAACGGGCGTTTAACTTTTACAGAGAGCAGGGCTTCGAAGAACTTGCGCAAACGGCAACGCATCGGCGTTTGCGTTGGACAGCTAGACCGAGGCCAAATGTTGCGGGCTCTGAACTCGTTCCAGAGTCTCCGAGTTCGATGGCAGCATGTGCTTGACGACTGGCCGGACTTGTTTAATCGTCCATGGCCTGAGTCCCTGTTCCAATGGGACATGAAACACCCGTTCCACCCAGTCCGCAGTAGCCGTTGGGGTTCTTGGCTAAATACTGCTGATGGTAACTTTCCGCATAATAGAAGATCTCGGCCGACTGAATTTCTGTTGTGATGGGGCCGTATCCCGCTGCACTGAGATGATTTTGATAGTTGGCTAAGCTGTTTTTTGCATCGATCAGTTGACCGTTAGATGTGGTGTAGATACCCGACCGATATTGGGTGCCGACATCATTGCCCTGGCGCATACCCTGAGTCGGGTTATGGCTCTCCCAGAATGTGCGAAGAATGCCGTCAAAAGAGACATTTTTCGGATCAAAGACAACGAGTACCACTTCGTTGTGTCCTGTCTGTCCGCTGCACACCTCTTCGTAGGATGGATTTGGGGTATAACCAGCAGAGTAGCCAACGGCGGTTGAATAGACCCCCGTCATGGTCCAGAATTTTCGTTCCGCCCCCCAGAAGCAACCAAGCCCAAGGATAACGGATTGCATTGACTCTGGCCAAGGACCGATCATGGGATGTTGGTTTACGAAATGGAATTGTGGAACGGGCATTTCAGTTTGCCGTCCAGGCAGGGCTGCTGCTTCTGAGACCATTTCAGCTTTTTTTGATAAAAACCACATGGCAGACTCCTCGTAACTGTGTGACAGACCAATGGTACTCGATTAGATGTCCGATAACAGTGGATTGTGGCAGCCTGCTGTAAAACGTAATTGCACATTCGGAAATGGTGATTAGTTTCACTGGTACCGGTTGAGCATAGGCGCAGCCCCTGGAGGAGTAATTATGAATCCCGAGAGATTGACTCACAAAGCGCAGGACGCTGTTGGCGAAAGTCACCAGCTGGCGACACAGTTGAAGTCCGCAGAAGTCTACCCGGAGCATCTGCTCTGCGTTCTGCTGACTCAGACCGATGGGGTCGTTGTCTCCATTCTCAGGGCGGCAGGACGAACGCCCGACCCAATGCTTAAATCAGCTCGGGATGCCTTGCAGTCCAAACCCAGGGTCCAGGGGGTCTCACAGCTTCACCAAAGTGGTGAACTGACCCGGGTTCTATCTGCATCCGATGCCGCTGCCCGAGGTATGAACGATGAGTATGTCTCTGTGGAACACCTATTTTTGGGGCTTCTGCAAAACAAGAAAACCCGGTCGCTGATCGAAGCTCATGGCATTGATGAGCAGGGGGCTTTGGAGGCCTTGCAGAGTGTACGAGGGCAGACTCGAGTGACCGACAAAAATCCAGAAGGCTCTTACGATGCCTTGGTTAAGTATACTCGAAATTTGACTGAAATGGCCTCTAATGGCCAGCTCGATCCGGTCATTGGGCGAGACGATGAGGTCCGTCGTGTTATGCAGGTTTTGCAGCGACGCACCAAGAATAACCCCGTTCTCATTGGTGAGCCTGGCGTCGGTAAGACAGCCATTGTAGAAGGCATTGCGCAGCGAATCGCGACGGGTGATGTCCCCGAAGGTCTGCGCGGGCGTCATTTACTCTCTTTGGATTTAGGTGCGTTGATTGCTGGTGCAAAGTATCGTGGTGAATTCGAAGAACGGCTCAAGTCCGTTTTAAAAGAAGTCAGCGCGTCGCAGGGAGACATCGTTCTCTTCATAGATGAGTTGCACACGCTGGTCGGTGCCGGTGCAGCCCAAGGGGCTATGGATGCATCCAATATGCTGAAACCTGCATTGGCTCGGGGGGAATTACGGTGTATTGGTGCAACCACGCTGGATGAATATCGCCAGCACATTGAGAAAGACGGTGCTTTAGAACGGCGCTTTCAACCGGTTCTTGTCACCCAGCCATCAGTTGCAGACACCATCTCCATCCTCCGCGGCCTCAAAGAGAAGTACGAAGTTCACCATGGCATCAAGATTCAAGACGCAGCTCTCGTCGCGGCCGCAGGCTTATCTCATCGGTACATCGCTGACCGACAATTGCCCGATAAAGCCATCGACCTAATCGACGAAGCGGCCAGCCGGATCCGATTACAACTGGATAGCCGTCCTGCAGAGATTGATGATATCGCCCGACGTTTGACCCATTTAGAGATTGAGCAGGTTTCGTTGCGACAAGATGATGATCCCGCCAGTCAGCAGCAGATCAGAGACGTGAACAAGGAAATCGCGACTCTAAGGGCTGAGTTCGACAGACTCAACTCCATTTGGCAGGGCGAGAAGAATGCGCAGTTTGCAGTGCGCCATCTGAGAAGCCAATTGGAAGAAGCGAAAAGTGAGTCTGAACGCATTCAGCAGGTTTTGCCCAAAGTTGTCGATTACCAGGCTAGGGAGCGGATGTATCAGCAGGCGGGGGAATTGCGAGCCAAGGTCCAAGGTCTTGACCAGGACTTAGCGCTGGCGACAAAAACATTGGATGCGCTACAAGCCGAGAGTCAATTTCTGACAGAAGAGGTTACTCGATCCGACGTGGCCCAAATTCTAGAAAGGTGGACTGGGATTCCCGTCGATAAATTACTGGGCAGTGAGGCCGAGAAATTGGTCCAAATGGAACATGCTCTCGGTGCCCGTGTCGTGGGTCAAGAACATGCGGTCGCAGCCGTCTCTGATGCCGTGCGGCGCGCCAGAGCTGGTCTTGGAGACCCCGACCGACCCATCGGAAGCTTTTTATTTCTTGGCCCGACGGGCGTCGGCAAGACAGAACTCGTTCGGGCACTCGCGGATTTTCTCTTCGATGATGAGCGAGCGATGGTCCGTATCGACATGTCCGAGTACATGGAGCGCCATTCCGTTTCGAGACTCATCGGAGCACCGCCCGGCTACATTGGCCATGATGAGGGAGGGCAGCTGACGGAAGCTGTGCGGCGTCGTCCCTACAGTGTTGTCTTGCTCGATGAAGTTGAAAAAGCGCATCCGGATGTCTTTAACACCTTGTTACAGCTCTTGGACGACGGCCGATTGACCGATGGGCAGGGGCGGACCGTCGACTTTCGAAATACCGTTGTCGTTATGACCAGTAATTTAGGCGCTGAATTAATTGGTGTTGATGACTCAAAAGAGACCATTGAAAGCGCGGTCCTGACTGCGGCTCGTGGACATTTTCGCCCCGAATTCATTAATCGTGTTGATGATATGCTGGTCTTTCACCGGCTTGATAAAACCCATACGGGTCAAATCTTGGACCTCCAATTGGCCCGCTTTAGAACACGACTGGAAGATCGTCAGCTCACTCTCGAGTTGGCCGATTCGGCAGCAGAGTTTCTGGTGCGGCATGGACACGATCCTGTCTACGGCGCTCGACCTCTCAAACGCACCATCCAGAGGTATTTGGAGAACCCCATCGCTAAAGGCATTATCGCAGGTGATTTTAATGAGGGACAAACCATTAATGCGACATGTGAGAGCGGGGCCGATTACCTTGCGTTCTCTTCGAAAGAGCCGGACTAAATTATCGCTAAGCTCATGCTGATTGGATAAGACGAACATACAGGGCGGGCGACTTGATGGTATTTATCTGCGGCCCAAACGACTCGGGTGAGCCGCGCCGTTGAGAGACTGAACTGTCTTTCGGCGTTTGAAAAGCCTATTTTCCGAAGTGCTTTTCGAATTGTCGGTCCACCAAACCAGGGTCGCCTAAGAATTCGAAGTGCATGGTGTCTTCAAGACTGTCATGACCTAGCCAATAGAAGCCATATCGTTCAAATTGAACAACCCAGCAAACCGGCATGATCATACGCTGCCATGGCTTCGTTAAGTCTTTGCGCTTGCAAAGCCGGTGATTCCGCCATCTGGCCACGCACTTACAACAGGTATTTTCGGCGGGATCGATATCGATTGCGATGCCGTAGCAATGGTTCGAGACCTCCATGCCTCTGAAGCTGTTTCTAAATCGGATGCCAGACAAACTGCGGGGCTTGTAGGGAAAGGAGTTTTTCTTATGCTTGAGTTCGCATTCCCCAGGATAGTTTTTCTTCGGTGTACATTTACCATCCTCACATTTGTGTTTGAGTCGTTTTTCAACACATTTCAGCGCGGGAATAATCCGCTTGTTAAGACGCACGTTTAAGCCAAAGAATTTTGTCCGTCGGGCGTTTTGCCGAGGTGTTTTCTTATTCCATTTGCGCTTCCCATGTCCCTTGAAATAACCAAAT
>MDTC01224303.1_pt1 | contig 16758 bp, 13 predicted proteins | sample 811181 | NCBI WGS metagenome assembly MDTC01 (sample SAMN05326644, study PRJNA326480) | marine metagenome | isolation source: seawater | place: Pacific Ocean: North | collected 2011 | reverse complement strand
TGAAATTATGGATCCATCATGGTTCTTGCCGTAGGTTGCGATTGGCCATCCATGATTTAAACCAGGACGAACGACATTTAATTCGTCGCCTCCCATCGGTCCGTGTTCAGTAGCCCAGATCTCCCCAGTCGCAGGATGCTGGTCTATGCCTTGTGGGTTACGGTTTCCGTACGTATAAATGCTCTTGTAATCGGTAGGGTGATTATAAAAAGGATTATCTTGCGGTATGGTACCGTCGTCGTGAAGGCGGTGTATCTTGCCTTGGGCACTAAAAAGGTCTTGCGAGTTTTCCGGTACCCCTTTGTCCCCAGTCGAAAAATACAAATACCCCTTTTTGTCAAAGAGAATACGAGTTCCGAAATGAATACTCGAAACAGTGTAGTCATTCCGGGGAATGGAGAAGATAACCTCATGGTCAATCCAATCGTAACCGTCTACACGTCCTCGAATAATCTGAAGCATGGCCGGGGCTTTACGATCCTTGGAATCTCCTAGAGGGTGGCTGTTGGCGATGTAGACCCATCCATTATCATCGTCCTCGTATTCTGGATGCAGAGCTAAATCCAGCATACCGGCATCCCTAAAATACCAGGTAGGCGGCAGGCCCTGAATTTCTTTGGGGTCCAGCTTGCCATCAATGAGCCAGTGCATTCCGCCCGCCCGCTCAGTAATTAGTGCTCGGCGATCGTCTACGAATTCGATACCCGTTGGGATATCTAATCCTTCTGAGACGAGAACTTCTACCTCTAGCGTATTGAGCTCGGTTTCGACTTTCTTTGGTACTTCTCTTCGAGCAGACGGATTGGCAGTAGGCTCAACCCCCTGCTTCGAAACCACGAAGTCGAGCACGTTGTCTACCTCCTCGCTGGTTAGAGCTGCTCCGAAAGCTGGCATGCCAACTGTCGGAATTCCAAAATTCACATGGTCGCGCATTGCGTAGCGCTGGCTACCGAATTGCCAGATCTCCTTGATAAGGGACTGCGCCTTGCCTCCCTCGAAGTTCAAACCATGGCATGTGGCACAATACGTCTGGTAAATAGCTTCTCCAGAACGGGCAGGTTTTTTCTGCTCATCATGGCCTAAGGAGCGTGGAAGAACGAACGTCAGTGCGATAATAAGTGATGGCAAGAGAGCAGAAAGAGGCATTTTGGCTCTCAAAAAACCCTCCAGCTTTACCGTAGTCAAGAAAGAGAGGGATACCTGAGCTCAAGACGAGGAGTTAGCTGTCTAGAAACGCTTAGGTACTGGAACAATCTCAGTCATCTCTGCGGTAGAGCGTAAAGTTTCGCCGGTGCCCGCAAATTTCGAAAAGATTTGCAATAAAATGGCGAAGGCGTCCCTCAAGATTACAAGCAAGCGGTTAATTGGTTCACGAAAGCCGCCGAGCAAGGAAAAATTTCGCTACAAAGACAACTTGGCCGTATGTACTACAACGGCGACAGCGTTCCTCAGGATTACAAGAAAGCTTTTGCGTGGTGCACTAAAGCCGCCGAACAAGGCGATAGTGAATCTCAGTACAAACTTGGCCGGATGTATGACAGGGGCGTAGGCGTTCTACAGGACCAAATTAAGCCCCACGTGTGGTACAGTTTTGCTGGGGCTAATGGAAATGAAACTGGCATCACTTATCGAGATAGGCTGGCCAAAAAAATGACCTCCGATCAAATCGCCGAAGCACAGAGAATGGCCCGCGAGATGGTCGAGGCCAACCCCAAGCTGATGGGTGAGTAGAGCGGGATGCTACAAATATTTTGTATGCAATCTGTATGCAAACTAGCCTGTTTTCTAACAGTCTTTGTTAATCAACGACTTAAAAAACTTTTTGGTGTCCTTCCTGAGCACCAATTAGTCATTTTAGTAGCTCAAGATCAATAACTGACCACGATAACATAAAACCTCATACGTTTCTCACACAGAACTGTAATGAGTCCTTTCCAAAGCGATTATCCTCCACCGCACGGACAGGTAAAAAAACCCACGAGAACCCGACTCGATTGCCTTCGTTGTGAAGAACCGCTAGGGCACGCTGGCATTAGCATCCGCCTACTCACCCATCCGCTTGGCGTTGGCTTGGCAATCACGGCACTATTCTGTAAATATTATGCTCAGCTCGGTATTCTGACCCTTCGTTGAAAAATCTTGTTTTTGCAATGCCGACTGTCGTATTGAGCCATGCGAGATTTGGACTCGCCGTCCGAAACCTCCAGCTTGTATGCATGAAATCATTAGAGTCGGTATCGGTATCACGAAGTATTAGACCTAATGCTTCGCAATAAATTTTTTCACCACTATCAGTCAGCAAGACCATGATGATCTCATCCTCGATCAGTCTCTTGCCTTCTAAATACGAATCAGAATACAGGTTCCTAGCTCCGCCTTGGGGCAATAGGACTCCTTCAGCTACTCCAGAAAATTCTCCTTTCGTGTAAGGATAGTACCCAGATTTTAGGTCCATGAATTCACCATGATTATCATCCATCTCAACCTGAATCTTGATGGATAGAATTTTCTCGAATACAGGTTCCCCGCCCTGGGAAAACTGCAAAATTGTAGAGATTAAGAAAAAGATAATCAGCTTGCGAACCACCATCCGAATGTTACCCCAACCTCGCACAAACTGGCAATCATTAAATTCAATCTCCTGATCTATCTGCGATCTCTTCTATTCTGCTATTTCGCTGGACTACATTCCTTCGATAAAGTCTTGGCTAAAATGCTTAGGTGGGTCTTGGAAAAACTCAGGCACACAGATTACTAAGATTGCGTAAATCGGCGCGAAAAGAAGGTTCTAGAGCCGCCTTACCTTTCCTTTGTTGATTTTCATTTTCCCCTTGCTCACCGATCACCTTTGGGTTGGCCTCCACCGTCTCGCGTGCCATTCTTTCTGCATCGGCGGTTTGGTCGGAGGTCATTTTTTTGGCGACGATGTCTCTGTTTCTAGCACCGTCTTCAAATCCATTGGCCGCAGCAATATTGAACCACATATAGGCTCTAATTTAGTCCTGAGGGACGCCTTCGCCGACGAGGTACATCAGGCCGAGGTAGAACTGAGCATCGGCATCACCTTGCTTGGCACCTTTCGTGAACCACTAAACCCTTGTTTGTAATCTTAAGAGACGCCTATGCCTTGGAAGTAACACACGCCGAGGTTTACCTGACCTCTGGCACAGCCTTGTTCAGCGGCTTTCCTAAACCACTTAAACGATTCCTTGTCATTTTGAAGAACGCCTTCGCCAGTGTAATACATCCGGCCGAGGTCGTGCTTGGATTCTGCATGCCCTTGCTCGGCGGCTTTCATGTACCACTTTACCGCTTCTGATAGAGCAATATTAGATCAGCCCGACCTGGCTCTATCCTTTTTTGAACTCCTCGCTTACGAGTCATGCCCACGTGGTGCTTAATTTTGATCAAAGGTGGAAAGCGATGCTTGATTTTGCAAATTTTAACTACGCCATGTTAATCGAAAATACAGCTTCTTAAGCCAATAACGGATGAATAACTTTCAACCGTTTACAGATTAGGAATCAAATCGCTAAACGACAGTAGGCAGTAATAGATCGATATCCAAATATTACACTTTTATTCAAATCGATCTCTATCTTTTGGATTAATATTCAATTAGAGCAAAAAAGGGAATTTTGGCATCGCCCATGCTTTCGGCGTCTTTGACAAACGAATACAAGGTGTTGCTCTCAAGCAATTCTAAAAACTACATACGAAAACAACACAGTTGTGCATTAGATAGAGCTGACAAAAATGGCCAGCATCAACAAAAAAGTAACGCATCCCTCCCTCTCTATCTCGAAAGTTCTTTCCCCATTTGCCATTAGTAACTGTGCCTGCATATGATGATAGCAAAATATAGAAAGATTCTTGATGTTATTGTATTAGCAATTTCGCTACATATTATCACTGCAGGCCCGCTCAAGGGAGATAGCTTCACCTTAACCACCGCTGGGATTAGGGAGATTCAGGCCGCCATGGAAGCAGGTGCATTGACGGCCGAAAAGCTAGTCGAGCTATCCATAGCTCGTATCGAAGCCTATGATCAGACCGGTCCAGAGATCAAATCGATCCTTTCGCTGAGCGAAAAAGCACTCGAAACCGCAAGAGCACTTGACAAAGAATATAGATTATCTGGACCCCGATCGCCCTTGCACGGCATTCCCGTTTTAGCGAAGGATGTTTTCGACACCAATGACATGCCAACCACAGGTGGCTATAGTCCACTTAAACATGTCATCCCCGATCGTGACAGCACGATCGTGGCTCGCCTGCGAAAAGCTGGTGCAATCATTTTAGCCAAAGTCAATCAAAGCGATTGGTATACACGGCCGGATATGCTAGCCTCTTCTACCTTGGGTGGAAACACTAAGAATCCCTTCGCCCTTGATAGGACACCAGGCTGGTCGAGCAGTGGCACCTCTGGCGGACTTGCCGCTCGTTTTGGAACAGTAGGTTTAGGAAGTGAAACCGGATTTTCTATCCGTACGCCAACTTCTGACGGAAATCTTTACGGACTTTCCACGACATCGGGATTGATCAGTCGTGCAGGTCAAATGTGGAGCTACGTCACCGGCGAGCGTGGTGGTCCGATGGCTCGAAGTGTCTACGATGTCTGTGCTACGCTCGATGCTATCGCAGGCTTTGACTCTGAAGACCTATGGACAGCAAACAGCCTCGGAAAAATGCCTCTCGAACCCTACATTAGTTTCATTGATTCCAACGGCTTAGCAGGAGCTCGAGTAGGCGTGCTTTCAGAGGCTTGGGATTTCACCCCCATCGATGAACAAGTTATCGAACTGGCTAAGAATTCAATTAAGGTGTTCGAGGAGAATGGAGCGTACGTCTTTGACCCTGTTTCACTTGGGATCAACTTGCCTGGATATCTTGGCTCAAATCCCTCTCCCAGTCGCTTCGAACGCATAGCGGCCATCAATCAATATCTAACCCGCCAAGGACCAAGTTATCCTTACAAAACCGCCGAGGAACTGCTACTGCAGCACATCGATTTGCCGATTCGCGACTCCGATATCGAACTCATGAAAAATCCTATCGATCTCGACCGCGACCTCGCTTACCGAGCCACCCTCAGAGGAAAGGAAACTCTGCGCCAAATGGTTATCGACCTCATCGATAGATATGATCTAGACGCACTAATTTACCCACACAAACTCTATGGTCCCCTGAAGCTTGGACCTCGCAACGATCCGGAACGCCAATACACGCCAAATCAGCTGAGTCCCGTCACCGGGCTGCCTGCGTTTATTGTACCCATGGGATTTACCGAGGATGGATTGCCCGTTGGGCTCGAAATCTTGGGAAGACCATGGAGCGAGCCAACCCTCATCAAACTCGCTTCTGGTTTCGAGGCGGCCACAGACAATGTGATGGTTCCAATGGCCACACCAGCCCTTCCAGGGGAGACGTTCTCGTATTAAATCGATCTCGTTTTTATAAATGCAATAACTTAAGAATCACAAACTTGCCTTGATCGCCCTCGCCTCAAATTTGGCAGCCTTTCTAGCTAGTACTCTCTCAGATGTTACCCTTGATCAACTCTAACTCACAATAACCAAAACCATAAATGCATACAAAATTTCGAAAATATTTATCGAATACCAAACGTTTGTTGGCTATGATATTGCTTACTCCGACATTCACTTCGTACACTCAAGCGAAAACTGTCGATCTAAGTAATGCTACAATTGATGACATAAACGCCGCCTTTGATGCGGGAACCCTTACCTCGGAAGAGCTTGTAACGCGCTACCTCGCCCGTATCGAAGCTTACGATCAAAAAGGGCCCTCCCTTAAAGCCATCATTGCAATTGCTGACAACGCGATCGAACGGGCACGCGCATTAGACAAGGAACGGGTGGAAAAAGGTCCGCGCTCTCCCCTTCATGGGATCCCCTTCGTAGCGAAAGACACAGTAGATACTATAGACGCTCCTACCGCTGGTGGCTGTATTGGATTGGCCAATACCTACCCTTTAGATGACTCGACGGTGGTTAGGAAGCTCAAAAACGCGGGGGCCATTTTATTGGCGAAGGGAAATCTTGACGAGTTCAATCGTGGCTCCGAAGGACTAAGCTCCTTAGGAGGGCAGGTGCTTAACCCATACGACTTAACCCGGAACCCGGGTGGGTCGAGTGCAGGACCTGGCGTCGCTGTAAATTGCGGGTTCGCAACTTTGGGCATTGCGACCGAAACCGGTGCATCCATCCGAAGTCCTGCCTCAAATAATAGCCTAGTCGGATTCGCTCCGACTCAGGGATTGATCAGCCGGGCTGGATTGATTGCAATTTCCTATACCCAAGACAGAGCAGGCTCCCATGCGAAAACTGTAAAGGATGCAGCCATCATGGCAAACTATATGCGGGGCTTCGACGCGGAAGACCTTTTCACTCACTCTCAACTGGGTCGTGTATCGGATTCTCCATACTCAGACTATCTCGATTTAGACGGACTTAAGGGGGCAAGAATCGGGGTTTTTAGGGATTTGTTCCGCAAGGGGGAAGAATTTCAGGAAATTAATAACATGATCGACCTCGAAATAGAAAAAATCTACGAACAAGGGGCACTGGTTATCGACGGCCTTTCGATCGGGATGGACATAGTAAAGTTTTTCCCGCTTGCTCGCGCCAGCAATTTCGAGTTTTATGAAGCGTATCGAGCTTATATCGCCTCACGCGGAGACACCGTTCCTTATAAATCATTAGAAGCGTTGCAAGAATCGGGAGAAATCCTTGAACGTATGGGGCCCCGCTACCTGGATTCTATCGAACTCGGCAACACCGAATTCAATGATGAGTACATAGCCCGCCTGAAGAATCGTAAAACTCTTAGATCTATGATTGTCGAGCTTATGGACGAGCATCAAGTCGACGCCTTGGTACATCCTTTCAAGTCCCTGACTGCTCCGCCACTAGGCACTGGCGATCGTGGGCCCCGCGACAATCCAGTGAGTTCCGTTACGGGTCTACCGGCCCTAGTTATACCAGCAGGCTTCAACTCTGAGGGATTGCCCATCTCTATCGAATTTCTGGGGCGTCCTTTCTCCGAGCCGACTCTCTTCAAACTGGCTTATGCCTACGAGCAATCCACCCAGCATCGCATTGCCCCAGACAGCACCCCTCCTCTTCCGGGAGAAGAAATATCCTACTAGCTAACATATGCAATCAGCGGTAAACAAAAGCTGCAAGCTACCGGGAACCAATTCTCTGCTATAATCAAAAAAATTTCCTCTTAATAGTTGTCGTTTTAAATTCCTGGAAAAATATGTATCCGATTCAAAAAGACAAGGCGTTAGGTCGGCGAGGTTTCGTCCAAAAATCGGCTTTGGGGGCAGTAGCCTTCGGCATTGGTTTTCCTCGGATCGCTAAAGCGACCTCAAAAAAAGGAGAGCTGTCGATCGAAAGCTCAGCCACCAAACTAGCCAGAGCAATCAAGTCAGGTTATCTCTCGAGTGCGGAATTGTTGCAGGACTATCTTGCACGCATCGCTGAAGTTAACCCTGCCATCAATGCAGTAGTCGCGACTTGCCCTGAACGTGCCTTGGAAGAGGCAAAGAAAGCGGATGCTTCGATCGCCGCAGCTAAGAAAACTGGTCCCTTGCATGGCGTCCCCTTTACTATAAAAGACTCTTTGGATACCCAAGGGGTCGTTACGACAGCTGGAACTCTCGGATACACCACTCGCATTCCGGACTATGACGCAACGGTTGTAGCACGCTTAAGAGCAGCTGGGGCTATTTTGATCGGGAAGACCAATACGCCTGAGTTCACTCTCGGAGGTGGGGGGAAAGGAACCATCAATCTCATCTACGGACAGACATTTAATCCTCACAATACGGCACACTCCCCAAGCGGCTCTTCGGGGGGAGCCGGAGCTATCGTGGCAGCCTGCGGTTCAGCTTTCGATATAGGCAGCGATTTCGGCGGAAGTATCAGGGGTCCCGCCCACGCCAATGGCATATGCGGTATTAAACCAACCACCGGACGCGTTCCTCGCACTGGGCACTGGCCAGGGTACGGCGGAGCATTCGATGCATACCAACAGCTCGGACCACTGACGAGATACGTCGAAGATCTATCGACGATCATGGAAATCATATCTGGACCAGACTTTCGTGATGCCGGGGTTATTCCTGCAGTGCTTGGAGATCCAATCTCTGTACCGCTCAATGAACTTCGAATCGCATACTACGATAATAACGAACTCTCTACGCCCACCGACGAAACCCTACAAATGATAGCAGATGTCATCGAAGTGTTAGAGCCTAAAGTTGCGAGTATTATCGAGGATTATCATGGAGGAGATCATGTCGTTTATCCCCTCCGAGATCAAATCACCGAAGCAGATGGTGGAGCCTGGTTAGAGAGACTCCTTGAAAAGGCTGGCACAAGTAAACCCTCGGCTGGTCTCATGCGCCGCATCAATGGCGAACCGATCCCAACCCCAGATTTTACCGCACTTTTGGAAAAACAAGATGCTTTCCGATCCAAGATGGCGTCTTGGTTCTCCCAATACGACATTATCATTTGTCCGGCCAACGCCTCACCCTCACGTCGCCTGGACGATACTTCGAGTACTGGGGGGGGCTACACTCGTGTTTACAACTTAACTGGTTGGCCAGCAGCAGTAGTGCGAGCAAGCGAAGCTCCGAACGGCATGCCAATCGGACTCCAGATTGTTGGACGACCTTTCAAAGAGGACCATGTGTTAGCAGTCGCTAAAGAAATCGAGAAAGCATTCGGAGGCTGGAAAAAGCCAGACATGCTCTGATATGAATTAAATTTCTGAACTTCAATCATGAATCACGAATCGCTCGCTATTAGTAAACGCTCTTTTCTCAAAGCACTAGCCAAAGGGGCTTTGGCTACCGGCCTTTTAGCCCCTCGCTCGAGCAAAGGGGCAATGACCTACAAGCCTAGACCCCAAGCCCTTCTCACCACTGACATTCGCGAGCCGAGCGACACTGAAGAGGAGATACACTTTATGTCAGCCACCAAACTGGCATCGCTTATTCGTTCTAAGCAGATTTCTTCCACCGAGGCCGTACAACATTTTGTAGATCGTATCCACAAGGTGAATCCGCAGATCAACGCTGTTGTTACTCCTTGTTTCGATAGGGCATTCGAAGAAGCGAGTAAGGCGGACGAGCTTATGACGAAAGGTCAGTTATTGGGATCCCTGCACGGGGTACCCATGACGATTAAGGATTCCATCGACACTGAGGGCGTTGTGTCCACAGGTGGAACACAGGGACGTTCTCATTTCGTACCCGAGCGAGATGCGACGACCGTAGCCCGCCTCCGAGCTGCTGGTGCCATACTGATAGGAAAAACCAATACGCCAGAGTTCACCCTCGGAGGCGTCGACGGTCTAAATACTACATCTAATATCATTTTCGGGATGTCGCGAAACCCGTACAACACCAAGTTCTCCACATATGGATCTAGCGGTGGGGCTGGGGCAATTGTAGCTGCTGGCGGTTCCGGATTCGATATCGGTAGCGATTTTGGTGGCAGTATCCGCTCTCCGTCTCACGCAAACGGAGTCGCGGGCTTCAAACCGACCACAGGGCGTGTCCCGCGCACAGGACATATTGTTGACTACGGCGGCATGTTCGATTCCTACCAGCAGCTGGGTCCCATCTGTAGGAAGGTGGAGGACATAATTGCTTTGATGCCGATTATTTCAGGGCCAGATCACAAGGATGCGATCATTTACGACGTTCCTATGACAGAGCCCACGACTGTCGACATTTCTAAGCTCCGCGTCGGCTATTATCTCCAACAAGGTGCAGGCGGAATGGAGGCAACATCAGAAGTCCGCGACGTCGTGCTCAAGGCTGCTAAAGCGATGGAGAAAGCGGGCTGTCCCGTAACTGAAGATACACCGCCACGCATTCTGGAAGCTACAGACATTCGAAGTGAACTACGAAATGCGGATGGTAATGCGTGGCAGGAGCGCCTCACCAAGCACTACGGAACTATCGTTCCAGGACCCTCCCGCAGGTTCGACTATCCTATCGTGCCCATGCCTCGTGTGACAAAACTTCTTGAGATGCAAGACGAGATCAAGAGCGAGATCCTCACCTTCATGGAGGATTACGACATCCTGCTATGCCCCGTGAGAGGATTTCCCGTTAGCGAGATCGGAGATCCTTTGAAAACTCGATCTCGTCCAGGAGGAAGCTTCACCGCGATCTTCAATGTCACTGGCTATCCAGCTGGAGTCATCCGAGGTGGAACTGACAGTAATGGGGTTCCTATTGGCTTTCAAATCGTTGGTCGACCTTGGGCTGACGGGGTGGTGATGGCCGCGATGTTATACCTCGAATCACAATTGGGTGGGTACATTAAACCAAACATTTGAATTAGATGACTTCTTTCCGTAAATTCTGCTCGATCACTTTGCTTGCCTTCTTGAGCGGTTCCGTTCTCTCGTCGAAGACCTTCGATTTATCGACGGCTACCCTTGTAGACATCATCGAAGCGACAGATGCGGGGGCACTTAGCTCGGAGAAGCTCGTTCAGCTTTATCTAAAACGAATTGAGGCCTATGACAAAAGCGGGCCGAAGATCAATTCGATCTTTTTTTTGAATGAGAATGCTGTCGAAGAAGCAAAAGCGTTCGATCAGGAGAGACTGGATAAAGGCCGACGGTCACCCTTGCACGGAATCCCTATAATGGTAAAAGACTTGATCGACGTGAGGGGCTTTCCCACCACTGCAGGTTTCAACCCTTTTGGAAGCCCCATTCCAGCTCGCGACGCGGAAGTGATTCGAAGACTGAAAGACTCGGGAGCGATTATTTTAGCGAAAGTTGCAACGGTTAACTGGTATGGCAACGGCGGATTCGATCCCGAGCAGCACCCTACTGGCTGGACCTTGAATCCCTACAACATCGAATATTCGCCCGGCGTCTCCTCCAACGGTACTGGGGCTTCCATTGCTGCATGGTTTGCTACCCTCGGTCTGGGTACCGACACAGGTGGCAGCGTTCAGATTCCTTCAGCTTACTCCAGTCTTGTGGGCATGGTCGGGACGCAGGGTTTGGTTTCGCGGAGCGGGATCGTGCCTCGCGGACCAACCCAAGACAGAGCAGGCCCCATGACGCGATCCGTATACGATGCCGCAGCCCTCTTCTCAGTGATGGCCGGGTGGGATGTGGAAGATCTAACAACCGCGGACGCTATCGGACATTTCCCCGAAAGCGATTGGGCATCGATGCTCGGTGAACCCACTTTGGAGGGTAAACGAATTGGAGTGCTTAGAGAAATGATACAAGATCCAGCTGATTCGGAAGTCCTCGCCTGCTTTGAGGAAGCACTTGAGGACCTAAAAGATGGCGGAGCCTTGATCGCTGATCCTATTCTTACTGGCACTAATCTTCGCGAATTCTCGGGCAGTTCGGTAACTGGCACCACACATCCTTACGAACTCGTTCCCGCATCCAACGCCTACCTCAAGCGCCTCGGCCCAGACCGTCCGTTTGACACGATAGAAGAGATGTTGGAAACGGCGGGTTTGGACATGGTCCATTCCCGCTACATCACCGCGATGAGCCTACCCTCACCCGAAACTATCAAAGACTACCAAGCCCGCCAAACACTTCGGATAGCTCTTAGAGAATTGATCGAAGAAACAATCGATAAGTGGAATCTGGACGCTCTGATACTACCCTATCGCACTCTTCCTCCTCCAGCCATATCAACGGGACAAACCCACAATGATGGCGATCGCAATACGCTTACCTCCGTTACGGGACTCCCCGGCATCATTATGCCCGGCGGCTACACTAGCAAAAATCTTCCAGTTGGTATACAATTTGTGGGCAAGCGTTTCTCTGACCTAAATCTTCTACGAGTCGCTCATGGATACGAGGTTGCTTCTCAAAATCGCAAACCCGCTGAATCTGTCCCGCCCTTACCAGGAGAAGTTTTCGAATACTAGGCTATGTCATTTAAGTTCTTAAAATCTCTAGGCTTTTTGTCATGCGTCCTGGCGGCAACGTCCAAAATACCTTGCCAAGCGGAAACCTTTGATTTATCTACAACTACAATTGCGGAAGTACACTCTGCCATAGATGCAGGAGCACTCAGCTCTGAGAAGCTGGTACGACTCTATATGAATCGCATCGAGGCTTACGATATGAAAGGCCCGGAGCTAAAAGCAATTTTCTACCTCAATCCTGACGCTTTGGATACGGCTAAAGCACTCGACCGCGAACGTATTATAAAGGGAAAACGTTCTCCTCTTCACGGCATTCCTGTCATTGTAAAGGATCTTGTTGACGTGGAGGGTCTTCCAACAACGGGGGCCTTCAAGCCCTTCGGAACGCCGGTTCCGGAAAACGACGCAGAGGTCGTTCGTCGCATCAAGGAAGCCGGCGGAATCATTTTGGCCAAAGCTGCAACCACAAACTGGTTCGGCAACGGTTTCGACAAAACTCATTTCCACGGACCTACTAAAAATGCGTACAATCCGCTACACTTACCTGGAAGCTCGAGCAATGGTCCAGGGGCCGCCATGGCAGCCTGGTACTCCACCGTTGCCATTGGCACTGATACCGGCGGAAGCGTTCGCATTCCCAGTGCTCATTCCGGCTTGGCTGGAATGGTTGCCACACAAGGTATGGTTTCCAGAGCGGGTATCATGCCGCGAGGAGCAACACAGGATAGAGCGGGTCCGATGGGAAGGTCTATCGGAGACATTGCAACCCTTCTGGCAACTATCTCTGGCTGGGATGTGGAAGATATTGCGACTTTTGAGGGTTCAGGCCACTACGCTAGCTATGATTGGCTGGACGAAATCCAATCTGCAGAGATTCGTGGTAAGCGCATTGGAGTACTTCGAGAAATGGTATACGAAGGATCAGACCACACGGAAGGCTTAGAAATTTTCGAGAAAACGCTGACAGATCTTGAGGTTGCGGGCGCCCAAATTATCGATCCCATTGTAACCGGCCTCGACCTGAAAACGCTCTCAACTTCCACCGTTGGAAGAACAGCAGAGTATGAAAAGATTTTCGCACAGAATGCATACCTTGCCCGCTTCGGAAAAGACCGCCCCTACTCCACCATTCAAGAGATGATAGCATCCAATGATGCCGACCTCTTCTCGGATGCAATGCATTTAGCCCTTGAGCTAGAGCATCCAGATACTAGCCCCGAATACCAAGCCCGTCTGCGTCTCCGTCGAATGCTGCGAGGTGTTATTTCGGATACGGTTGAAAATTACGATTTGGACGCTTTGATCTTTCCTTTTAGCACTTTGCAACCTCAACGCATTGATACCGACCAAACACGGGCTCCTGGCGGAACCAACAGTCTCGCCTCAAATAACGGACTACCGTCCATTATCCTGCCGGGTGGCTATACCAGTGACAATCTTCCCATTGGGATCGAGTTCATCAATGAGCCCTTCGCCGATCTTGAGCTGCTCAAGGTTGCAGCCGGGGCCGAAAAAGCCATGAGCCAGCGAAAGCTACCCATCACTACGCCATCCCTGAAAGGTGAGGCTTTTGAATACTAATGATATACGTTTTGTGTGAATAAGTTTTAACGACATGAACACCGGTCAGCTTCGAAGTAATATGCTTATGCTGAAGGAGCTCAAATTAACGTCGCTTACATAGCGTGTCTTTTAGCTCCCGAACAACAATTTTCAATCTCCTTGTCTAATCAACGACCTCTCCTAGCTTTGGATTCATCGATTTTCACTATTCTTCCTCGGGGAGCTTTTGGCGATGTCTGAAGACGTTGAAACGGCATTATTTGGGGTGAAATCTGATGTCGTGGTCTAACCCATACTTTTTTACATTAGCGGCGAGGGAAAGGACATGGAATCATTGCCATAGTCCGTGAAATACTTGCATTCCTATGATAAATTGGAAAAGAGGCCTAGGGTATTTTTATACGATATTCATGCCAAATCTATGGCCCACTGGTTCTTAGAAAGACAATGCATATGCTTAGAGCGATAGACTCCGTAGGCCCAGTAATAGAGAACTAGCCTTCTGCCGATTTCTTCCTCAACACCCTCAAAAGCGTCAAAAAAACGTAGCCCATTTCATCAAATTCAAGGATTACTAACTAAGCCTATAAGCCTGAATCCAATCATTCAGAACTGGACTTGGGGGGTCCGCGATTAACATATACCGTTTTAGTAAATCCAGCACCACCTATCAGCTTAAAAACTGTTTACGAATTCGTGCACTCTTCTGCAATGGTGTGGTGATTGGACTAATTCCTGCTACTGAAATTCTTGTGTTTAGAGATATCGAAAGTAAATTCAGATTGTCCTCCCAAAAACCTACGCATTGGTTAACTTTCTTACTGCTTGTTGTATTCTGTCCTGCAGGATTGTGGAGTCAAAAAGCGATAGTTATAGATCCTGCCGAAATAATTAAATATTCTCTCGATTGGCTTTCTCCAGGCAAAGAAACATTAACAGCTCCTATTGAGGTGTCAGTCTACAGCCTGAATTGTGGCGAATGCGTTGAAGAGCTTAAGGCTATCGCCGATGGGCAATCAGCGGCGCCCTCTTATTTTATACTTACAACTTTTCAAAAAAAAGATAGGGATCTTGTTCTGCCGCTCATGCAACTCGGCTTCGAACAAACAGATTCTATAAAACGCCGATCTTCTTTGCTGGAAATTCTAAAAATATACGGAGAAGCACCAGACTATTACGGCAATAACGAGAAAGAATGGGTCAGGCTTTTAGAGTCTTTTCGTCGAGAGAATGTTGCGGAAGAGGAAAAAAAATTAGCCGAAGCTTTCGCCATCAACGTGATCGACTCCCAAACAAGAATCTTGGCTTTGTTAGATAAATTAGCAACGCCAAATTCGATTCCCCTTGATCAACGTGCTTTGGCCTCGCAAACCGAAAAGGATAGCAACCGCTATAGCGCTTTGATTGCTTCCCATTCGCTAGGTTGGTTAAAGCCTGCGTTACAATACAGCGAGGACGTCGAAGAAATTCTGAAACGGGCCAGAACAATTGATCCAACAAGGCCTTTAAATGTAGATGAGTGGAAGGATTTAAAAGAATGGGCTTTCAGCGGAGTTTACTGGTTATGGGGCGGACGGCTTGACAAAAATGTCCTTGAAAACGTTGTTAATTGGCAAGCACCGTTTCATCTAATTCCCAGCAATGAGGAACGAAGAGACAGGCATCGTCGTTGGTTCGACGAAACTATAAAAAAAGCTGAGGCGAGACCTTTATCCGCATTGGAGGCCTTCGGATTTACTGACATTGACTCACTTATCTCATCAGCATGGAATGCGGCTGTTGCAGATGTCCAGCAGCAGCTTGTTTTCTGCTCTTACATCGGGACTTTAACCGTTGAGGGGACCGAATAGGATGGTCCGGACTGCGACCAACCTAAAATTGTTTTGTTCGCACCAACGGTGATCGTTACCTACCGATCAAAATTCGCATGTGCTTAGAACCCCTTTCTGTGCCCCACCGAACGTCCAGAAACTCGCGAAAGCCCCAAGTGCCGAAACCAAGATAGGCTTAACAATTTTAATGCACGTAGGTCGAAGACCACGTCGACCAGCTTAAAAAGGGGTTGGACCGTGGGGATCATGGCCAGCACAAAAGATCCAAGAAAAATCCAATTTTCCCTCCGCTTAAGAAAAGATCGGTATGCTCACGCAATCAATGAGGCATTTCAAAAAACCGATTACTACCACATCGGCATGAATCATTACCCCAAGAAAGGCGACTCGCTTGCGGTCGCTCAACGAGCGAAAACCCTCCAGCGCAATTTTCAAGGCTACAGCCTCTATTAAAATGGGCAAATCTGCGGATTCGGTATTTCCGCCATTAGCAAAACCTATCGCCAAAGCTTCAAAGACCTTGAGACCTACTACAAATTTTTCGATGAAATCTGGCACCCCATCGATCGCGGTTAATTACTTTCAAAAGAGGACGTGCGCAGACGCCGAATCATCATGAGGGTGATGTTCGACGAGGAACTCGACTAATAGAAAATGGGAGAGGAACTAAAGCTGAATTTCGCTAAGACCTAGGCGAGAGAAATCAAACGGCTCGCTCCCCTCGGCAACGACGGGCTCGATAAGCTTTCTTAGGATGGCTTTCAATTAACCGCTGTAGGAAGACTTCTTGTAAGCAATATCTCATCTATGCGAGGCGTCTTTCGATAATCCCCTTCTGGCGACTTCACTCCATTAATTCGTCTCTCGGTGAACGAATTACTCGATATTCTCAACCGGCACGCAGCGTGATTGAATGGATACAATTTGTGCATAGACAGGTGCGAGGCAGCCCATCCCGAAAAACAAAGTGATAGCGAAGAAACGAAGAAAACTTTTCATAGCGGAAGAACGTTCGGGGTTATTGCAATGCCAACTCGGGGACCAATAAATGACTGTTCCCTTAACCTGATTTCATCGTTACCACAAACCGACCCCCAATGCGAGCTTTCAATCGAAGTATTCGAAGTTGGGTAATCCCTATATGCTTACTTCGATCAGGCATCCCTCCCAAAATCATTGTGTGAATTTCAACGCCTTGGTCGCTTGTCGCGAGCTTGGAGTGATGGTTTTACTCGCAATAACGATTTCTTAACCTATCAACGGAAATACAACTAAGCGTAGCCACCTTCAACAAAACACGTCATGGATTTCATAAACCATCCCTTTCGGAAGAAACAGCACCTGCTAGCGCTGGCGATCCTTTTCCTTTCTCCCTCTCTCGTTTCCTGCTCCCAAAC
>MDTC01002037.1_pt1 | contig 16761 bp, 24 predicted proteins | sample 811181 | NCBI WGS metagenome assembly MDTC01 (sample SAMN05326644, study PRJNA326480) | marine metagenome | isolation source: seawater | place: Pacific Ocean: North | collected 2011 | reverse complement strand
GGCAACATTTTCGTCAGCATCAGTCAAAGCATCACCAGCTAAACCACCGATGAGGGTGTTGAAAGTTCCCGTGGTGACTCTTTCCCCAGCGGAGAAACCAACGGCGGTGTTATATGAATTAGTCGCCGTGGTAAAGTTTTGAAAGGTTAATGCATTGTACCCAACCGCAGTGCTACGAGATCCGAGCACGTCCTCAGTTAAAGCGGCATAGCCGATGGCTGTGTTGTAATCTGCATCCGTGAGAGAATCACCAGCAAGACCGCCAAAGATGGCGTTCTGGATTCCCGTGGTGATTGCCTCACCCGCCGCTACCCCAACTCCCACGTTGTTTGAACCCGTGGTATTTGCAGTAAGTGCCCCATTACCTACAGCTACATTGTTATTTGCTGTTGTATTAGATGCCAACGCTTGATAGCCGATAGCAACATTAGCATCACCGCCATTATTTACTTTTAACGCTTGATGCCCGATAGCTACGTTAAAGCTATTAGCGTCTTCAGTTTTAAGAGCTTCAAAACCTATCGCTATATTTGAATCACCCGTAGTAATCGCCGTACCCGCTTCGTCGCCCACAACCACGTTATAGTTGCCGCCAGAGGTGATGGAGTTACCTGCGTTGACACCTACACGGACGTTGGATGTGCCTGCGGATGCGGTGATGATGTCTGCACCGTCTGCAAAAGTTACGTCTGCTGCAAAGTTTACAGCGCCATCTACGTCTACAGCGTCAAGGTTGGTGGTGCCATCTACATCTAAGTCGCCATTAAAGTCTACATTACCGGACGCAGATATAGTAGTAAATGCTCCTGTAGATGCAGAACTAGAGCCTACAGTAGTTCCATCTATAGCTCCACCATTGATGTCAGCAGTAGGTATAGTAGTAGTGCCTGTGAATGTAGCTCCATCTATAGGAGCTTTAGCATTAAGCTGCGTTTGAACATTAGATGTTACACCGTCTACATAGTTAATTTCTGCTGTAGTTGCAGTAACCCCATCAAGTATATTAAGTTCAGCCGTAGTGCTTGTGACACCATCTAAAATGTTTAGCTCTGCTGCTGTACTGGTGACACCATCAAGTATGTTTAGTTCTGCGGCAGTAGATGTAACAGCAGTGCCATTAATAGACAGTGCATCTGTTTCAAGTGTGCCATCTATATCTGCATCACCAGAAATGTCAAGAGATCCTGCGTCTAGCTCCCCGGTTAAAGTAATGTTACGAAAGCTGGCTACGTCTTTGTTTGCATCTACCGTAACTACTTTACTGGCTACTACTGTTCCTACGGAAGATCCAGTGTCACTATAGTTTAGTTCAGCGGCGGTAGCTGTAACACCGTCAAGAATGTTAAGTTCAGCAGCAGTAGACGTTACGCCATCAAGAATGTTAAGTTCTGCTGCGGTGCTTGTGATAGCTGTGCCATTTAAATTAATAGCATCAGTGTGCACTGTACCATCAAAATAACCGTCCTTGAATTCTAGTGAACTAGTACCAAGGTCTATGTCATTATCTGTGACAGGGGCAATCACACCGTTTGCAAATGTAAACTGTGCGGTGCCATCAGCAGCAAAAGCTAGAGTATCTGCTGCACTGAAGAACAAGCCTGCATTAGTGTCTCCAGTATTTGTAATTGAAGGAGCACCAGCAGAGCCATCAGGAAAAGAAACAACACCTGTAAACGTAGGATTAGCTATGTTTGCTTTAGTTGCTGACGCTGTTGCAATATTGTCAAACTCTACGTCAATCTCAGCGCCCTTGACAATCTTATTAGCATCTCCAGATACTAAAGAGTCTTTAGCTGTAAAGTTAGTTGTCTTTGAGTAATTTGTCATACTAATCTGCCTATAAGTGCCTCAGTCTTTAGTTCTTGTATTGACAAAGACCTATTGTTAATTATTGCATCTACTCCGATAGTAGCTACTGTTCCTGACCCTGTTGATTTAACCCTAGCGTCATCTACAATAATAGATGCGCTGTATTCAGAGGTAGCTACATTATACTCAGCTATTCCATACTCCGCTATGCTAGAGTTAACAATAGTTATTGATTGTTTAGCGTATGCTTCTGTGTAGTCGTAACCCCAGTTTAAGACCAAAGTAGACCCTTGTCCACCGATAACTTTAAATGTTAATTCTTTAAGTATCTTTAGCCTTGATGCATCACCGAAGGACAATGGTTGAGTATAGTACTTCATAGTGTACGGTGAAGTATCGTCTAGGTAGCCACTGTAGTCATTGATGCCCTTAGCTGTTCCTAAATACAATGTGCCATCAGATCCTCTAGTACCACAAAGAATCTTAGTAGCAGGCCATGTAGTAACACGATTACTTCCGTCTTCTAATGTGCCTCGCATGTCAAAACAAAAGACAAGAGAACTACTAGGAAAGAACAATAGATAAAACGCATTCTCTGGGCTATACGCTGATTTAATGTTTCCAGTTTCTGCACCTATATTAAAAATAATGTCATCACGTACATTTTTAGATACGTTACCAATAGGGTTTGACTTTTCCTGTATAGTCCTGCCCAAGCTACGTACACCTGAGTCAGATAAGAATATTAAATCTGTACCTGTGTCCTGTACACTGTCTCTAGCTACGCAGCCAATACCTGTAATAACATCAGAAAGAGCCATGCTAGCAGGAGCCGAAGCACCTGAATACAGCAGAATACTTTGCTTACCGAAGATAACTAAAAAGTTGTTAAACTCTCTTATAGCTACAATCTCATCAAAGCCTGTAGGCCACACAGTAGTTAGGTCTAAAGAACCTGATGTGCCTCCTGTCCAATCATCGCCATCAAGAGTGTCCGAAAAGTGCAGGGTATATTTATTGCCTGTTACATCTCCTGCCCATATACGCCCAAAAGCAGCACAAGCCTCATTAGCGTCTGGAGCATTAGAAGATAAAACTCCTATAGTCCCTGCGCTTGTAGTGTACTCTAGTGCGTCATGGCCTCTCTGGAAAAAGTAAGCATCTCCGTTGAAGGAGATAATCTTCCAGTTGTTAGCACTAATAGTCATGCTGTTAGTAACATCAGTTAATGATGTAGTGCCTGTAAATATCTTATTGTTACCCGTAGAGAATACAATAGTAGTCCCATCTCGCTTAGTAAACTCAAAGACAGACTCTATTCCAGCACTAGATCCAAGAGGTGTAGTAGAGCTAGTCAGTTTGTTTAGCCCCTCTCTAGCACCTATCCTGCCGAACTTGTCAATAATAGCATTCTCTGCTATAGAAGCAAAGGAGGAGTCTTGAGTTACAGGAGAATCCTGAGTGTTTAACCCACGAAATCCCGGAGCACCTACATATATGCTTTTTCGTTCTTGAGCCATTAGGGTACTCTGTAAATAAATTCTTCAGGATTCTTATAGGCATCTATTGCAATAGCATCGGATAAATGCTTGTCTGCAATTAAGAAATAATCCTGTGCAGTAGTACCGCCTGTCTCACCACGCTCTCTAGCCAATAAAGCTACAGCGTTGTGTATGATAGCGTTCTTAGGTAAAACTGTAGTGTCTGTATCGCTAGATAGCTCAGCTTCTCTTGCAATTAAGTCAAAGCGCATAGAGTATACTGCGTCAGGCTTAGGATACACCTGTACCTTAGTGTCTTCATTACTGTCTATACCACTGAACGTATAGGAGTCTGGAGTACCTGTGACTTCACCAGAGATATAATATGCATTGTTAAACCAGTTAGGTGACTCATAGCGCATAAAAAAGTTTGATGTGTCATTGATAACACTATATATTTTAACACGTTCTCCGGCATTTGTCAAGCTATATTCTGTAGTATCTGCTACAGTAGGGATAGTAATAGTTGTTCGTAACGTAGACCAGTCATGTGAATCTTCTACAATACGTTTAGCATCGTTTACAAAGTCGCCTACCATCTTAGAGTAAGCTGTGTTAGCCACGGCAGATACTTCGTCTTCACGTAGTCTACGCAGTACCTCGTTAACTATTGTTAGATATTGCGTACTCATATGAATCCTCTAAATAGTCCCTGTAGTGTAGTGGGAGCCTGATACCCTGCGTACTGTGGTGCTAGCTCTAGTAGTTCAGGAGCTTGATATGTTTTTCTAAAGTCATAGTCTTCAAAGTCAGGTGGTGTGTAGCCTCCAGTGCCTCCTGCTCCACCGCCCATACCGGCAAGAAGACCTAAGCCTAGTCCTGCACCAATGCCTGCACCAGCGCCTTGGCCTCTACCTGTGCCTAATCCTTCGCCAAAGCGTTCTTCACCTAAGGCTTCTCCTGCTGCCACAGCCTCTCCGTATCTAGCTTCCCCAGCAGCTACAGCCTCTGCTAAGGCGTCTGCTTGAGCTAAAGCATCTGCTTCTCTAGCAGCTTCTGCGGCTGCTGCATCTGCTTCTGCTTGCGCACGTGATTCAGTTAAACGTGCTTCCGCTGCTTCCGCTCTAGCTTCTGCCTGTGCGACAGCTTCTCGTTCTGCTGCTGCTCTAGCTTCTGCTGCGGCCCTAGCCTCTGCTGCTTTCCTAGCTTCCTCTGCTAAACGTGCTGCTTCTGCTTGTGCTTGCCTTTGTGCTTCAGCTTGTGCTTGCCTTTGTGCTTCTGCTTCAGCTTGTGCCTGTGCTTCTGCTTCTAACCGTGCAGTAGTGTCTTCAGCAGTAGTGTCCTCTAAGATGTCTGTAGGCTCTGTAGTTGTAGTAGGCGTAGGCTCTGTTGTAGGAGCAGTAGTAGCTATAGGTGTAACTGGAGGAGCTACTGTAGGTTGTGTAGCTTCTGTGGCTGCTGCGAGTGCTGCCGCTATAGCAGGACTTAGGTTAGAGAACAAAGAGCCTGTAATTGATCCCGGCGCACTAAATGTAGGTTGTGGTACAACAGGTGTTACAGACGCACTAGGAGCAGACGGAGAGACTACCGATGTTGCTGGTGCTGACGCTGCTGCTCCACCTGATGCTCCACCGCCACCTCCGGGTGTTTGTGTAGGAGTCTGTGGTCTTACTGGTGTTGGCCTTACCTCTGGAATTGGAGTATCGGGAAGAGTAACATCTATTCTACTAGGAGTGTACTCAAATGGCAAAGTTTCAGTTGCAGTACCTCCAAAAATATCAGGTGCAAATGATGGGCCAGTACTAGTTATGCCTTCTCTAATTAAATCTTGTCTTAAAGGTCTAGCTGCATTCATAAAACCTAAAGTTCTTTGAAACGGAGTTAAACCTAAAGTATTGATACCTGCTATATCACCAGCACTGCTTAGGTAATTATATAAATCAGTATTGGACATAGCATTAAGACTATCTACTCCAATGTCTGCTATAACTCTATCTAAAACATCATAAGAGGCGGATAAACTATCTGCACCAGTCAGTGTGTCAGTAACAGTATCAACAACATCACGAGACACAGAAGCAGGGACAATAGGATCTATAGAATCAAAAGTTAACTCTGGAGCAGTGGGGTCTATAGCACCTGCTTCAGCACCACCTACTCCTGAAAAAAACTCACTGCCATAAGTCATCCCTCCACTTATTGCAGCCGCTGTCAGAGCTTCCTCAAGATCAGCCCCCTGTATTCCTGCTGTCACTGCACTGGTAAGTGCACTAGATAGAACAGCATTAGCCGTTGTTCCTGCTGCTGCAATACCTGTCGATGCTAGTACATTACCGGCTATTGGGCCTAACGCAAAGGAAAGAGCTAACATTGGCGCTGCTTTGACGAGGCGCTCAATAAAGTTAGGTCTGTCAACTTTTAGCGTCCTAATCTCACCATAAGAAAAAGGATCGTATACATACTCAGACCCATTAGGGCCATACCTAGTAGGAGTTACGTCGTACTTATAGTACAACGCCTGCAACATGGGGTCACGCTTATAAGCCTCTTGTAAAGCATCTTGATAGCTTAAACCCTCTACTGTCTGTAGATAAGGTATTTGTTCAGATAAAATAGGCTCTACCAGAGAATGAAACTCTGATAATTGCCTTGCTGATGATCCTGTGTATGACTCACGATTACCTCCGAACCTCCCTAAGTTCTGTTCAGTAGGCGTTATTTCATACCCATAGTAATTGCTAAGGGCAGAAGCTATATCAGATGAATTTTGTAGATTACCAATGTTTGAATAAGCAGCTACAGCAGTTTCTGTATTAGCTGGAGAGCTAAAGTTTCTTAGGTAAGCAGGGGGGTTTACTCTGTTAAAATATGTGTTCTGGTCAACAAATATCCTGTCGGAAGGCATCTCGCCGCCAGCTATAGTTGCTTCTCCCCCTACAAGATCAAAAGCAGAAATAAGTCCGGTTTCATCGCGTAGGGTGTTCCTAAAGCCAGTGTCGTAATAGCTGTCTACTCTATCAACATCATCAATTTCAAAGTAATCTGCACCAGCTACTAAAGAATTTTTATAGCTGTCTATTGCGCTGCCTAAGTTTTCGTATTGATCTCTGTTAAAGTCATACACAACATCATTTAATGTAGTGGTAGGCGAGCTTCTAGTAACTCGCTGGCTATTAGTAATTCGCTGTGGGGGTGCAATGCCAACAGGTACTTGACTAAAATCTATGTCAAAGAAAGACTCTGCCACTGTTTATTTCCGTGTTTTCTCGAATGAACGCATAGCCCCTAATCCTAACATGCCCATGAGGACAGGCATCATAGTTTCTAAAGGCACTAGAGGAATAACTATATCTATAGATACTAGAGCTAACACAAAGTTAGCAAATGGAATTGTGATGAAGTTTCCAAACATTCCCAGCCCACACGTCCAGCCAATAAAGGGTCTCCAGCCAGAAACAAACAAATTAGAACTAGCTGCTTCTACTTTATTGACCTCTATCTGAGCCTTCATAAGATCCTGATGATGTTCTTCCGACATCGTAGCGATCTTATGGGCAAGCATAGCCTTTTGGTCTTTATCTTCGATAAATTTGTCTAGCAAGCCTGTGACTGGCCCTATCAACTGCCCTACTAAACTCATATTAAGATACCTTAATAAAACTAGGGGCCACCGTAGCAGCCCCCAGTTAGATGGTTATTACTTAGGAACAACCAAAGTTAAACCTGACTCAGGACGCAGTACAGCAACGCCATACAGAGTATCTGAGGTGAACAGGTTAGCAAGAAACTCTTGCTTGTACTGAGTCTGAGAGCGAACACCCAGTTGCTCAGCCATTACAACTGCATCTCGCTGGAACAACAGAGCGCCCAGAGAGTCTACAGAAGAAGCAGAGTTAGCACTAGCAGTCTCAACAACAGGGCAGTTGGTGCTAACAAATACGTCAATGCCGTATAGTTGACCAATCTGACCATTGGTTACTTGACCGTTGTTTACGAAGTCTGAACTTACGTAACGATCAATACCCATGATGGTGTTGCGGACTGAAGGAGGAATAACAAAGTTACGTCCTTCCATTGGCACGTCTTGATCGTCCAGCTTCTGAATAATACCACGGAAGCCTGCATCAGTAAATACGTCAGCAGCAACAACAGTGTCAACAGCATAGGCAGTCAAGCCATTAGAGGCGTCTACAAAGAACGTACCGTCGTTATTTGCATAAGTAGTTGAAGATGTGCCTGAAGTACCAAGGCCAGTAGCCAAAGAGTGCAGGTCGGTATCAACTTGCTTAGCCAGCGCGTAACCAGCGTCTTCCGTGTAAAACTGACGCAGAGATGCCAGAGCTTGTACGTCGGTGATGTCCTCAATCAGACGAGAGTACTCAAAGTGCTTGTTGATTGAAATTTGGACTTCACTTTCCGTAGCGTTCTGTACCGTTACAGCAGTGTTCTCTGCCTTAGCGTGTGCATCACCACGGACAGGCTTAGGCACATGGATCGTGTCGCCTTTCTTGCCAGCCATAGACATCTTCTTGACAAGGTTTGCCAAGACAAGGTTCTTTTGATACGCAGCAATAATCTCGTCACTCCAGATTTCTGGAATGAAAGTAGCTGCACTAGTGTTGTCAACGAACCCGCCAGTTGCGGGATATGTGGAATCAGTCATAATAAATATCTCCTAAGATATACTATCTGACCCGTTTTTCTGCATACGCCTTCATAATCTCTGGTTGTAGAGCAGCGTAGCGATCAGGGTCGGTTTTCATAAGGTTAATAATGTCTGCGCGTCTATAGATTTTCTTAGGTGCTGATTCAGAGCTACCACTGGCGTTACCAGTAGAAGCAGCTTTAGCTGTCTGCCTTCGAGCCTGTTGCTCAACCTGTGCAGTCTGCTGTACAATATTCTGTCGCTCTTTCCATAAATTAAATAACTCATCAGCGGCTTCGTGATCGTACTGCTGGTCTGCCGATACAAACAGTCTAGTCCTGACTTTAGATGCTTTGATCCACTCAGCAAAGTTAGCGTCTTGTAGTATCTGCTGCATGTCAGGGTGCTTACGTTGTAGCTCTGACATTGCAGTACTGTGCTTATATTGTTGAGTGAGTGCTTCAGCTTCCTTAATCTTAGGATGGTTCTGAATTGCCCTGTCTACAGCCTTATCGGGGTCTGTAAACCAATCTACTTCTTCGACTTGTTGGGGTGCTTCTTGTTGATCTTGAGTGAGTTGAGTCTGGATATACGTATCAACAACCTTACGTAGCTCACCTACTTCAGAACTCTGTCGGCCCAATAGCTTCTCAGCTTCTTGGTGCATCTGTACAAGTTCTTCAGCGGACTTACCTCTGTATTTATCAGGTATCTCAGGTTCCTGTATTTCAGGGGTTTCCTGCTGTTCCTCTGCAAACATTTCTAGTTGTTGATCGTCTTGGTTATCCTGTTGACGCTCAGGTTCAATAATCTTAGCCATTATTAACTCCGTACCTTAGTATTGTGGAGAGCTTTATTATGAAGGTTCTCTATGAGGATTGCCTTCTCTCGTGTGCCATGTGTGATTCTCGTCTTTTGACCCATCTATCTGCGGCATCAGGGAAGTCTCCGCTGATACCTTCCAGATTAGAGCGTACTGGAGAGATAACACGTTTAGCGTCTAAGCCACAACTGCACCTAGAAGTTGTGACATTAGACTTAACTAAATCTTCAAACAATTGTCCGCAAGAACATCTGAAATCAAACAGCCTCATCTAGAGCTTCCTCAGTATCTTCTTCTGATTCTGCTTCAGCATGGGCGTTGTCAATCTGTGTTTCAAGATTCAATATGGTTGCTAGGATAGCTAACTGACCTTTGCGAAAGTTCAAGTTATCGTTATCCGTAGTCAGTTCTACTGAGTTGATCTGTGCAACATTACTGCCTAAGTCAGAGATTAGCTGCTTCCAGCCTTCTGAACGAAACATAGCAAAGTAATTGTTGAAATAAGTTTCTAACTCTTGAGTCATTGTATTTTACCTTTGTTAAAGAATACTTGTGTACACTAATGTACCTTTACATTATAGCATACTTTTGACTGTTTGTCAAGTGTTATTTAACTAAATGTTTTTATAACGATAGATAATGCACCAATTGCAATTGCAGCGCCCAGAACAAACACAAGAGCACCCACTGACACCTGTTGTATCAGCTTGTCTCTTGCTTTCTTTTTACGAGCTATAAGGCGCAGGTGCTCCTGTCGAGCATGCTCCTGTTCTGCCTTAGCTTTTTTGAACGCCTCCAAAGTCTCTGGATCTGCCACTAATAATATGTCGTGTACGTCCTTCCAGTATCTCTCATAACTTTTCTTAATCTGAGTGAGCTTTAAGATCTCGCTCTGACTCAGGGGCTTGAAGGTACTAGACTTACGCTCTACTTCAAAATCTGTTAGGGCTTCTCCAAAGTCGCTAATCGTACCCATAAGTTGCTGGATACCCTGCCCAGACTCATTAGCTGTCTTTATCAGCCCATTCAGACTCGACAAGATGGCAGAAGCGGCTGCAACTGATTCTATTAGCATTATCGGCCTCTACGAGTACCCATCTTTCGAGAACCTGAAGTGTTAGCTCTCATTGGCTTCTTTTTCTTTTTACCATTCATTGCTTTTTTACCGTATCCCATACCGTATCCGGGCATAATTATCTCCTTGGGCAATTAACATTTCCACCTGCGTCTAGCTTGCCTAATTCTAGAGTTAGGGTCGTTCCTTGTTTCAGCGGAACTTCTCTTTAGCTGCCCTAGTGACCTAGCACAGTAAGATTTACGACGTTTATCGGCTTGGCTGCCTTTTTTTACTTTACCTGTAACAGCAGTTTTGAGCTTACTACCGGGATTAGCGGCCCTGTACGCTTTTACGCCTTTCTCAGTCATGCCTGCGCCAGACTTAGTAGAACGATAATTTCCACCCCTGCCTGTAGTTTTGCGTATAGGTTTACTTTTACGTCTAGTTTGTGCTCTTGTTGTCATGTTACGAGGCTTTCTTAGCTGTTTTTGTACTTTTCTTGTCTGTAGCACAGTTACATGCTTTTACTTCTTTGATAACTTTTTCTAGTTCATCAAACTTTTTGTTAACTTGTTCTACAATTTCCATTAGCTCTGTGCGTGTGACTACCATCAGTCTATCCTTGTCTCAGTTGGAGGGGTTGCTGGGGTTGCATGGGTTGCATGGGTTGCACAGGTTGATTTTTTAGATCAATCTCTTTCTCTTTCAAGAATGTCTGGGCAATCTTCATACGACGATCAAACTCTTTGTCGTCTTGATCTCCTGCCTTCAGGTTAGCTGTGACTGCCTTAATCTGGTCAATCTGTAGCTCCTGTGGTGCAAGCTGTGTCTCTACGGCAATCTTTTGCGCTCTAGCGGAAGACTCTTGTGCTTGACCGTTGAGTGCCGCTGTCTGTGACTGCTGGAAGGCCATCTGTGCCTGTGCAACTTGTTGTTGCATCTGTTGCTGTTCTTCCGTAGGCTGTGACGCTTGCTCTGCCTGAGATAGCTTAGCCATCAGTTCTTCACGGTTAGACAGGTTCATGTTGTCAATAATTGACTGAATCAGCGTGTTGTACAGCGGAGACTCTGCTGGCATGGTTTGCAGTAGTTGCACAAGCTGTGTGACTTCGTACTCACGAGCAATGATGCCTAGTGTAGACGTAGTGTTAAACTTGTAGTCTTTGACAGGGTAGTTCTCTGGGTCAAACTGCATGTAACGACAAGCAGCCATCTTAACAAAAGGAATCAAGAAGGACTGCTGGAAGTTAATCAGAGTACGCTTGTGGCGCTTGATGATTGCACCAAGGGACATGCTGATACCAGCAGCCGTAGCGTCACCATTGATACTGCCGGGGATACCAGCGGAGTCAATAGCACCTGTAGACATCTGAACCATCTTCTGTAGTTCTGCTGCCTGTGCAAAGGTAATCTGACTGACTTGACCAAAGTTAAATGGATTCAGTACAGACTTAGGATCACCATTGGTCAAGATGATCTTACCGGGGCGTACCTCTGGTCTAGAGCCTCTAGGAAGCCGTGTAGCGTCCATAGCCATCATTGGATGGACAGTTAGGGCTAAGGCATCAATACGTGCTCTAAGCTCTGTATCAAGTGCTTTCTGGCTGTTGTAGCCTTTCTCGCACACACCACGGCCCCAGAACCTACCGGGAACCACATCCCAAGGGAAGGCAACTACAGGACGATCCTGCATCATGTATGGATTTGCCTCTGCCTTTAGCAGGATGCCTCCATTAGCCACAACCACAATAGCTTCGACGTAATAGCTTGCATCTTCGTCTTTCTCCGGTTCTTCTACTTCAATATCAGCAATGTCCTCATCATCAGCAAGCATTGCTTCCTTTTCACCAATCTCCAAGAGATAGCGAGGTACAAGACCGTAGTACTTAGTTAGGCGTACTTTGTCTTCGTCGTAGCTGGTAAGGTCTTGATCTGGCTCTAGGTCATAATCACTAGCCGCCTGACCTACGTACACGTCCCTATAGACACCTTCTTCCTGTAGCTGTTGTACCTTGTGTCGAGGCACAAACTCGTCCACAGCAACGCCTATGGCGTCCTGTATAGAGGTAGCCACAGGGTCAATTAGGAAGTTCTGAGGCAGTACAGGGCGCAGCTTGACTACTGTGCGGTCTGTGACATTTACACCTACTGCCTGTAGCTGACCGTCCATGATGGGCTGTGTAGCAGGAGCCATCTCTTTGACTTCCTCCAGCACTACTTCAGCCACACCCATCCCAAATACTGCACTGTTGATGAGACATTCGCCTACTTGCTTGCGAATTTGTGTCTTTTCAAAGTCCTCGTGCAGTTTTTGCCGTAAATACACGACATCTTGCGACTCAGCATCGCCAAGTTCGTCCGTAATATCAAAATACTTGCCTCTACCAAAGGTGGCCTCCTCAATCTCAGCTACACTAGACTCTACAGCCTGCTGTAATGCAGGGGAAATGATACGTGAACGCTCACTTTTGCGCTCCATGTCCTCTGCTGCCCAGATTCCACGCCATAAACGGTAGAATTCTTCAAATCTTTCTGCGTAATTAGACTCATAGTGGTCTCGCCATGAGTCACACTTAGCCATTACCCAGTTTTCTAGGTGTTCGTCACTCGACAGAACGTCGTTGTCGCCATAATCCATACTGTTTACCCTTAACGTGAGCGTTTAGTCTTAGAAGCAATGCGCTTGGGCTGCTTACTGAACTGTTTACCGGCCTTTGTGTCTTTTCTTTTCTTTCTAGTGGTGGCTGCGTACTCTTGCGGAGACAAAGAAGCTATAGCAGAGGACGGTAGATAGCGTTCACCTGTGGCTCTTGGCCCTTGAGTGCTAGGTTTACCTGACTTTGTACGCCACTTTTGCTTAGTCCAGTTTTTTAAGGACTGCTGAGACTTCTTTAGCCCTCCTGAAGATTTACGCTTGGCCCCCTGCGCTCTGGCTCTAGTTCCTGCTCTTATAGCCATTATCTGGCTCTCTTTTGTGCAGTCTTGCTTAGGTCTTTGAAATGGAACAAACGCTGGCTTGTCTTTCCGTGGGACTTATGCGTATGCAAGTGTCCGTTTGGCATTTTGTGAGTGTTCCCTTTCCACTCCTTGCCTTCTCTGGTATAATGTGGTACACCTCTCATTATGTGTATCCTCCTCCTTTGGCTTTGTATTGCTTTGCCAGCATCTGGGCTTTCCGCGCAGACCATTGTCCGGGGGAGCCACCTTTGCCACCTGCTTTGATTTTATTAAATAGGTTCTTACGCATGGTGGGCTTTGTGTAGTTTCCAGCCTCATTTACCCTCGACTTAGGTTTACGTTTAGCACCCTGTGATCGTGCTCTAGTTCCTGCCCTTGTTGCCATGTTAATATCCTGTTACAACGTCTAAGACCTCAAGATCATCAATCTCAAAGTCATAACTGTAGGCCACCTTAGCCAGTTGATCTGTGTACGCAAAGGCATCCACAAGGTCATCATGTGTCAATACGTCAGGAAACTGAAACAGTTGATCTAAAAACTTACTGTTCCACTCTCCCCTGCCTAGAGTAATCTGACCGTTTTCAAATCTACCCTGCAAGGCCCACATGATTCTGTCTGTTTTCTTTTTGTTGCCGTGGGTTAGCTCCTCCACAACAAAGAATCTACCGCGCTGCTTCATTAAGTCCATCAACGGTGACATCACAGCCTGCTTAGCGATACCACGCTCTATGCCTACACTGATAGGCCTGTAGTCCCGCACAGCCTCAAAGATCTTTCTAGCTGTCTCCGCTAAGTCCCATCTACCGTATATGATGTTCTCTAAGTGCCAGCCGTTTTCGTTGACTTTCACTACGGCAATTGCTGATTCGTCTAGTCGAGAGTTTTTAGTTCTTTTCTTACTTACGTCCTCAAAGCCAGCTAAGTCAATGCTGATGTAGTAGTCACCTATCTCCGGTGTCTCACCGAACTTGACCCACTCCTCCTTAAACATCTCTGAGCCTCTGGCCTCAAAGGATGCCATAAACTCTTGTCTAAAGGCATAGGAGGACATAGACTTCTTAGCTAGGTCAATCTCATCTGGGTCTAGTAGCTCATTGTCGTAGCTTGTGAAGTGCCATGACTGATAGGACTCATCGTCCTCTAGCTCTGCGTACTTGTACAGGTCGTAGAAGTGATTACGGCCCATAGGTGTACCGATGAACAGTGCACCACCCTTTTGGTCAGCCAAGGCAGGTCTCAAGATCTGCTCAAATACCTCCGGCTTCATGTCGGCGTACTCATCCATCACTAGAAACTTCAGTGACACACCACGCATAGTCTCAGGTCTATCGGCACCTTTGAGGCTAATGGTTGCACCGTTGACCAGTTTAATTTGTAAGTTGTTTATGTGACTAGAGGATACAATGGGGTGCGCCAACTCCAATAGTGTTTGCCACATGATGTCTCTGGCCTGTCCCTGTGTTGGAGCTACATAGAACACGTGGCCTTTGTCTGCCTGTAGGGCATTGACAATCAACATCCATGCTGCTAGTCTGGACTTACCTGTACGTCTACCAGCAGCTACAATCTTAAACCTAGTGTCGTCAGCCCAGACTTGCTTTTGCCAGTCAAGCAGTTGTATGTTAAGGCTAGTCATAGAAATACTTGACTACATACTCATCTAGGTCTTTTTCTTCCTCACACTCATACTCTACGTCTAACTCAGGATCACCGTCCCAATTTAGATCTTCTTGCTGTGCTAAGGTTGTCTTGTATTCTCTGTTAGTGTTCATTAACTATATGTCCACATTACAGGTGCATCTGGAGTAGCCCTAATGTCTACATGCACAAAGCCTCCGGCTACACCAATCCCAGTAAAGCCTAACTTAATAGCATTCTTTACTATAGTGTACCGTTGTAAACCAGAGGACACAGCTATGTCCGCTGCAATACCTTGTGCATGTGTGCCGGGAGTGTTTTTCCCTAGTTCAATAGGGTGGTCAGGTGATCTATAGCCACTTGTGATTACAAAAGGAAAACCACAGTGCTCTCTAAGCTCATCTAGTGCAAAAATCAATTCTTCTTCAATCTCATTCTCGCCTGTGGCTTGACACACAAATTCGTCCTTGGTAAAGTACTTAAACATCCTGTGTATACTCTCCTTCTATAGGATCATTAGGTGTCACATCGGTCTCTACTGCTCCGCTACCGATACCTGAGATTGTTATGGATACCGCTGATCTACCAGAGGCGCTATCTTTCTCAAAGTAACTCAAGGGTAGCATGCGATCCATCACTAGTTTCCATGCTGCCGCTTGATTCTTGTGTTCATCGTCTAAAGCTGCATCGAAGATAGCATCCATTACTTTACGTGACTTGGGTGAAGCCAACATACGAGCTTTATACTCATTGATAATCGCTGCATCACCTTTAGGTCTACCTACAGCACCTCTAGATCCTTTAGATTTAGAGACTACATCTGTTTTTCTAGGTCTACCTCTCTTGCGCTTTAGTGGCGCTTTAGGTTCTGTAGATGTTTTATCAATATCCATGTGTGTATTTTACCTTCTAGTCTTTCTAAAGAATACTCTATCATTATAGCATATTTTTCTGTGTTTGTCAAGTCCTTTTATGTGTTAATTTATAGTCCCGCAGTTTTCTTTTGTTATCAAGAGGTTAGGTATGTTAGTAAGCACTAGCTTTACTGAGGTTTTCCTAGTTTTACTTTTGATGTACGGGAGTGCCTACTATAGATTTACTAGAGACGCTACGCCCTCCCCCGTCCCCTCTAGCACACCCCAGCCCACTTGTCAACAAAAGATTTTCCCTAGCACACATCGCTGCTCGTGTCAACACTTGACAACACGAGAAAAACCTGAGTGAACTTTGGGCGCAACCACAGATGGCACGAGATGTCAAGAGAAAAAAGAGTTGACAAAAGTGCAAGAGTGTGGGCCGTTGTGGTAGCCTCTAGCACACAACAGTCACACCAGTACAATTGATTATACCTATCAAGACCTGAGATTCGATAGTAACAAACGATTGACAGCAGTTACCACAAGACTACAATGGGAACCATCAACAACACAACAACGACGGAGAATGACAGATGACAGCATACGGCAGTCTGATGTGGTGGAGAGAGCAGAATAGCGACTATGTGTTACTGGATGACAATGGTGACATATATGCAGAGGTGACTCTGCCCAACACCTACACGCTAGAGGCACGTGAAGAAATCATAAGCACAATGGCGCAAGCTACTGACACCAAGTGGTCAGAGGCCACAGAATACGATTACGCATCATAGGAGAACAACAGATGAACGACACAACATACAATGGCTGGTGTAACTTTGAGACATGGCAGGCTAACCTATGGTTAGACAATGATGGCACTCTGGACATGCTCAGGGAGGACGACATGCTAACGGAGGACGCTATCACGGCACAGTTAGAGAGCCTTTTGGACAACATACCCCCCAGTCTGTTGGGTGACATAGTGACATCGTGGATTCATTGTGTCAGAGTAGACGAGATACTAAAGCACGCAGAGGACATATAGACATGAGAACATTACAGGAAAAACGAAAGCTAAGGCGACAGCGCAGACGACGCAATCAGATACTGGACGACATGCTGATAGGCTCAGCGATGGCAGTGCCTGCAATATTTCTCTGGCTTGGTATTGTGTTTGCGTTTATGATTCAATCTGGCATATAGGAAACAGGAAACATGAGAAAGTTACAGCTAACACGAGTCGATGGCATCTGGACGCTAAAGGAAAACGGACGTATCAAACTCACGCACTCCAGCTACAATGAGATTTGCAGAGGCATCAACTCACTGCTGAGAGCATATGAAGAGCACAAGGTACAGCATCAACTGGAGGTTATGGCATAATGGCAGACGAACAGGAGCACACTAGCGACGAACTGGAGGAGCTACCCTTCTGGAAGGCAGCACTTGCGTTCATCGGTGGGTTTATAGTAGGATCAATTATAGGAGC
>MDTC01194643.1_pt1 | contig 16763 bp, 8 predicted proteins | sample 811181 | NCBI WGS metagenome assembly MDTC01 (sample SAMN05326644, study PRJNA326480) | marine metagenome | isolation source: seawater | place: Pacific Ocean: North | collected 2011 | reverse complement strand
CTCGTATCCGAAGAAAGTAACTCGTAAGGTATCCTTAATAAAAGAATCCAAAGACATCAAAATTATCAATAAGAAATACAGAAAAGTGAAGAGATTAGGCGAAGGGTCGTTCGGGAGAGTCATGCATTATCGTTACGACGGCGGTGATGATAACGCAACGGATTGCGCCATCAAAATTTATGACAAGAAACGGTTGCAAAGAATACGCTCGTCAAACAACGAACGAACCGCTCTGGACGACGCATTTAACGAAGCCCAAATATTAGTCCAATTAGAACACGAAAACGTGACGCAACTCATCGAATTCCTTTGGGACGAAGAGAGTCCGAAGTTGTACTTTGTGTTGGAATATTGTGCGCTCGGCCCGATACTGGATGAGAAACGAGAAACGTTTGAGAAGATTGATTGGAGAACATGTATTCGATACGCTCACGACGTGTTTTGGGGAGTCACATATATACACGAAGTGTTCGTAGTCCATTTAGATATCAAACCCCAAAACATGTTCGTGAATGCTAACGGGAGGGTAAAACTCGGTGACTTTGGCACCGCAGTCATCCTGTCAAAAGATACTCCCACGGTGTTGAAAACGCCGGGCACGCCTGCCTTCACGGCGCCTGAATGTTGTGAAGGCCAACCGTACAATGGCTTTAAAGCGGATGCTTGGAGTGTAGGTATCTCGTTCCACGCGATGTGCACTGGAAGTTATCACTATAAAACAGGGAGTTCGTACGATACGTATATGCGCATATTGCATGAGGAGAGTACGGACGATTCGTTGTTGTCTTCATTGTTCCAGGAGACGGATAAAGATGAAAACGAATACAGCGAGCAGTTCGCAACTGTCTTGTCTTCGTTGCTAGTGAGAGATCCAAAGAGTAGATGTGGAGTAGCAGAGGCGAAAGATATGTTTTTAGATAGAGCATTTAGTGGTGTAACATAAGTAGTTTTTTTGAGAGAAGAAGAAAGCAGGAGCACAGACGAAATATGTATATATATTTTTGGAAAATCTCTCCTTGTTCTTGGGTTTCTCTTTCCATCATCATCGGTCTTTTCGCCTCCTCCCTCGAAAAAACTGACCCCAAAAGAAAAAGGAGAACACAGGCGGGAATTATAGGACAGCCCTGAAGAGAAAATTATAATATTATTATTCTTTATAGACGCTCCCACACGCGCGCGCGAGAGAGAAAACCCTCACCCAACGAAAAGAGAGAGAGAGAGAAAGAAAGAGAGGGCGACTCTCGCAGAAGCGGTTGGTCGCGAAGATCCAGGCGAGAGTGAGACGAAGTGAAGGAGAGAAGGAGAGAGGGTAAACGAAAGAGAAAATTCAAATTTCGAAAAACCTCGCCTCGCGGAGAGACACGAGAGGAGGAACAACAAGAGAGAGAAAAGCACAAAACAAAAGAATAAGAAGAATAAGAAGAGAAAATGATTTCACCGGGTATGCCGACGAATATCACCAACATCCAAACGGATCGGAAGACGTGTAACTGCAAAAACTCTCGGTGTCTGAAATTATACTGCGAGTGTTTCGCATCTGGTCAATACTGTTTACCAAACTGCAACTGCATAGAATGTCAGAATAACGTGGAAAATTCGGTGAAAAGACAAGAAGCCGTGGAAGCGACTTTAGAGAGGAACCCGAATGCGTTTAGACCGAAAGTATTGCCGACGTTGAACGGCGGAGAAGGCAACGAGAAGCACAATAAAGGCTGTCACTGTAAAAAATCTGGATGTTTGAAGAAGTATTGTGAGTGTTTTCAAGCGTCTATTTTCTGTTCGGATATATGCAGGTGCTTGGACTGTAAAAACTTTGAAGGATCAGACGCGCACAAAGCGATTGCGAGTCAGCAAGAATTCATGCCGGCCGGGTCGGATGCGAGTTTATTAGTCTCGCCCGGGTTACAGATGGACGGCAAAACAAACATAGGCACGAAACAAGAGACATATTTACCGCAGAAATCTCCGATGGGTTTCGCCGTGAAAGGAGGCGCAAGTCCTCATTTTTTAAAGACCAAGAAGCCAATTTTGCACGGGTTGATAAAACCAAACGCGGTCAACCAGTTAGCGGAAACTTTGCTCAGCGTTGCAGAAGTTGCGAGAAAGCGAGCGCACGACCAATTGGCATACGATGCTTTAAAGACAACAACGACAGGAACAGCGACGACGCTGCTGACCGTGACGAATGGCGATAAGAGCACCACAAAAAAATCACCGACAAAGTCACCAACGAAATCGAATAAGAATAAAATAGCCAAAATAGCGGAAGAAGAATCGACGGCAAAGCTTGTGTACGTGGAACAGGAGAAAGCGGTGTTGAACAAATTGTTGACCGAAGTGACTCAGTTAGCAGACGCCGCGGAGAAGCGGGTTCAAAATAGGAAATAGCGCATAATATAATAATAATCGTAGCAATATTCGCTGTACAGTATATATTTAAAATTAAAAGTTGAATCTGCACATGTCGTCTTTTTCGCTGTTTGCTCGGCTCGACGCTTCGCGCAATGTTCTATAATAATACGAGTGTGGTTGCTCTCTCTCAGAATATTCCACGATGAGTTCTTCCATTATCTTACCTAGTATTATTCGATCCTCGTTGTTATTTATTGTATCCGCTCCTCTTCCTATGGATTCAAATTCGTGACTCTCCTGTAGAGCCAATCGTTCCACGTCTCTCTTTAAACTCTGAATACTGTTGTTGATTTGCTCCGCACTAGAAGTCGTCTTTGCAAAATTACCACCCTTCGTCGTCGCATTATTACTAGTATTATTCCTTTTATTATCGTAGCTATTGCTATTGTTCGTGATGTTGCCTAACACGCCTCTATTTTGCTGCTGCGCTCTGTTGTAACTCTTCTTGGTAGTGAGTTTATTACTGCTACTATTCTCTCCTCCGTCGCTAAAGAGGGAGGAGAAAATCGCGTTGTTCTCGTTATTGTTGAGCGTTCGAACACTGTTCATGACGATTTCGTTCGAATCGATTATATTCACGCTTTGCACGGACGCGGTAGATGCGCGACGAAGACGACAAAGGGCAACACTTCTGGCACGATTCGTGCTCTCGCGGATCTCGTGTTTCACCCACCAAAGTTTCTCCCTTCCAGGCGCGTACAAAGTTACGCTTCTTGGGGGAACAAAAACAGACAGAGAACGTTTTTTTTGTGCGGCGATTTTTTTGTGATGACACGAGTGTTTTTTTTAAAAAATGGGTCCAAAAGCTCTCACTTTTAGTCCGCGACTAAAGAGAGAGAAAGAGAGAGAGAGAGAGGGTGAGTGTTTGTCGATCGGATGATGCGAGCGATTCTGAGGAGCGGTTCGATGGGAGGATGTCGCGATCGCGCGTCGTCGTCTTGCAGAAGAAGAAAAAGGAACGCGTTGGACGTGCAGTGTCCTCGTCCTCGAGAAGAAGAAAAAATTAGTGTTCTTCTCGTAACAGAAAAAGGTAGAAGACTGAACAGTATCATCGCTCGGGCGGCGGCGGATGATGATGGGAAAGAGGAGAGAATAGAAGAGAGTACAATGATATCATCATCATCATCATCATCATCATCATCATCATCATCAGGAGCACAGACGGGAGGAGAGATATCATCAGAAGCTTCAGTAACGGTGTATCCATTAGCGAAACCGCGAATTCCAAAAGTTGCAAGTGAAGAAATCAACAGTATGAAAGAGTTGACAGCGAAAGCAATCATTGGGGAAGTTTTGAGAATATCTTGGAGAGATTTTTTACCGACCGTAGCGCTCGTCTTTGTCGCTGGTTTTTTCGCACAAGCTTTAAATCTTGGTGGAACGTTCATCTTAGCTTTGATACAGGTGCACGAGGTGGAAGTTATTGCAGCGACATTTGTTGTTGCTGTGCAGGCGTGGAAGTTTTTGTGTCAGTTTCTCGTTCGCACTGCGACGTTTAAGAACGCGTACGTCGGGGATAAGGAAGAAGATGGAACGTTAGAAGAAAGCAGTGACGATAAGTACGCGAAAGTGAAACCAAATTACGCATACGGCGTATTAAAGCAAGGATTGGAGCTGTACAAATCGATTCTCATAATAGACGTGCGCCGAACGCTTTCGATCGCGTGGAACAGTATAATTACCATTCCTATTCCGTATTTGGGAATAATGAGATGTTTAGACTTGGCACTTTGCGTTCCTGTTCGGATATTTGAGGGTAAGCACGGCGGAGAGAATTTGAAACGGAGTACTGAACTCATGCTTGGTCGGAAAATGTTGCTTCTCAAGACATTCTTTTATTTGTCAGCAATCGCATCGAGCGTCGTCGGATTGATCATTGGATTATTCGCCCTTCTCGTGCCAAGCTTAGCGACCGTCTTACTTCCACCGGTTGGTGCTGATCCTGCATCGCTTGGAGGTGCCGCGCAAGGTTTGGTCACTGGAACTGCGTTCGAGCGTGTGTGGGACGTTGGAACGGTCACCGAGCGGTCAGCAACTATTCTTTTGCTTATGATTGCCGTCATGCTGAGTTTCTTCTTCACTCTTGGATTTCGACAATTAATATACGTCTTTCATCGTGAGGTGGCGAATCGCTGGTCTCCCCCCCCCACACCGCCACCGGGAAAATTGTCGAATTGGGCCAAGAAACTGAAAAAGAAACTACAGTTTTGGAAAAAGGACGACGGCGGGGAGAAAAATGTGTAAATTTAGACAGCTTACGAAAATATCATACTGTAGCGTAATTGTAGTAACATTAGATATTTAGATGTATGTGTGCAAGAGATACCAGGTAGATTTCAAATCGAACAATCAAATAGTAACTAAAAGAATAGCACTCGAAACACGAGCTTGAGAAAGAAATAGCCGATGAACAGAAGCACCATCATGGAGTATTCAGCCATAAATCTCAAGTTGATTCGAAAACCTCTTTGGCGCAGAATACCGATAGCGCTGTCGATAACACCAAATGCTCCGATTTTCGCAATCGTACACGCGGTTTTAATCACGCACCAATGGTCCTTCTTGTTCGGGCACTCATTCCAAGTTTTCTTGATGAGCGCGAAAATATCTTCCTGGTCCACGGCTTCTTTTTGCATACCGTCAAAGTGTAAAACGGTGTTCAGAAATTGAGAAAGATACACGAGTATTCTAACCAGAGGACCAAACTCTGTCTCACCAATAGGTCGTTGCATCCAATCGCCCACGTACAAATCGCGAGCGCTTTTAATTTTCGATTTTTTATTCCATTCGAACGACGAAGCTCTGCCATTTTTCGCGACGTTCTTCATGGACAAAGAAACTTGCGAGGCGGAATTTTTGAGGAGGGAGAAGTCATCCAACTTTTCCAAGGGAAGTACAGCAAACGCTGATTTACGAAACTGTGGCACAAGTTTCCTGAGAAGGCTACCCGTGGAGGATTCCTGGACGTCACGACTGAGACGAACCAAAAGTGCAATCGACACTTGAGGTAAACCTTCTGGACCTAAATCAAACATGATCAATTTTTGCAGTAGCTGCTCGTCTTGTTGGTTTTGTTGTTCTCTCATGGGCGTTCTACCTCCTGGAGTGCCCATCATACCGAATTTCTTCCTGGACAGCGGAGAGTTGAATAATCCAGCGTTACCACCTAGTCGACTACTTCTATTTCTAAGAGGAGTATGTTGTGTTCCTGCAGGAGTTCTAGAACCGCCGAGCTCGTTCTCTGGCTTCAACGCCGGGGGATCCCAATCTTCCAGCTGATTTTGAATGATTGGAAACATATGATCGTATGGAGTCAATGTTTCTTGATTGTTGATACGATTCGCAGTCGCTTTCAAAGGATCTTCGATGTATTTGTTAAAGCCTTCTTCGAGAACTTTGAGAACGAGAACCAAGTCTGGAGACTGCTCGAGATTTTCAAATACTCGCGCTAAAATGAGCGCCGTGCCTTCAGGATCGCTCGGTACGAGCTTGCAACACAATTCTAAAAAGTGTCTCATCAGGTAATGGTAAAATGGAACATTCCCGAGAAGATGAAACATGGCTTTTGAATCCTGCGGTGTGTGTGAGAAACCAATATTTTCTTTACACCACGGCATAATGTATGTAGCCCATAAATTCGTGATCGGTTCGAGCGATTTCGTCGACTCCATAGGCCACAACATGAAAGCTTCGCGCAAAAACCTATACAACGGACGCTTCAATGCTTCTCTCGTGCGCAAGAATGCAGGAGAACTGTATTCTTTTTCTCCCAGATAGGAGACCAAAAGGGTGACGGCATTGACTAAGTTGTCGTCCGGAGGATTGTACAAATACCTCGATCCACTAGAGATATCACTTTCACTCAACCAAAATTCAATGAGGACGTTTACAATCATTTCACCTTCGGTTATAATATTACTTCCTAACTTTTCGTTCGCATCGTCCGTTTGTCGAGGCTTGAAGAAATACTCGAGGTGCGAAATGAGCAAGTCTTGATATGGGTGTGTGTTCTTTTTCATCAATCCTCCATCTCTGCCACTGTTGGAGCGAGTTGTACCACCACCGCTCCCGTTTTCACTATTTCCACCGCTAGATCTTAGCGTATGATGCAGCGCAGAATTCTTTATCGACGATAACGTCGAGTTAGACCACCCTCGCAAAGAGGATACAGAAGTAGGTAACGGATTGTGCGTTTGCGAAAGTGTTGGTCGGTGAGATTGTTGGTGTTGATTCGTATATTGTTGTTGGTGTGAAAGTGACGTCGAACGGTGTAAGGAAGAGCCTCCCGACCTGCTCGTTATATTCCCTACTCTCTGCACAAAATATGCGTTCCAAAAGAGAAAGTAGTGATACAATCCCAAATGCACTTGAAACCGTCCGTTTTGATCCTGTTTTATTTTCCCCCTATACAACGGGTTGCGATTTAATTCCATAGCCCCTTGTTGCGTTTGCAACATTCTCTGCGTCTTGGATGGCAATCGCTCCAGCGGAAACGCGAATTGAACTAAGTTGTTCGAATCCGCCGAGAATATCGCCTTCATCAAGGGGCCTTCGGGACTCAAAAACTTCAACAAAAGATGCACCGTTGCTTCGTTTTCCTTCTTTTTCTTCAACAAAGTTGAGGAAGAAGAAGAGGCGTTCATGTTTGTCCCGGTTGTTCCCGGTGTCGTCCCCGATGCACCACCACCACTACTCGCGGAATAATTCAACGCTTGCAATCGCATGTCATACACGCTCTGTAACCATCCGCTCCCACTCTCGTCGAAATTGAATATCTGCCATAAGAGCGTCTGATAACACGTCGAGAAAAACTCCCTTAAATTTTCTCTGTTCTCTTTCAAACATGTCTCGACGGCTTGAATGGACTCGGGCAAGTGGTACGAGGACGCGGAAGAGGAGAGAAACTTGTTCAATTCTAAGGGAGTGGAGCACTCCGTCGCGCCTGCTGGTTTTGTCTTCCCTCCTCGTTCTCCTTCCGTGGTGGTGGTGGTCGTCGTCGTCGTCGCCGTTCGACCAGAGTTTTTCCTCAACGACATCTTCTTCTCTGTTGTTTTTTCAAAACGAAGAGAAGAGAGGAGGTGGGAGGACCCTTTTTCTGCCGTTTTTTTAAATTTCGTTTGTTGTTTTGTCATTTGTGCTCCTCCTCCCTTTATTATTTTTTTGTTTTTCTCTTCTGGTTTTTCTTTGGGGTCCACGTTTTCAGGTTTTTGCTTTCGAAGACAAATGACAAAGAAAGAAAGAACGAAAGAAAGAAAGAACGAATAATGAAAGACAGGAATTTGGCAGATAAAAAAGTGCTCTTCGCAGCCCTTCTTCTGTCACAAAAGCGATGATGATGAGTATGGGCAGGAGCATCCAGGGAATTCGAACAACCGCAACGATGAGGACGACGCAGAGCAACAAACAGTATTCTGTGCAAACGCATCGCGTCGCCAACGAACGACGACGACGACGACGACGACAACGACAAAGTTCTTGGAAAAAGACCACTTCGATGAGTGTGAGCATTTTAGACGACGTGGACAAAGAAGAAGAAAACGAACAGTTGGACGAAGTGGTTTCCAAACGAATCAAGAAATCTCGATTGACGGGACGGTTAGACTTGACTGGGTTGAATTTAACGGAGTTTCCCATGGAAATATTCGACATTACAAACGACGACGCCCCTTTGACGGACTTGCAGATATCAAACAACAGGATATATCACATACCGGAAGAAATAGGGGACTTGCAACTGCTCGAACGATTAGGATTAGCCGGGAATAGATTGACAAAATTACCGGAATCTATAGGGAAATTGCAGAGATTGCAAGGATTGTGGGCGCACGGAAACTTATTGAAAAATTTACCGGAATCTATATGCAGTTGCCAATCTTTGCGCAACCTCTCGGTCGCCGGGAACCGAATACGAAAGTTACCGGAAAATTTGTCCCAACTCGTCGCTTTGGAGGAGTTGAGCGTACCTGGCAATCAACTGGTAGAGTTACCGAACCTCGGGAAGATGTTTAACCTGTCTGATATCGATTTACACGGCAATTTCATCGAAGATTTATCCGCCAATGGGAACGATTTTCAGTTTTTGAAAGCGTTGGAAACTTTCAGTTTACAAGGAAACCAATTGAAAACCATCCCTGGGTCGTTGGGGAATTTGAAGCGATTGCGAAGCTTGAACCTCGCGGAGAATAGAATTCAACAAGTGCCTGAAGAGTTGAGGAATTTACCAGTTCTCACGTCCGTGTGGTTGTATTCGAACGATTTGCGTTCGCTACCGAAAGAACTTCACAAATCCCAATCTTTGCGACAATTGTGGATTGAAAACAACGAAAAGTTAGATAAAAGTGAACTCGAAACGTTTATTCGAATCATGAAAGATGCGAAAATGCTGAAAACTTTGGGAATAGATACAGAGCAAGCTCGAAAAATAGGCAGTGGTTTTGAAAATATGAGCGCAGTTTCTGTCGCGGCAGTTCCAAATCGAAGCGATAATGCGGGGTATTTTAAACTCGTAAAATGGGATGGCAATAAATCGGCTTTAGATGATTCCAAAAGAGCTCCCGTTTTGATAGTTTCTTTTGGTAGCGCGCCAGGAGTGCCTAATTGGGGCGGATTGTTGAAGAAATTGCGGAAAAAAGTAGGGGAAAATGATGGAAAGAGTTACGACGTCCTGTATGTCTGCGACGTGGAACGAAGTTGGTACGCGGGCAACAAAATGACTGGAAACTTGGAAGAAGAAATGAGTAAATGGAACAAGCAGTTGGAGGATACGTGTACAAAGTATTCAAGAGTATTATTTCTCGGCGACTCCATGGGAGCGACTGCATCTTTAGTATTCGCTGAGCACGCAACGAGAGTTTTGGCGTTTTGTCCGCAAGTAGATTTATTCGCCGCAAGTATTCGACCGTCGAGAAGTGCAAACTGGATGCGCAAATATAAAACTCTCTTACTTCAAGGAGCGCTAAAGAGTGAAGCAGATGTCACGATTCACACTGGAAGTTGGACGCATGACGTCGACCAAGCTTCGATTGTCGTGGATTCTTCAGAAAAACAATCTGAGGAAGCAGGTGCAAAAAGGAAGAAAAAGATTAAGAAAAAGATGTATCCCGTGAACAATCACAGATTGGCACTCGTCCTTTCCGAAGATGACACGCTCGTTAATGTCGTTAAAGAAGCTTTTGAAACAGAATATATGAATGCTATCTCCGACGGTACCGATACTCAGAAAAATTCGGCAGCGACTTTACGGTTATTAGGACTCGCTTAAAAATAATAATTAGAGATTGTTTTAGATTTGTGCGTTGTAGTAAACTATAGATTCTATTGAGTTGCTATTTGTGTTGCTTAATGATGTTTCCGAGTGAAACTGGTGCTAAATCTATCGCAGTTTCGTTATCTCTATTGACTAACTCTTTTCTAGCACCCGAGGCGAGTAATTTTAAGCAGCACTCTTTCTTATTGAACATTGCTGCCAACATTAAAAGAGTGAATCCATGTCCATCGCGATAATTCGGATCGACTTGTCCGCTTCTCATAATAGTTTCTAACAATGCAGCATCGCCAAGTTTGATCGCTTCGCGTGCTTCGATGCCACCAAAAGTGCGCTGCGGTTGTTGTGATTCTAAAGGAGCCGGATTCTTGCTCGATATTGTCGTTGTTGTTATTGATGGTGGTGATTTCGTCATTGATGTCATTCCCATTGGACTACTCCCATTTTTTTCTTCGACTGCAGGAGTGAACTTTAACAGATTCGGCGACGCGGCTATTGTCTTGTGAAGCACCGCGCTCGATAGATGAAATTCTTCTAAAGACTTTTGTTGCGAATGCGAGCTGCTCGTTATTATCGGCGTTTCCTCCTCCCACGAATCGTAGCCGTCAAAGCCGTTACTCTTTCTTCGCTCGTGTCGTTGAGGCGTCGTGTCGCTTGCACCCACTTTTCCTTTGTTTTTGTTACTACTGCTGCTACTTTTTCCATTGTTGTCTCCCTTTGGTATCGTCCAGTTATCTCCGGCGTTTTCCAATATCTGCAAGGCACCACCGACGAGAAGCTCCTCACATCCAATGAACGAAGCGACTTCTGGCAAAGTGTTCAACGTCCTATCGTTCATGATTACGTTCAGCATAGTTTCAAACGCCGATCTTCTCTCCTCTAAATGTTGCGGAGAAACGATTAAAGCTTTCGGAGGGAAGGGAGGTAATCGTGCACCTTTGCTCGAAGAGAACGCGTGCAACTCTCGAAATTGAGAGAATCTTCGTAACGAAGTGAATGCCGCCATAAGTTTTCCCGCGTGTTTGTACTCTACCAATCCCATCTGATCGTCGTCGTCGTCGTCGTCGTCGTCGTCGTCCTTGATATTGTTCCCCGCAATTTCTGATCGAATTGGATAGAACTGAACGATTTTGTTGTTCACCGACTTCGCGACTGGGTCGGAAACTTTCACCTCGAAGAACATATTTTGTTTCTTTTGTGACTTCTTTTGACGTTTGACGAGACGAGAGGGAAAACAAAAATAAAAAACCGGAAAGAAAAAAGAACAAATACATCACGCACTTCGACGACGCGGAGCACGTAACGACGACGACGACGATGTTCCGTGCATCGCGCAAATTTTTATTTGGACTGGGTTTAAAATGATGACCGAAATGTTACACTCTCTGAGTGTGCTCGCGTTTTCCGCGCAGTTCGTCGGGTACTTTTTTCTGAGCGCTTTGATTGAAGTATACTTCTACAGAGCGCAAAGTCAGAGAGAGAAGTCGTGGAAGATTCAACCGAACGGATGGAAGAAATGGCCTGGGATCAGAGCACGAAATAACAGTTTTGTACTTTCCTTTCCGGTGTTGGACTTCTTCTTTCGAAACGAGGAGGAGGGGAGGCATTCGAAACACAGGACGTTTGCAACTTTGAATTTGATTATTTCGAGCCTATTCGCGTTAACGGTTACAGAGCTCACCATTCGGGGGAAATTGGGCATAAAAGAAGCCGCGATAGGTACTGGTTCGAGCGTGTGTGAAATAGGATTTGGATTGGGATGTGCGCTGCTTTTGCAGTCGATGTTAGAGTACCCGTGGCATAGACTAATGCACACACGTTTTTGTTATAAGCGGATGCACAAATATCATCACGAATACAAAAGCCCGGTCGTGTATTGCGACTTGTTTATTCATCCTTTAGAGGCTATCGGGTATTATTGTATTCTCTATTCGCCGGCATTTATCTTGAAGAACATACCGAAAGAGTCGTTCTTATTGTACATGGCGATATTAGGAGTGTTTGGTGTTCTCGACCATTCCGGCGTGGATATTCGCTTACCGTGGTTTCTCTTCTCTTACGAGGCGAAGTTTCACGACTTGCACCATTCAAAGTTCAACGTGAACTACGCGTTTCCGTTCCAGTGGCCCGACGCGCTCTTCGGTACTCTGTATAAAAGTAGTTAGATTTTAGTAGAGCAGGCGCGCACAAAATACATCATCGTTCAAACTTTTCAAATTTTCGTCTTTCTTTTCACGTCGTGTACGTACAAAAATTATTTATAATTCTCTCTCTATTTACTTTGAGCACGCTCAAAAGTTGTACACACGTCGCGCGCGCGCAGTAAAAGCAGAAAGGAGAGAGCACGCTCTCGTCGTAAACGCACGCGCGGTGGAGGAAGAATTTTGTTTAGAAGAGAGAGAGAGAGAGAGGCAAAACATTTCAAAGCGAATTTCCACAAGGATTGTCCCCCTCCCCAAAACATCGTGAAGTCGCGTCTATCGAAGAAGAAGAAGAAGAAGAAGACGAAGAAGAAGGACAAAAATGACGACGACGACATCACCGAGCGCGTTGCAAATGATTGAAGCGTTCCGAAATACCCCGGCGATGGACTTGAACCATCTCAGCAGAGGCGAAGCCGAGCAATTAAATCGGAGGTGTTTGGCGTTGGAGGCGGAAAACGACGAGCTTCGCATGGACGTGGAAGAGTTGTTGGAAGAGAAAAAAGACTGGGAAGAGGTTGAAGAAAAAGTCTATCGGGAGTGCACGAAAGCGGACGAGGACTTCAAACAGAAGAAGAAAGAATGGCAAAAGACGAGAGAGGAGTTGGAGAGAACGAGGAAGAGTTACGAACACGAGCGAACGCGAAGAAAAGAGTTGGAGGATGAGATGCGTCTGTTAGAAACAAACGATTACGAAGTCACGAAAACATCTCAAAGAAACGCGCAGTTGGAAAAAAATCTTCAAGAGGTTTCACAGCAAGCGGAAGTGTTGGAGGGCTTGAATAACGAAGCGAAGAAGAGGGTGAAGAAGTTGGAGAACGAAATATCTGATTTGGAAGAAGCTTTGGAGGAGAAAACTGCGGCGGTGGAAGTGCTCGAGGTGGAGAAGAAAAAGCTGAAAAAATTGAACGAAGAGCAACGACAGGCTTTGGAAGCTACAAAACGTAAGAATAACGATATCACGAAAGAGCTAGAGCATAGAGAACAACGAATCGCGAAATTAGAAACGCAGGTGGAAGATAAGAGCAAAGAGTTGAAGCAAGAGGCGTTTTTACGCAAGGAGCAAGGGAGTTTGTTGAATGGTTTGCAAAAAGACATCATCGCAAAACAAAACGAAATTCATAAACAGGATGCGCAAATCCAAAAGCTGGAGGCGGATAAAGTTAAAAAATTGAAGCAAGCTGGGACGGAGTTCGAAAAAGAGTTGAATCTTCGCGAGGCAGAGGTGGAAAAAAGAGAGAAGCTGGTGGAGAAACTCCAAGCGCGCATGGAAGAAATGGAAGAAAAGCACAAGAAAGTACTTAGCGATATCGCCGCGAAAGAACGTGATTTCAACGCGAAAGAAAAAGCACTCAACGAGCACGTTGCGAAAAGAGAGAAAGAAACATCGCAAACAGCGAAAGAAGGAGAAAAAGAGATTGCCGAGGCGATGAAGAAGATATCGACGCGAGGAAAGGAGCTCGAAGCCAAGGAGAAGACGATGGCAAAAGAGCTCGAGAAGAAGAAGGCAGAGTTGGAGAAATCGTTCAACGAAAAGATTGCAAAGAAAGAGAAAGAAATGGCGCAAATGAGAAAAAGTGAGGAAAAAACGGGAAAGATGCTGGAGAGCGAGAGAGAAAATGCGACGAAGAAGCTCGCGGCGAGAGAGAAAGAGCTCGAGACGAAGGAAAAAAATATGGAAAAGGATCTTTTGAGGAAAAGCGCCGAATTGGAGAAATCGCTTCATGAGAAAATCGGTAAGAAAGAAAAAGAGCTTGAGATGCAAGAGAAAAGCATTGCGAAAGAGCTGACGCGAAAAGAAAAAGAGTTTGCAAAGAGACAGTTGGAGTTAGAACAACGCTTGGAGTACGAAACAGATCAACGTTTACAGGAGAAAGCGAAAGCGAAAGAGCTCGCAAAGGAAAAAGCAAAATTACGAAAGAGTTCGGGACCGGTGTCGCCAACATTTTTTTCATCGCTTTTGTCGCCGTCGAGGAAAGCAACTCCGCCAACCGGCAAAAAAGCAATAAAGACACCAGCGATTACTCTACTACCGTCAGCTACTCAACCAACAACATCGAAGAAGAGAACATCGAAAAGTAAAAGCGATGCGGGCGCCTCTTCTACCATCGGAGCTGGTTTTTTGCAAAGTGTGAAGAAAGCCACGAACAGTTCGTTCGTTGCAGCTGCGCAAACCGCGCACTCATTATTGAAACCGATCGTTGGAGGTTCGCACGAAGAGTTTTCACCGATAGAAGCCGCCGATCCGAGATCGGCATCGAAGGTTTTAGTAAAAAAATCCTCCGCGGCAAAAGTGGCAAAGACTCCGAAAAGTTCCAGTGCTATGAAGGAGAAACTCACAAAGAAGTTTGAAGAAAATAAATCGCCGTTGAGCAGAGCGATGAAGAGATTAGAAGACACGAACGCGCCTCCTCTCAAGCGTCGTGCATCGATGGAACTTCCGATTCCAACGTCTGCTTTGAAGAAAACTCCTCCTTCTACGGTTACGACGAAAAGACGCAAATCGCGAGTCTGGGGGAACGATGACTCGAACGTAGCAGCCGCAAAGACAGTAGCAGTTGCTCTGGCAACATCGGAACCGTCGCCAAAGAAAGATATCGACGCAAAAACGAAAGATGAAGACGCCCCAGAAAAGAAGAAGCGTGGTCGAAAACCCAAAGCGAAATCGGCGGCTAAAACGGTTCCGGTAAAGAAAACGACAACAACGAAGAGGCCAAAAGCGGCAGCATCAGCGAAGAAGCCAAAAGCAGCGACGGCAAAGAAGAGCGCAGCTACTCCTGTGAAAGCAACTAGAAGATCTTCCCGATTACGAAAGTGATTTCGCAAGAGAGAACACAAGTCAACACAGAAAACTTTAAATTTATTACATTGTACGTACACCATTCTTGATCATCATCCTCTATTTACTTTTCTTCCATGGTATCTTTTTCTTCCTGGGATCTAGCCCTAAAGCAACTTTCACCGCCTCGGCGAGAGTGTTACACTTGATGATTTCCATGCCTTGTTTTTTCCCAGCTTCTTCGTTAGCTCCCGTAAAGGGCATGAGCACTCGCTTGAAGCCCATCGTCGAGGCTTCAGCAATGCGTCTCTCTGCTTGCATAACAGGCCGTAATTCTCCTCCCAAACCAACTTCACCAAAGAAACACATATCAGCCGGTAATGGCCGTTCTAGAAAGGATGAAGCGATCGCCATAGCTACCGCAGCATCAGTCGAGGGATCGTCTAGTTTCAAACCACCCACAATGTTCACAAAAATATCGTTGCGTTGAACTCTCCTTCCTAAAACAAATTTTGCGAGCACAGCCAAAAGAAGCTGCATGCGCTCAAACTTCAAGCCAACTGCTGTGCGCACGGCCGGCGCAACCATACCATTGCCTGAATTATTGCCCTCTTCGTCGTTGTAACTTGAAGATCTATCGTTGCATAACGCCTGAACTTCCAGCATGAATGGGCGAGATCCTTGTAAAGTAACAGTTGGTGCAGCGCTAACGTCATCAGAAATTATGCGTTCTCCCAAGAAAAGCGCGGACGGTGATGGCACCGGAACCAAACCTTGATCTGCCATTTGGAAAACGCCAACTTCATCTGTACTGCCGTATCTGTTTTTATGGCCGCGCAAGATACGCACTGCTCTATCGGCGTCCCCTTCAAGATAAAGAACCACATCTACGATGTGTTCGAGAACTCTAGGACCGGCGATATCTCCGGATTTGGTCACGTGACCAACTATAAAAACGGGCATGCCAGACGTTTTCGCGGCGTGTAACAACGCCGTCGCGCACTCTCTAACTTGGCTCACCGATCCAGGAGATCCGGTAGCATCTTCTAAAAATACAGTTTGAATCGAATCAACAACTAACGCGGACGGTTCTAACCGATTCACGGCATCTAAGATATTTTCTAAACGCGTTGCGGAATATAAATACACGCCGTCCTGGTTAATCTCCATGCGTTCAGCTCTGGATGCGACTTGTTCGACAGATTCTTCGCCGCTCGCATACAAGACGCCACCTCCAGAAAACAGAGCTTCTACTTCCTCGATGGATTCCTCTCCTGCTTTGTCATAGTTCGTGGTTGTTGCTTTCCTTGCTTTTTTCGCTGTCTCGGTCGCTTCTTTACCGAGAAGTCCTGCCAGTTGCAATAAAATAGTACTCTTCCCAACGCCTGGATCACCGCCGACTAATACTAATCCTCCCGGCACGACGCCTCCACCTAAAACGCGTTCAATTTCTGAACCCAACGCACCGGGCAAAGGCACTCGACGCATATTCTTTGAGTTTTTTGATTCCGGTTTCAACACTTCCTTCAACGCGCGCGGCGCGTTCGAGTCCGAAACCCATCCTCCACCGACCGTACTTCTTCTGTTATTGTTCCTATTAAAAATCAAAGACGACGATGATTTGAGTTCCGCATCGTTGTTTGATGATGATTGTGCGCGTTGCGCCGCTGCCGCCCCGGCGCCTCCTCCAGATTTTCCTCTTTTCGACGCATTCGCGTTTGAAATCGGTTCTCGAAAGATTTTCATGGAGTCCCACGCTTTGCACCCGGGGCATTGGCCGTACCACTGGGAGTAATCTTCGCCGCATTCTTGACATAAATAGCGTTGTTTCGTTTTCGCAGACGAGGAGGATCCGCCCACCGCGCGGATGGTTGTCGATGTCGAGATATTTTTCTTTCGATTTTGTAGTCGCGCGATTGCGTGCTCAGTTCGAATTCTGTTGACACCCCCGACGAGAGTAGAAGAAGAAAAAGAAAGCACAGAAGTAGATAACATCGCTCTTCTATTATTACTACTACTACTTTTACTACTCGTTTTGCCGATAAATCTGCGCACCAGAGCGTGAGTGCTTTGATGCGCGACTGCTCGACACGCCATCATATAGAGT
>MDTC01184924.1_pt1 | contig 16764 bp, 10 predicted proteins | sample 811181 | NCBI WGS metagenome assembly MDTC01 (sample SAMN05326644, study PRJNA326480) | marine metagenome | isolation source: seawater | place: Pacific Ocean: North | collected 2011 | reverse complement strand
TACGTCGGAACCGCGGTGCCATAAACCCACTGGTCAAAAAACCATCCCATGTCCTCCCCGATGTGCTTCTCGATGATGGTGCGAAAGCTCTCGGTGGTGGCCTGTCCACCGAGGTGAGCGGTAACGAAGTCGCGCATCATGACGCGGAATGGCTCGTCAGACCCGGTCGGCCAGTCGAACATCGCCATCCGTAACATGTGAAGGATGTAGGCGCCCTTCTCATAGGCCAGCATCTGGTAGTCAAACGGGGTCTCACTCGACGACAGCCGGTAGCCGAGCGTTATCGGGCCCGACCAGGTTCCGTCGGAGTCACGCTGAATCGCCCGAGAGGGCATGCCAAAATTCCCCACGGCATTGCCACGCTTGAAGATGTCGTTGCGCCAGGCCTTGGTGATCTGGTCCAGCACGCCCGGGTCGTCCTCGTACGCGGCCAAGTACAACGCCCCCGAGTACTCGGCAAACCCCTCAGAGATCCACTGATCGCGGTAGCTCTTCCAGCCAACCATGTGTCCCCACCATTGGTGCGCCGTCTCATGGGCGCGGAACGCTGTGCTGTTGTCGGACTCGTTGCCGAAGGAACCGGCCGCCAGGTGCAGCAGGCCCGGAAAGCCTTGCCCGTGGTTGCCTGGGATCCGCGTCGCCGACATGTAGGGAAACGGGTACTTGCCGAATATTTCCGAGAACAGCAGCAGGCTGTTGCCGATGTCGATGCCGACGTTGCCGAGTGCGTCGCCACCAAATCCCGTCGCAAAGCCAAACACCATGATCGGCGGCAATCCCTCGATCTCTACCTCGCGCGCCTCCATCGAGCCGTAGTTGTACGACACGAAGGCCACCGGCAGATCCTGCTCGAACCGAACCACGCGATGGTCGTCGACAATGTCCTCAGCAACCCTCACCCCGGAGGCGAAGACCCTGTCGTCGTCGTCGACGCGGAAGGTCATGTCGAACGTGGCACGCTGCAGATAGCCGATCTCCGGATACCAGCCGGTCGATGCCTTAAGGTATTCGCCACCGCCCAACTGCGTATCGACGAGCTCGCCATCGTATACGAAGGTCAAGGTCGTAGTAGTTGCCGTGGCCAGCTCGCGGTCGAAGAACACCGACACAGCGCGCTCGAACTGATCGTCCTTCGCCTCCTCTTGGACAAAGAACAGCGGCTGTCCATCAACGTCGAGCACCTGCTGCATCTCAACCAGCGGATGAACCTCGAAACGAAGGGCCCGAACGGGGGCCCTGGGCGCCAACTGGAGCTCTGCCTGGGCCTCCTCTACGTTGCCACCATCGAGCATCATCTTAAGCGAGTAGTGTATCGGCTTCGCTGCCGGGGTTGCCGTGCCACCGAAGCCACCCCACTGGTCGAAGAGGTCGGAGCGGGTCCAGCCGCGCAAACGAAACAGGTCCCACGCCAGCCGATCTTGTTCGAAGTGCAGCGGCCCCTTGTCACGAGTCTCGATCCAGGCCAAGAAGAAGCTGTCGCTCTCGTCGACCAGGTCGACAAGGATGCGGGACTCGAGGTTGATGAATTCCTTCTCGATGAAGTGCTTGCGGATGTCGGCATGAAGCTCCTCGGCATCCTCTAGATACAGAACGTCGCCGCCGCTGAACGGAACGGCGGACGGCAGATCGCTTTCGGCGACATCGGCATGGGGCGTGGCGCCGACGAAGTCTGCCGTCCTATCGGTAAACCGAAGGTAGAGGCGGTTGAATTCCTCCGTAAGCGCTTCAGAGTCGGTGAACTTCACCAATTGGTCGCGCTCGATACCCGATGGAGGATTGTAGAAAACGCGCCCCTCGCCGATGAACACTGCCCCGGTCACCCGACCGGCAACCGGCTCAAACGGCAACCAACGGCCATCGTCGAGCATGAACGTCGCCGGGCCACGACTGAACTCCATATTGCGAACCTGCCGTGCTGCCGCAGTGTCGACGCCGATGTCGCGCAACGCTGCGTACATCTCCGCCGGGCTTTGCAAGGTTTCGACCGGCGATTTCGGTGTCAACAATACGGCCGCCAGCAACACAAGAATGATTCGCATAGTCTCCAGTTTGGGGTTCCTTGGCACCCGTTACAATGTGCCAGGCTACACGACCGCAACTAAGATTCACGAGCAATTTACCGCAGCCCCACAAGGAAAACGGCCCCCTGGCGCACAGCACCAAGTAAACGCTGAGATTCCCCCGCGCACGATGATACAATCCGCCGCCGTGAGAACCTTCGGAGTTACAGACGGACATTCCAGTATTATGCTATGCGTCCGCACGCTCGCAATTTTGGTATTGATACCTAGCCTCGTCGCAGGCACACAATCCGACGCCACCTGGACACAGTGGGGTGGTCCGAATCGTAACTTCATCATCGCGAGCCCACCGCTCGCCGATAGCTGGCCTGAAGACGGTCCCCCCATTCTCTGGAGCCGGCCACTGGGTGTCGGACACTCGGCCATCCTTGCCCAGGACGGCATGCTGTTCACCATGTATCGTGTCGGATCGCCAACACGTCAGGGTACATGGAACGAGGAAGAATCAGTCGTGGCACTCGATGCTGCCACAGGCGAAATTCTCTGGGAATATACCTACCCTTCGCGCAATGAAAATTTTGAGTTTGGCGCTGGCCCGCACAGCACACCGCTGATTGTTGGCGACCGACTGTTCACCATCGGCACCAACAAACAGTTTTACGCCTTCGACAAGCACACAGGGGCAACGCTCTGGCATCATGATCTGATCGCAGACTTCGGGGCCCCTCCACTGGCACTGCGCCCAATTGTCACCGCGGGTTACGGCTGTAGTCCAATCGCTTACAAGGAAACCATTATCTGCAGCGTGGGCGGCCCTGGCCAATCCGTGATGGCGTTCAAACAGAGTGACGGCAGTGTCGTGTGGCGGGGCGGCGATTTCCTCTTTGGACAAGCCCCACCAGCGCTGATTAACGTTGACGGCCAGGAACAACTCGTCATGGTTGGCGGCGCCTCGATCAACGGTATGGATCCTAACACCGGCGAAGTGTTATGGGCCGTCGCCCACGATCCAGGCAACGACCTCAATATGACCGCTGGCCTTTGGGGTGACAACAACGTGCTGTTCGTCTCTTCCGCCTACAGGGCTGGCAGCCACGCGCTGAAACTATCACTCGCCGGGAACATCACTAATGTGGAGGACCTCTGGTACAGCAAACGACTCCAGCTAATGTTCCTGAACACCATCCGTATCGGAGACTGGGTGTATGGGACCGTGGGGACATTCGGCCCCAAATTCATGGCCGCAATTAATGTTGTTACTGGTGAACCAGCCTGGCGCCAGCGCGGCTTCGGCCACGCAAGTATGCTGCGCGCAGACGGCAAGTTCATCATCATGGATGAGGATGGCGACCTGGTGCTAGCAACGATGTCACCAGAAGGTATCGAGGAACTGGCTCGAGCATCGGTTTTTGACACAACCTCTTGGACCGTACCAACACTGGTAGGAACGACGCTCTATGCACGTGATCGGCAAAAAATCATAGCGTTGGATCTAGGGCCGAGCGGTCTAAGATAGATAACTATCTAGTTTTCCGCCTTGTTGTAAATGATGATATTGGTGACTTCCGTACCAGCAACTGCTGTGGTTACTTCCAGCTGAAGTAATTGGCCATCCGAGCTGAGCGAAAACATCTCACGAACAACGAGGAGCTTGCCTTCTACCTCGCCACTTCCTTCATTAACAAGGTTGTTCCCATTCCACCGGCTACTTATAACCATCCTTGCATCCTCACCGCCTGGCGCCGGCAACAAGTTATCCCCTCCAATGATGTAGTTTCGGGGCTGAGCACCATTGATTCGGCTCGACAGAATCAACGCTCCATTAAGGGCCTGGGTTATATAGAGATTCTCGGGAGCAGCAGCACCGAGACCGGCGAGGCCTTCGGAACTGGTGATCTCACTCTGAGCAACATCGAGTCGCCAAGTGCCCGAGAAGTCCGGGTGCTCTGCCACTATGGTGACCGAGCGTCCAGTTTGTTGGCCCACCGCTCGCGTTTCCGGAACACCGACCACTCCCAGAACCCCGATGGCGACCACTACAAAAAGTAGTCCTCTGAAGAAAAAAGCTCGTTTCTGTATCATCGCGCCAGATCTTACTCGACTCGACAAGGTGAGGTAACAAATGAAAGACCTCTCAACACCCGCCATCCTTAGCCGTCGCACGGTCTTGAGTGCCGCCCTTGGTTCGGCCACAACGCTTGCCGTTGCTCCCCGGGCCTCGCTGGCTGCTCTCACCTCCGGTCCCTCTACCTTCCCGCTACAGACGCAAGACGAACACCAGATTCCGTTTACCAATGATGAGCAACCTCAGGACATGGCCAATCAGGTCGTATGGCAGAAGCTGAGCGACTGGCACACCCCCGCTGAGCAGCTCTACGAAGTTTCTCACTACGAGAAGCCTGCGAACATCGCTGATCGCGGGCTGCGCATCACCGGGATGGTCGATCGCCCCACATCGCTGACGTTGGCACAGATTCGTGAGATGCAAAGCGAAACCTACACGGCAGTTCTTGAGTGCGGAGGTAACGGTGCCTCAGCGCGCTTTTCCGGTGCTATTGGCAACATGCGGTGGACAGGTACTCGCCTCCTGCCACTCCTCGAGCAAGCCGGCATCGACCCCGATGCAATCGAAGTTGTGTTTTTCGGTGCAGACAAGGGGGAAGAAGAAATCCGCGGCAACACTTACGAGCAACAATTCGCCCGTTCTCTGCCACTAAGAGAGCCGGTCATGGAAACCGCTATGCTGTGCTATGAAATAAATGGCTTGCCACTAAGCATGGTGCACGGTTCGCCATTACGACTCGTCGTACCCGGATGGTATGGCGTTGCATGGGTGAAGTGGCTCAACCGCATCGATCTGGTCGATCGGCGTTACGTCGGTCGATTCATGTCGCGTGATTACGTGACTTTGCGTGGCGAAGAGACAGAGAGGGGGACCGTCTGGCACCGCACATTGGTTGGGCCAATCAACGTCAAGTCGATCACCGCGCGGACAATCCGTCAAACTGACGGCAGTGTACGGATCGAAGGCGCTGCTTGGACAGACGGCACGCCGCTCAGGTCTGTAGAAATAAGCATCGATGGCAGCTCTTGGGTGGATGTAGTGCTTCAACCTCCGCCGACCGATGCAACCCCGCACACCTGGACCTTCTGGAGTTACATCTGGACTAACCCAACATCAGGAAGCCATACGATTGTCTCCCGGGCAATTGATACGAAGGGACGGGTTCAGCCAAGCGCTGAGGATCCACAGATTGCGATGAAGCGAACCTATTGGGAAGCTAGTCAGCAGGTAGTTCGGGAGATCGAGCTAACCGAGTAAGTTCCGAGAGATGAGATCGGAATAGTGGCTAGGCAGCCCCATTCTCATGTTTAGTGATTCTCAGCCACTCTACCCGCGCCTTACTGCATGCTATGCGTTGCCGATTGTTACAGTACGGTCGTAGTAACCACGATCGATACGGCGAGTCGGCACAGTTGAATCCGGAAAGCGCAACCTTATGGTGTAACTATCTGCTTCTAGGGGCCGCCAGGTGTGAGACCAGAGGTTCCATGTGCTGACGCTTCGGTGTTCGAAGTCCTCGACCGGAACCCATGGGGTGTCTACGTTAAAACGTATTTCGAGCCGATCGGCCGTTCGCTTGCCACCCCAGACAATGCCCACGATCCGGTAGTAAGGTTGCCCCCTCTCTGACCACTTCTCGACTCGAACCGGCATCGCTGCCAAATCCATCTCACCCCGAACGTAATCGCGGGCAAGTTCGGGGATTCCATCATTGCCAGTCCGGGAAGCGTATTCCTTCATTTGAGTAGTCGCAGGAGCTGAATCATTAACCCACTCGATTCGATCAACCCACTTAGCCGCAGCGCAGCCGTACCATCCGGGGATAAATAATCGAATTGGGTAACCGTGATCATCGGGCAATCGCTCGCCATTCATATGGGTAGCAAAAAACGCTCCAGCCGCCTCAAGATCACCAGGATCGAAAACCCAGCTGGCTCCAGGCACGCCGCCACCACGACTCGTATGCTTGTCAAAACCACCGATCAACACCCTCGTAGCACTTGAGAGCGGCCGTGTTAGTTCGAGCAAGTCCGCAGCGGGAATCCCCCCCCATTCACAAGCACTCATCAAGCCGAAGCTTCGCCGGCGCGGATTGCCCGAACACTCAAGCAGGTGTACGCCCTGAGACTCAGATAGAGACAGCAGTGGATTGACCGCCAAATCCATCGGCTCGTCGACCAATCCATTAACTGCAATCTTCCAGTTGCCCGTCGGGCCCAACAAAGCTGGCTTGCCCGTACGAACAAAAAAATGTTCATTGGGTGTGATCAAGGTGTCGGGTGTCAGAGCCGCGAGCTTGTGAATTACCCGTCCGTTTAAACCCTGACTGATCGGCTTGTCAAAAGCCTCGGTCCACTCGACGTCAAAAGGCACTATACCGAGTTGTTCAGCGCCGGCCGGAATGGATAGCCGAAAGCGACTTCCCTCCCCGCTACCAAGCGCTGTTGCGGGTAGCCATCCAGGAATCGCTGCCGCTGTCGCCATGCCGACACCACTTCGCAGGGCAGTCGAGAGGAGGTCACGCCGAGTTTTAAAACCGCTCATGCCTCAGGCCACCAATCCATTGAGTCTGCCTTTTCCCCGTCATTCATCTGCAGAAGTAGTTTCTCCATTAGGATGCTCCATACACCAAAGCCTGTAAATGTCTCGTTGTTGAGACTATCAGCTCCTAGTTCACTTCGTTAATAATCAGGAAGAGGTTCCCTAGGATTTAAAGGAGCACGACCTTGCCGAGGGTCGAAATCGAAGTATTTAGTGGTGGACAAAATATCGTTTTACCCATGTCGACAAGACTTTTTGTTTTCAGTTAATGAAACAATTGCCAGTCGGTCCCACCTAGCGGTGAACCCGATTGGGCCACACTGAAACTTTTTTGCCTGTTCTTATCCATTTGGAGAAATGCATGAAGACACTAAATCCTGCCATGGGGCGGTTTGTTGCAACGTGCTGGGCATCGACCCTCACACCCCTGCTAGCGATCTTTGTGGTTGGATCCGCTTGTAGCATCGATGGCTTCTCAGGTTCAAGTTTTACCGGGCAAGATGAACAACTCTCACCCCTTCTAGCTTCTTCAATACAAACAGAACCGGCGAACTGGCCTTCGAATGGCCGAACCCCTGGGGAAGATCGTTTTTCACCTCTCAGTCAAATTACTGACGAAAACGTCAATGAGCTCGGTCTCGCTTGGAGCTATGACACCGGTACGGACCGCGGGCTCGAAGCAACGCCAGTTGTCATCGATGGGGTTATGTACACAAGCGGCTCGTGGAGCATCGTGATCGCACTTGATGCTGCTACAGGTGAGGAACTGTGGCGCTTCGATCCCGGTGTCGACGAGATTTACGATCGCATCGCCTGCTGTGACGTCGTCAATCGTGGTGTCGCTGTATATAACCGCAAAGTCTATGTCGGAGTTCTTGATGGCCGGCTGATCGCACTAGATACCTATACTGGAGAGCCGGTGTGGGAAACAATGACCGTTGACCAGAATAGGTTCTATTCGGTAACCGGGGCGCCACGCATCGTCAAAGGCCAAGTAATTATTGGTAATGGTGGCGCTGAATATGGAGTACGTGGCTACGTGTCCGCATACGATGCGGAAACCGGTGAGTTGAACTGGCGCTTCTACACAATTCCCGGCGATTTCCTGGCCCCCGGAACACCTAAAATGCCCCCAGATGAAGCGGCCATGGCACTAGCTGCTGAAACATGGGGCCCCGACACCCTTTGGGAGGCAGGAGGGGGCGGGACTGCATGGGATTCTTTTGCCTACGACCCCGAGCTTGACCTTCTGTATATCGGAGTCGGCAATGGCTCCCCGTGGAATCAACAACACCGGGACCCAAGCGGCAGCGACAATCTATTCCTCGCGTCAATCGTCGCGCTTGATCCCAACGACGGGACCTATGTTTGGCACTACCAAACCACGCCGGGGGAAACGTGGGACTACACCGCCACCCAACAGATGATTCTAGCTAACCTTTCGATTCCAAATTCTGACGGGCACGGTAGCGAAATGCGTAAGGTCATAATGCAGGCGCCGAAGAACGGTTTTTTTTACGTCATTGATCGCGCGACTGGGGAGTTCCTTTCAGCTGATAACTACGTCACGGTGACCTGGGCTGATCGTATCGATCCTGAAACCGGTCGGCCCATTGAAATTCCTGGGGCCCGTTATGAGAACGAAGCTGCCTTTATCCGCCCAGCTCAACTCGGTGGCCACAATTGGCAACCAATGTCATTTAACCCCAGCACAGGGCTCGTCTACATCCCAGCCCAGGATAACGCGATCGCCTGGGAGCATCTGCCCCGCTGGCAGTTTCGAGAAAATACCTGGCTAGCAGCCGCGCGCACACGTCGCAGCCTAGAAGGCTACGAGTTTCCCGATGACGGCCATCTTGTTGCCTGGGATCCCGTCGCACAGGAACCGGTCTGGCAGGTCGATTACGACAATTACTGGAACGGCGGGACGCTTTCCACAGCTGGGAATTTAGTTTTCCAGGGCACCGCCACTGGTGACTTCATCGCCTACCGCGCCACCGACGGGAAACAATTGTGGCAAAGCTGGGCACGTACGGGCATTCTCGCGGGACCCGTTTCATACGAAGTCGATGGAACACAGTACATTGCGGTAATGGCTGGGTGGGGTGGTGCATTCGCTGTTCGATCACGAAACGAGGGCAAGATCTTTGCTTTTGCACTAGGCGGTGACGAAGCAGCCGTCTCAGCCGGGCGGCTACCGGAACGAGAAGCTCCCAGCCGAATCGAGCAAACGCCTGACACCGCCACACTCGCCCAAGGGCTCGAACTCTTTAATACTTGGTGTGCGCAGTGTCATGGGGGCGGGACGACACTGCCCGACCTACGCTACTCCGAACCAGAAATCTACGATCGCTATCAGCAAATAGTGTTAGCTGGCGAGCGTGCAGGCCAAGGCATGCCGCCGTTCGGCGCCGAACTAGATCTCGAGCAGGTACGGGCAATCGCAGCTTGGGTTATCGAGGAAAGGAATAGGCTCACTCGTCAGGAATAGTTCTTTCCTGGATTCTTCCGGCCTTGCTTGACCCTACCAATCTGGATCGCCATAGACGATTCGTCCATCGACGATGGTGTAAAGCACACGCATATCCTCGATGCCCTCGTCAGTAGTAGTCAGGAAATCATAAGGACGGCCCAAAAGTGAGGCCGTTGTCGCTTATGAATTCCGTACACCTGCCAACTCAAAGACAAACAATCTATCTCCCATCTTTCTCCAAGAAAGGCACGCCCTCTGTCATCCACTTCGGTGCCAACGCATCTTTCAGGTAGTGGTTGAAGAACTCGAAGTAGCGGATGGTCAAATCTCGGCGATTGGGTATACGTCGCAGGCCGTGTCCCTCCCCTGGATAGGCGAGCATGATCGCAGTCTTGCCGTTGAGGCGGAGGGCGTTGTAGAAGCCAAGTCCATTCTGAAAAGCTACGGTCGGATCATCGGTGCCGTGCATGATCAGAAAAGGCTGCTTAGCGTCAGGAGCGTGGGTAATCGCCGACTCGAAGCGATAAAGCTCAGGGTTCTCCCACGGGGTAACCGCCTCACGCCCCTGGCCGTAGAGATAGTAGCCATGGCCGTTGTTACCACTACCGCCGTCGATGTTGTACGTCCAGCCCCAATTCTGGTTGAAATCCGAATACAGGTCGGTCACACCGGCTCCCATACCAACGGCGGCGAACATATCCGAGCGCACACCGATGAAAGCAGCGCCCTCGCCACCATAGCTGTGCCCGGTAACGGCGATGCGCTCCGGATCGACGTAACCCATCTCAATAACCTTCTGCACAGCGGCCTCAACGCACTCCAGCATGTCGGAATGTGAGGCGCCTGTTCGAAAGTGAATGTCCGGTAACATCGTGATGTAACCTTCGCTCACTGCTTGGATGGGGGACGAACCCATCCCTGTTAAGTACCTCGGAGCCGAGTACCGATGAAGATTCTGTGAGTTCTTCTCGTAGAAGGTAACGATCATCGGACGCTTTTCGCCCTCTTGGTAATCATCGGGCAGCGCCAAAATGCCCTGCAGCCGTACCCCGTCCTTGTTTTCGAAGTCGAATAGAACGCGGCGTCCCCAGTTGTACTCAGCCTGTTGAGAGTTGACGTTAGTGATCTTGGTCGAGTCGCTAAAATCGAGACTAGAGACCCTTAGGTCCGGAAACTCAACAAACGTTTGGCGGGTAAAGAGAAACTTTTCGCTCTCGCTGGCTCGAGTTGGGGTACTGAAAGAGGCATCTTCGTAAACGATTTCCCTCAACTTCCCATCGGCAAGCTCGTAAAACCCTGCCTTCTTAGTCCATTGCCCGTACGCCGACAACGTTATGGGCTTTGAGAGGTCAATTTCCCGGCGGCCACCGCCACGTCCACCACCGCCGGCTTGGTCGTTGGGAAGCATGTTCACATAACGGAACCGAATCTCGTTGTCACTGCCTAAGCCATTTGTGAGGTTTCGGGCGTCTGAACCATCAAACGGAACTACCCATAGATCGTACCGATCCTGAACAATGGCGGCAGTCCCATCAGCGGTATAACCGGCGATGCCGTATGAAGGCTTGGGTCCGGGGCGATCGAACTCCATATTAGTGAAGCTCACCGCGTTATTGCCCCCCAGGGTATGACTAGTGCCGGCCTCAAGGTCGTAAGACCTAATTTTTTCATCCTGCCAATACAGGAAGTAGCGACCGTCCTTTGAAATACCAAATACGTGACTTCCAACGAGCTGCCTTTCAAGCATCAGCGTGCGCTCGCCAGTGGTTGTATCTACCCGGTAAATGTCAGCAGCAGAGGGGCTGTAGTCGTCGATATAATCACGCGCGTCTCGCCCAACTGCCCAGCGCCCCTGCGACGCGATTTCGATATCGCGCATGGTGTCGTCAGCAAGTTTGATGAACTTGCCGGTCGTGACGTCGAAGGCCTGCCGGAAAGTAAAGTTTCGATCGGCGCGAGCTCGGCGCATCTGTAGCGACTGAATTCGCTCATCGAGTGTGTTCCATATGTCCACGTCAGCGGCCTCGCCATGGCCGCTTGCGTCGATGCCGAGCATAGAAACTTGCGTCTTTATGCCGAAAAAAATCCGCGCGTTGTCGTTACTCCAGTTCAACGAGGCACGATCGCTCACCACCCAACCTTCTGGAAAATTATCCGCGGTGGCCGGATCGAACACTACAGGATTCGTCGGTACACTCTGGGCAACTGAGGCCTCACCGTCGCCCCCCAGAGCAGCCCGGACGTCCGGAAAAGCGACAAGGACATTGGAACGTTCGCGCATCTCGTCGACCTCTAGGCCCTTCAGCACTGCGAGCGCCGTACCATCTTCATTCCATGTCAGCTCGTTGTAGCTCTTCGTATCGTTGTCGAGCGCGTGCATCCGCGAGTCGTCCAAATCAAGAACAAACAGGCCATTGCTGTCTTTCACCACAGCGTCGACTGTATAGGCAAGCAAATCCCCATTCTTATTAAAGGAAATCTCACCGACGCTGCCGAGAAGCTGATCACGTCTCGTTGCGAGGTCGTGCACGACTACGTCGATCCCGCCTGGGACTTCCAAACTATTGTCTCCTGACCCCCGTCCCTGGCCTTCAATAACAACCAATGTTTGGGTGCCACGGGGGCTCCGGCGAAGAATCAGATGGGTTGAATCAGCCGAGAAAGCAAACGACTGAATATCCTGCCAGGACCGAACATCACTGGTTGCTAGGTCGCGAAGTTCAGTGCGCCTAGTCGCCTGCTTCGTTTCACTTCCATCTGAACTTTGCGCTGAGCCCGACGAGGAACGGCCACCACGACGTCCTCCTCCCCCGCCATTTCCTGCATTGATTTGGTATGCGATCCAGCGCGAATCTTTGGAAAACATGCCACCGGTCGCGTCTGGAATTTCTACTTCTACACCAGTCTCAAGATTCAGGAGGTGCAGGACTCGCTTTTCCTCATCTTCCGCAGTGTTCGTAAACTGCAAAACATAGCTCACCCACTTGCCATCTCCTGATATCTGCTGGCCGCTGATACTCCGCCAACTTGCATAGTCGTCAACAGTGAGGGCCTTTTTTTCGGTCGTCGTCGCCGCCGACTGAGAACTAGACGTCGTTTGCGGTAACGGCAGTGCGTAGGCGCCCCCCAACATCATGAAGAGCACAAGGGCAAGCCCGACAAACTGGAGGGGCCTTGCAAATCCAATAGCGTCGTTATTCACGGACGGTCTCCTCTCTTGAGCGAGCGTGGGTTGTTGTCGAGCACTTTTGGTAGTTGGTAGTAGGGCGTGCATTCTACATCCGCGAACCAGAGTACGCCCGTATAAACCCCTGGAGACACATGGACTGGTCTCGTTTTCCACCCTGCCGGAGGCATAGCTGCCGTCAGATTAGCGAGAGTTCGACATTGGGGTCAAAAGGCCAGAGTAGGCGTCGCGAACTACCTGCCGTTCTGTTCTGTAAGTCAGTTGCTCCAAGGCATCGCCCGGAGCCAACCACACAACCTGTGCGACCTCGGATGAATCGAAATCTCCTGCCTCGGATATGAACTCCATCCGAAAGAAAGAAACCAACTTGCGCATACCGCCCACCGAATACTCCGTGCGATAGCTCGGCCCTGTCAATCGGGCAGTGCAACCGGTTTCCTCTTCGACCTCGCGAAGAGCTGCCTCTTCGAGCGTCTCTCCAGGTTCCACCTTGCCCTTGGGCAGTACCCAGTCGCCCGGTTGGCCATCGCGATCCTCGTAGAGTGTGCGGTGGACCACGGCGATGCGTAAACCCTCAGGCATTTGCCGTTCAACTAGACCGCCTGCCGCCAAAACATATGATGTCATCCGTACAAAATACTCCTTATTCGCTATATTCTCTTGCCTTGTCAAATGCGGTGAGAAGAGTACATGCTTAGCTGGCGTTGATACTTGAGCATCAGCTCTTTACATCGCCATGATTTCCCTTGCATGCGTGGAGTCATCCATCATGTGGTATACGCACAATAAACAGGGAACACGTGCCATGGTACGTAGCTTAGTAATGCTGTTGCTAAGTTTTAACTTTTCCCTGCTATCCGAGACCACTGCTTGGTCATCCCCTCTACCACAAGCACGTGGTGGCGGTTTCAATGCCTCAGTCGAAATGGTGCGAGTGCCGGTCGTAGCAATTGACGAGGAGGGTATTTTCGTGACCGGCCTCGATAAGTCAAGTTTCGAGGTTAAAGACGGAGGCAAGGATCATTCAGTGAATTTTTTTGTCTCGGATGAGGATCCGGTAGCCATCGGTATTCTCGTCGACGTCAGTGAAGGAATGAAGCCGTATGCGGAAGGCATCCGGTTGGCAATCGAACGAGCCTCGAACAACTTGCGGCCAGATGATGAAATCTTCTTGGCTACCTATGGCTCAAAAGCGACGATGCTTGCTAAGCCTACCGCCGACAAACTCCAAGTGGCCCCGACCTTCAACGCCGGTGACAACACCTACTGGCAAGCTACCGACCGAGCCCTTTACGATGCCATCGAGCTTGGGTTGTCGACGCTTGAACGTTCTACCTACGAGAAGCGTTCACTACTGATCATCGGAGCAGATGGGGACACTTCCAGTAATGCAGGCGAATTGATGGTGCAGCAGCATATTCACCGTGTCGGCGTAACGATCCACGCTGTTGTCCTTTCTCAGCGACAAACTCAGATCCGCAATACGCCCTCTAGAGTTAACCGCCTACAAACACTTCCGGAAATTGTGCGCTATACAGGCGGTCTGCTGGCCCAACGACCACGTCAGTGGGGCCGTTTCGTTGACGCCACCGGCTGGATCGAGGCCTCAGCCACAGATATCACAACATATGTAAAGCACCAATACCTGCTGCACTACGCGCCCCAGAACCCGCCGCGACCCGGCACATGGCGTTCAATCCGAGTTGCCATCGAGGGCAATCCCAAGAAAATCCGGGCCCGCAGCGGATACATACGGTGACCAACGACGATTTGTAATCCCCTTCTGGCGACACCTTCACCCAAAGATATGACAACGGGTTGCCACTTCCCTGTTGGCAGACATCCCTAATTCGAAAGAGGATGCACCAGTAAATTGATCTGAATATTATCGACAACGTTGAAACTGGAGAGCCTCATGGAAGTTGATCGTAGATTGTTCTTGGCGACCCTGGGCGTGGGTGCTCTGGAACTTATGTCTCCCGAGGACAAGGCAGAAGCGCTCGAACACTATATGGAAGAGAAGCTTGACGCAGAAATTGCTGCGCGAGACGGAGCCGAGCCGGTCCTTTATATGCCCGACGGTGAGGCCATTGCCCTGGCAGAGCTTCAGCAGGAAAACCCGAGGCCGCCGCGCGGCACCGGTAGTTTGTTTATGCCGAGGGCCCGTGAGTTTGCTCCGATGTCTGACAAACCAACTTTGGTAGAGTTTTTCGAGAAACGCTTCGCCCCGGCAAACCACGTTCTACAAAGCGCATCACACGCATTGGAGACAGGTCAACCCGAGCGCACGATCATGGCCTGCCTTATGCACGACGTCGTGCTTAACCTGATCAAGGTGGATCACGGTTGGTGGGGTGCGCAGCTCATCGAACCTTACGTCGATGAACGCGTCAGCTGGGGCATTCGCTACCATGCTCCTCTGCGCTTCTACCCCGACGAGTCGGTCGGCTATGAGTATCCCGAAATGTACAACCGCATCTTTGGCGAAGACTACGTGCCGGAGCCCTACATCAAGCAGGCGTACGAGCACGCCAAGGCTCACGCGCACTACATGGAAGCCCGCCTGATCACAGTGAACGACACGTACGCCTTCGAAGAAGGCAAGCGAGTTTCCCTCGATCGGTTCGTCGACATCATTGGCCGCAACTTCAAGCAACCGCCCGAGGGCCTCGGGTACGACAACAGCCCATCGGCACACATGTGGCGTACAATCGCGTATCCAAATCGGCCGTTGTAGAGCGCGAAATTAAGCTATATCAGACGAAATCGACTGGTAAATTCGCCGTCTGGAAGATGGCGGCCACCAGGAAAGTGACCGCCTCTAATATGCCCGGATGGTCCACTGCACCAAGTCGTGATTGTGCAACTGCGGGCAGGTCGAGAGGGAGGAAGTGCGCCGACCTGCCACAGCAATCAATTTTCGATGAAAACGTGTACATAGACGCCTGCTATCAAGCAGGTCCTTTGTTATTCTTCCCTAAGATTTATGGAATTCTCGCAGAGACCCCCGCATTTCGAAGTAGTACCCAAGGAGTAAATTCGTGAACGGCATTGCCCGAATTGCTGAACCCTCCAATGAAAGAGTTCTGGACTACGCACCTGGCTCCCCAGAGCGAAAGAGTCTAAAGAAACGCCTCGATCAGATGCTGACCGAGGAGTATGACATTCCCGCAATTATCGGCGGTAAAGAAATCCGTAGCGGTAACACAATCGATGTTATTTGCCCCCACGATCACGCCCACAAACTCGGCGTCTGCCACCAGGTCAGTGAAGATAATGTTGCTACCGCAGTGGAAGCAGCACATGAGGCGTGGCGGGAATGGTCGGTAATGCCGTGGGAATCTCGTGTTGCAATCTTCCTAAAGGCTGCCGAGCTTCTAGCCGGTCCTTGGCGCGACACAATCAATGCAGCAACTATGCTCGGCCAGAGTAAGACTGCATTCCAAGCAGAGATCGATGCCGCTGCAGAGCAATGCGACTTTTGGCGCTTCAACGCTTACTTCATGCAGCAGATTTACGAAGTCCAGCCAAACTCGGACGTTGGCATCTGGGACTACATTGAGTACCGACCGCTTGAAGGCTTCGTGTTCGCAGTCACACCGTTCAACTTCACCTCTATTGGCGGCAATTTGCCATCGTCCCCTGCAATCATGGGCAACGCAGTGCTGTGGAAACCTTCGTCAACATCGCTACTATCTAATTACTTAATATATCGAGTATTGGAAACAGCCGGCCTGCCCCCAGGAGTCATCAATTTCGTGCCCGGAAAGGGTCGTTCTGTCGGGGATCCGGTATTTGCCAGTTCGAATTTTGCTGGGCTCCATTTCACTGGTTCGACGGCAACCTTTCAGGCCATGTGGCGGACGATGGCCAATAACTTGCCATCGTACGGAAGTTACCCACGTATTGTTGGGGAAACTGGTGGCAAGGACTTCATCTTTGCTCACCCCTCGGCAGACGCCGACACCGTAACGACCGCGATCATCCGAGCTGGATTCGAATACCAGGGGCAGAAATGCTCCGCTGCTTCCCGCGCCTATATTCCCAAGTCATTGTGGCCGGGGATCTGTTCAGATCTAAAGGACCAGCTCGCTGAGATGAAGCAGGGCTCTCCGCTCGATTTCCGCAATTTTGTGTGCGCTGTCATCGACAAAAACGCTTTCAACGACATTAGTGAATACATCAATGAAGCTAATAATGACAGTAATTACGAAGTGATCGCTGGCGGAGGTTGTGACGACTCGGTTGGTTATTTCATCGAGCCAACTGTGGTCACGAGTCAGGATCCAAATTCACGACTGATGACCGAAGAGATCTTTGGGCCAGTAATGACCGTGTATATCTATGACGACGGAGATCTGGACGAAACGCTCGAGTTGTGCGACAAGGGAAGTGCTTACGCCTTGACCGGGGCCATCTTTGCCCATGACCGCCGGGACATCGTCAAGATGAGCCAAGCATTGACCCATGCAGCTGG
>MDTC01070158.1_pt1 | contig 16767 bp, 22 predicted proteins | sample 811181 | NCBI WGS metagenome assembly MDTC01 (sample SAMN05326644, study PRJNA326480) | marine metagenome | isolation source: seawater | place: Pacific Ocean: North | collected 2011 | reverse complement strand
AGATTATAACGAATATGTATGTGCTAATGAAAATGATGAAAAAGCACTAATGGAAAGAGACTTTGTTGCATTAGAAAGTTATCTTTATAGTCTAGATTTATTGTAAAATGGGAATACTAGAAGCATATTACGTAACATGGTTTTGGAAGAATCTAATTTGGATTTGTTTGGCCAACGCTATCGTACAACATTGGGGACAACCACACGGATTTTAAAAGGATAAAGATGGGAACTAGAAGCAGACAAAATGGTAAACGTGAACGTCAAGATAGAGCCATTAAGGCGTTTGAGGCCCAAGTTGCAAAACATGAAGCCAACACTGAATACATAACCAAAATTTTGGCTGATAAAGAAATTACTGCAACTGCCGAGGAAATTGAAAAACTCCGTAAAAAGAAAATCGAACGGGCGACCGCCACTATAGAATTCACAAAGAAAAAGTTGCGAGTATGAACCAACGCCACCGTGGCGGAATTGGTAGACGCCCGAGACTTAAAATCTCGTGTCCTTCGGGGCGTGCCGGTTCGAGCCCGGCCGGTGGTACCATAAATAATATGTTATGTGAGGTGCATATTAATGGTGGCGTATTCGCATTTATCTATGATTGCTTTTGTGATCCTGGGTTTATCTATGGTAAGACTAATGATAAATTGCAGTTCATTATTAGCAAAGAATTATAACGATGACCCGGATGATGACGTCACATTCTACTGGCCTCATACGTTATTTTCATTCATAACTTTTTTTACTATTATATTATTTTGGTGGACTTCTTATCCGCTGAGAGATTTGGAATACTTTTCAAATGATAATTGGAATTTATTCACGTTTCTATTATATTTGTCAGTACCATTCTTGTTCTTTATGGTTAGTGAAGTAGTTGCACCACAACCTGAATCGTATAAAGATAAAGACGTTAATTTACAAAACTATTATTACGATCATCATAAAGTTATATTAGGGTTGGCAGTAGCATTACAAATTTGCCTTCTTGCAAATCTTTTTGTATTCTTTAAAGGCGAGTTAGTGTCAATGAAAGTAATAGGTAGAGTTATTATGCTTTGTATTATGACACCATTAATATTCAGTAACAATAAAAGATTACATGAAATTGGTATTGGCATCTTTTTTATCGGATTCATTTATACAGTTATAAAATATCATATTTTCCCCGTTATATGAACGACAACATTGCAGAAATTATTAACAAAGCCACCAAATTTTTAGGAATACGTGAAGGATTCCGAGTTCAACTATTTCATAATGCCGTCATAGACAAATCACATGAAGGCGTTTATATAATATTTGAAGGCTCAATAATTGGCAAAGGTCCAGTAATTTATGTTGGGCAAGGAAAAATTGCCACACGTATTGCAAACCATAAACGCAAAGCTCGCAAAGATTTAGCACCACCCAAATATGTACCTGAAGGGTGGAAATGGTTAGTGGAACATAAAGAATATGATATTAAAAAATGGGATATTTGTTATATTCCATTAAAAACTAAAGTTGATATGACTGCATTAGAAGGCGTTTTAATAAAGCAGTTAGAACCAATCGCAAATGATGAAACTTTCCATGATAGAACAGTTATATGAAAGATGGAATATTAATTTTGAACCTGTTTTAAACGAGTTCACTGGTTACGAGTCTGTATACCCCCTCTTAGATACTTTTACAAATGAACAGTATAACAAAGATCCTGATACTGTCATTGATGAAGTGTTCAAAATTTATCGTTCGATAAATTTAATTCCAATTACATATTACACAGAAGACGGCATACGTCAAACTATTAGTGACTTATGTCAAGCAACTGCAAATCCTGTTAAAGACAACGTATTAGGATTAGGAAATAATCAAGGGCAAGCATTAATAAGATTTATGTTTCCTAATATGATGACGGCCGAGCCAAAAGGTAGAGGTAGCAATAGTTTAAAAGACAGATTTTTTAACGACAAAAAATTAAAACGTGCAATAAAGATTTGCTTTCAATATAGAGAAGGTAACAACTTAGTTAGACCTATTGCGATGCGTAGAGCACTTGAATTAGTTACTGGTGAAAACATACAAAACTTCAAAGCATTTAATGCACGAAGTATTATAGAAGAACTTTGTCCCATGTTTAATGGTAAAGTATACGATTATAGTGCAGGGTATGGTGGTCGAATGTTGGGTGCTGGTACAAGCAGAATGCATTACGAATATTGGTGTGCCGAACCAAATACAGAAACTGTAAAGTATCTAGGATATCTTGCTAGTTTTTTACGTAGTGAAATTCAAATAAATTGTCTTGGTAGTGAATCATACATACCACGCCCACATTTTGATTTGGCATTTAGTAGTCCTCCATATTTCAACTTAGAAAAGTATTGTGATGAGCCAACGCAATGTATGGTAAAATTTAAAACATTAAACCAATGGTTTGATGGTTATGTCGCTCCTACTATAAACAACATACATGAATGTTTACATGACGATGGTATATTTGCTACCAATATAGCAGACTATAAGACGCCTATAATGGGCAAATATAACATTGTTAACAGATGGATTGAAACTGCCGAAAAGTTAGGGTTTACACACCAAAAAACAATAAAAATGCTCTTAAACACTCGCCCGGGTGTAGGAAACAACAAAAAAGAGCATTCCTCCAAATTTGAAGGCATATACGTCTTCACCAAGTAAATTTACTAAATATATCATTGTAGATTTAAACACTAAGATAAATATCATGTAATAGAATTATTAGGAGTCCCATGGATCTGTTTGCAATAGACGAAATTGTTATGTATTGTGTGATCATGTTTTCGTCTTTCTTTATCTTCTTATTCAATTATAGGCAAGATAACAAAGACAAATATTCTGGTAACCGATACATGGTAGTATTTGATGGATTTATAAATTTAGGAATGGCTGTAACTGGATACTTGCTAATTAGCATAGTATTCACGAATGTGCCGCAGTTGGCCGCATATTCTAGTTACAAATACCCCGTCGGTTATTTGTTTGGACTAACATCAAACGTAAGTATTCCTATTGTATTAAAATGGTTTCAACAACAAATAACTAAAAAACTATCGCAGATCGGAAAAGCGAAGTAAATTAGGTTAGGTTATAATGGCAGAACAAAAAACAAAAGATACTGTAAAAACATCAGTATCAACAAATGGTGAAGAAGAAGTGAAATTTGAACCAATTAAACAAATTGAAACAGATACCTTTGATGCAGTAAAAGGTATCAAGACATTTGATTATGTTATTATTGCGTTACTGGCTTATCTAGTTTTTATACTTGTCCCCGATGTTCAAGAAAAAGTTGAATGGCTTGAGAAAGATTTAAATTCGGTATTAGTACAAAGTGAGCGTTATAAGGCGGCAACGAGAGTTATGTCTAAAGGTAATGTATGTGCAGAATGTCATTTAGATCCGGATCATTTAATCACCGGTTTGCAAAGTACATACCCAAGTTTCGCAGATTTAAAAGGATTTATGTCTGTAGGACATCAAAAATACTTCACAATGCCATCTCCTATGGCCGACACAGAATTAATGGAAATATATAGGACGTTGAAGTAATGTGGATATTTTTCTTACCAGTAGGCAAGATGATAGCAGGAATATGTTTTTGGTTAATTGCTGGCTTTGGTATTACTGAAGCAAAGCAGGCTTTACCAATCTCACTCGATCCTCGAATTATATCGGCGGCGTCTAACCCGGCTGATATTGCTGATGGCGTTGGTGGTCATCCATCCGCTAACGCACCTTCAAATTACTATAAAGACAAATACGAAGACACCAAAAAACAACTTGAAATTTTAAAAGAAAAACACGCCAAACACGAGCCCCTTCCTTACCAAATAGGCCCTGAATATATCCCAACCTTTGGACAAACAGTAAAACGTATTCGTGAACGTGGAAAATTAATCTGCGGTTCATATGATGACAAACCTGGGTTTAGTGAAAGCCATGGCGGGGAACATTGGCAAGGATTTGAGATAGATGTCTGCAAGGCTATTGCTATTGCCGTTTTAGGTGACGAATGGTCAATGGAAACAGTTGCAGTTAATGGCAAAACTAGATTTGAAAAATTATTTGACGGTACTATAGATGTTATTAGTGCTACAACAACATATACATATTCACGTGATGTTGAATGGCGTATTGAGTTTATGCCTACAACATATTACGATGGACAAGGTTTTATTGTACGTAGAAGTTTAGGTGTCAAAAGTGCTAAAGACTTAACCGGTGCAAGGGTATGTTATAGTGACGCAGGAACTGCCGCACAAAATATTAAAGATTTCTTTGAACTTTGGGATGTAGACTTTATTCCTGTGCCATTAAAAGCAGGACAAACTCCGGCAGATTTTTACATTGATGGCAAATGTGATATGTACGGAACAGATCGGTCGTCGTTAGCAGGCAAAAAATCTACATTTTCTAATCCTAATGCCCATGTAGTATTACCTGAAATAATTTCTAAAGAGCCTTTAGGTCCAGCAATAAAATATGGTGATCAGCAGTTTTCAGATATTGCTAGATGGGCAATATATGTATTATTTCTTGCAGAAGAATTAGGCATAGATCAAATTACTATAGATGATTTTGGTAGTCATAAAAATCCTATAATCCAAATCTTTATGGGAGAAAAGGGAGACCTTGGTGCAAAATTAGGTATTAAAGACTCCTTTGCAGTTGATATAATTACTGAAGTAGGAAACTATAAAGAAATATTTGAATTACATTTAGGCAAAGATACAAGATTAGGCCTTGACAGAGGATTAAATAGATTGTATAATAAAGGGGGATTGTTATACGCCCCTCCATTAAAATAAAAAAAGAAATAAAATCTTCAATGAAAATTAGATAATGAAGTATGCATTTTTAATACCCATGGGAGAGCAAATGGTTCCGCAAATGCTCTTCTCTCAATGGGTACCTTTTCAGGAATGGCTTGCCACAAACGAAGACGGTAAAATTTTTAGTTTATGTTCCTCTAATCAAATTGTAGGAAGAAACGTATTAATAACTAATAGTAATCCCCATGATCCGTTTGAGTTTCTAAAAATAGTTGAGTGGATTATTTGGGTAGATGCAGACATTAAATTTTCGTTACCTCAAATGCAACAATTAATGTCAATAGATGAACCAGTAGTTAGTGGTTGGTATTTAAGTTCTCCAACTAATCAAACTAGTTTAGTAGGTTACTTTAAAGAACATCCGGAATTATTAAATCCAGACGAAATACAAATGCGTGACGAAATCTTTGAAGTAGATTTCGTTGCATCTGGATTTGTTAAAATACATAGTAGTGTATATCAACAAATGGAGTTTCCGTTCTATTATTCGCCTAAACTAAACGATACGTTTGTCACAGAAGATATAACATTTTTTAAAAATATGTACGAACAAACAGGAATAAAACCTAAAGTAGTTAGAGACCTAAAAGTAGGGCATATAAAATGGGTGCCAATTTAAAAGATATAAATCCAGTAATATCTGTTATTAATGGAAAGGTATGTGTAAACGGCATAATTTTCGAACATAACGAATTGCGAGAATTAAAATTATATCTACAAAAAATAGGTGCCGAAGAAGCACATTTTTATCCTAGTAACAAAGATAATGCAGAAGAACTAGAAGAAGTTATTGTAAAAATGGCAAATTTAACACCTGAGGCTTCGGGCCATGATATGCCATCTTATTATTTAAATTAGGAGAAACTATGAAAATAATTATAGGAAATGATCACGCAGGTTATGAAATTAAGCAGTTAGTTAAAGATGCATTATATACATCATTAATGAAGAAAGATGATACCACATCTTTCCATGATGTAGGATGTGATTCACTTGATAGTGTACATTATCCTGAATATGGAAAAACAGTTGCCGACTGGGTAGCAAGTAAAGATGCAGACTTTGGTATACTCATATGCGGTACAGGTATTGGTATGAGTATGGTTGCCAATAAAGTAAAAGGTATTAGAGCCGCACTTTGTCATGATGTTTATACTGCAATGATGGCTAGACAGCATAATGATGCAAACGTATTATGCATGGGTGCAAGAGTACTAACACCATATCAAGCAATTAATATAGCAAGAACATTTTTTGAAACGGACTTTTTAGGTGGCAGGCACGGAGACCGAGTCAAAATGATAGATTAAGGAGATAATGAAATATAGATACAATGAAGGAGAAATTCTTAAAGAATTAACAGACTATGTAAACAAAACATACGGCGAACATTATGCAACAGAAGGTTTTCAAATACAAGATGTTTTCCAACATTTAAATGTTGCTGAGCCCTTTTGCAGAGCAAATGCAATAAAATATCTTTATCGTTTCGGAGACAAAGAAGGCAAGAATAAAAAAGACTTGCTAAAAGCGTTACATTATACTATACTATTATATCACTTTAGCGGAATGGATAAATGAAAACTCTTTGGACAGAGCAGTATAGACCTAAGACTGCAAACGAATATGTATTTAAAGATCAAGCACAAAAACGACAAGTAGAAACGTGGATTAAAGACAAGTCTATTCCGCATTTATTGTTTAGTGGTGGCCCTGGTACGGGTAAGACAACTCTTGCTAAGATGTTGTTTAATGAGTTAGAAGTACAAGACGGGGATATATTACAAATAAATGCATCTAGGCAAAACTCAGTTGATGATGTAAGAAATGTTATTACAAACTTTTCAAGTACGATGCCATGGGGAGAGTTTAAAGTTATTTTATTAGATGAAGGCGACTATTTAAGTCATAATGCACAAGGAGCCTTACGTGGCGTAATGGAACAATTTCACGAAGTTGTTAGATTTGTAATAACTTGTAATTATCCAAATAAAATTATACCGGCAGTACATTCTAGATGCCAGGGCTTTCATATACATAGTTTAGATCAAACAGAGTTCATTGTTCGTGTAGGTGAAATACTTGCAAAAGAAAATATAGAGTTTGAAATAGACGTATTAGAAACATATGTAAAAGCAACGTATCCTGATTTGCGTAAAACTATAAACAATGTACAATTACATTGCATAGATGGTAAATTAATAATGCCTGTACAAGCAGATAGCTCTGAAGATTATAAACTTGCTATGGTTGCATTGTTTAGAGAAGGTAAAGTAAAGGAAGCACGAACACTTATTTGCGAACAAGTTACATCCGAAGAATATGAAGATGTGTTTAGATTTTTATATAGAAATTTAGAATTCTGGGGCGACGATGACAAACAAGACGAGGCAATTCTTATAATTCGCAATGGATTGGTTAAACATGGAATGATAGCAGACCCTGAGATTAATTTATCAGCAACTTTGATTGAATTAGAAAAGTTAAAAACGAGCTAAATATAGTAAACGGTCTTGGAACTAATATGCCACAAAACTTTGATACAATTAACAATAACATAAATTCAATACATGGTAGCGAAACACTACTCGATCTTCTATTAGAATGGGAAGACGTTTTAGATAATTTAGATATATATGCCTTTAAAAATTGGAAAAAAGGCGAACTTGTAGACGGCCCACAAATAGAAAAACATTGGATCACATGTACATTAATGTATCCTTATAAAATGATGCCCGATCCTGGAGCCTCAAAACGCTTTATTAAGCATGGTATTAAATGTAGTTATAAAGAAGATCATTATTTAAAACCTGCAAAAATTTATGGTCCCGAAGATGCAGAACCTAGGGCAAATGAAGAACCTTTAACAGACGAAGGAAACCCTAAACCTTCGGAAGGTAAACGTAGAGCAAAACTTGTTAAACTTCCATGTTGGTTAGTTAAAATAGAAATTCCTAGACATTTTATTGATGAATTTTTGGCAGATACTGCCGGAACATCAAAAGATGATGATGTAGAATTAGATGATGTCAAAGATGCATACGATGAAGGAGCAGGCGGCGAAGAACAATACCAAACTGCACCAGATCCTAATATGCAAGCACAAACACCAATGCCAATGGAATCAGTTGTACGTGAAGGATTGGAACCAAATGACCTACGAGACATAGTTGACGATACTATTGCTATTGACACATTCCAGCCAAAGTTAGGTTCAGAAGAAGAAACTATTGTTACTACATTTAAAGTTATACAATACGAACCTCCAGCACAAGATCTTGCAATGTTTATTGAACAAGGAGCATATAACATATTAGATGTAGAAGTATCTCCTGGTGCCGATGAAGACGGAAATTATCTTGTATTTGTCGAAATTAAACGAGATAAAAATTATTATATGAAAATGGAAAACATCTTAAAAGATGTTAAAAATATAACCAATATTACCGATTGGAAATTTTCATCATACAGACATTCCTTACCAAAGGATTTTAATAGAGATAATATTCATGCAAATGTTACATTAGACAAAGCAATGTATAAATCAATCTTTATGAATCCTACAATTACCGCAGATCCTACTGTAGAAGAATCAATTAAAAAACGAATGAAATTTCTTGTAAATTACTAATATTTGTGTTATAATACAGTATTATTAACAATAAATATTTTTAAGGAGACAAATGAAATTAGTTAAAGACACCGATCCTATTTTGCGTCAACCTACTGTTGATTTTGATTTTGAAAGTGGAATTGATCCCGAAGAACTTTCAAAGGAAATGGCTCCTCTTATGTTTGAACACGGAGGCATAGGATTGGCAGCACCCCAAGTAGGGTTGAATTATAACATGTTTTTACTAGGCGATCCTGAAAGTGCAGTAGCATGTTTTAATCCTCGTCTTGTTAGTTTCTCTGAAGAAACTATATATGATGTCGAAGGATGTTTAACTTTTCCTGGACTGTTTCTTAAAATAGGTAGGCCAAAAGAAATTGTTGCCGAATTTACTGATTCTAATGGTAAAGAACAAACAATGACTTTCACCGAAATTATGGCAAGATGTTTTTGCCATGAACTTGATCATTTAAAAGGTATATTATATACAGATAAAGTTGCAAAATTGACTTTACAAATGGCTAGACAAAAGCAAAAAAAGTTATTACAAAAACTTCATCGGAAAGCAAAACGTGGCGGACAAGATTGAACCTATAGTTAGGCGGGCATTTAAATTAGCCCATGATAACCAACATCAATATGTTACAATCGAACATTTACTTCATTCTCTACTTAGAGATAGAGATGTAAGTGGTTTTCTTAAAGAACTTAAAATTGATACTAAAGCAATTTTAAACGAAGTTGATTATTATGTCCTTAATGAAATGAACGACATAAAAATACAAACTGACGCAAAACCTAAAAAAACAAATACGTTAGAAAGGGTATTTAATAGAGCATTTACTCAAAGTCTATTTACAGGTAAAAACAAATTAGATCCAAAAGATTTATTGTTGTCAATTTTATCTGAACAACATTCCCCGGCAAGTTTTTATTTACAACGTAATAAAGTTAGTAAAGATGTATTAATAGAAACTCTTCAAAAAGAAGCTGAAGAGGTAACTGCATTAGAAGCATTCTGTGATAATTTAAACGAACTTGCTAAAAAGCAAAAAATAGATCCTCTTATTGGTAGAGAAATAGAAGTCGATCAATTAGTACAAACAATAGCAAGGCGTAAAAAGAATAATGTAATAATGGTAGGAGATCCGGGAGTAGGCAAGACTGCTATTGTTGAAGGCCTTGCTAGATTAATTATTGATAATAATGTTCCTGAAATTATAAAAGAAAATATAGTATATAATTTAGATATAGGAGCATTATTAGCAGGAACAAAATATAGAGGAGAATTTGAAGAACGATTAAAAGCGGTACTAGACGAGTTAGAAGATAGAGATGATGCTATATTGTTTATAGACGAAATACATATGATTATGGGTGCCGGTTCAGGCGGCGGTGGTTCGATGGATGTTGCTAACATGTTAAAACCTGCATTACAAAAAGGTAAGTTACATTGCATAGGTTCAACAACACAAGAAGAATTTAGGCAACATTTTGAAAAAGATAGGGCATTAGTACGACGGTTTTTAAAACTTATAGTAGAAGAACCAAGTATAGAAGATGCTAAAAAAATTATACAAGGCGTTTCGACACATTATGCAGAATATTTTAATATAAAATATACAAAAGAAGCATTAGAATCATCAGTAGATTTATCTGCACAATATCTGTTAGACAAGAAATTACCAGATAAAGCAATAGATTTAATAGATGCGGCAGGTGCAAGACAACGAATAACACCAGAACACGAACGTAAAAAAATAATTGATACTGAAGAAATAAAAATAGAATTATCTAAAATAGCAAAAATACCATTAGATACGATAAGTCACAAAGAGGTAGAACAAGATACAAGTGTAATAGATTTAGAAAATAATTTAAAAACAAAAGTATTTGGTCAAGATGAAGCGTTACAAGTATTATTAGATGCTCTTTATATTTCAAAAGCAGGACTTAAAGATCCAAGGAAGCCTGTTGGTTGTTATCTGTTCACTGGACCTACAGGGTGTGGTAAAACAGAAACCGCTAGGCAATTAGCAATTTATTTGGACCTGCCCCTGGTTAAGTTCGATATGTCAGAATATCAAGAACGACATGCAGTATCAAAACTAATAGGTGCCCCTCCTGGTTATGTAGGGTACGAAGATGGATCTTCAGGTTCAGGAGCATTAATTAATGATTTAGAAGAAAAACCTAATTGTGTTTTATTGTTGGACGAAGTTGAAAAAGCACATATAGATGTTTTAAATATTTTATTACAAATAATGGATGACGGTCTTATTACAGGATCAAACGGTAAACAAATTAGTGCTAGGCATATAACATTAATTATGACTTCAAATTTAGGTGCGGCTAAAGCAGAAGAAAATGCAATAGGCTTTGGTGGTAGCAAGCATGACAATGCACACGAAAAAGAAGTTAAAAAGTTTTTCTCCCCGGAATTCAGAAATAGACTTGATGCAATGGTTAATTTTAATAAATTATCTATAGACAATGTTAAACAAATTGCTTCTAAATTTATTGATGATTTAAATATTCTTTCTAAACACCGTAACTTTGAAGTTGTATACAAACCAGCAGTCATTGATTGGTTAGTTGAAAAAGGATACGACGATGCCATGGGGGCTAGGCCCATGCAACGTGTAATTAACAACGAAATTAAAAAACCTCTTGCTAAAGAAATTATTTTCAGAAAACAATTTAATAAAAAAGGAACTGCTACATTAGATGTTGTTGATGACAAGATAAAATTAGATATCTTTTTCAGCTAAATACTGTAATGTCTAACTAGGATAACCTATGAGTGGAAAACTTTTACGAAAATATAGTAATATACTAGAAGTAGATGCATTTGATAAGGCCGTTAGTAGGCGAGATTCTGAAAAGCTCAAAATTTTAACTAAAGGTCTTCTTGAACTTAGAAAAGAATTGCAAAGCGGTTCTTATGAAATGGGACTAGTAGACGAAATGTTTAGTGCAATTGGTATGTCTCCTTGGAAAGACCCTATTAAACAGTCAACTGACTCCGAATCATATCTTGGTCTAACTCCAGGAACACCCGAATGGGATAAAGTATCAGCAAGTAGAAAAGAGAAATATGGCTAAGTTAAACGAAGAAGTTATTATTATTAAAATATCTGAAATGTTAAAGGATGCAGATCCTGTCCAACCATTACTTCCTCCGGATATTCTGTCTAATATTGAACAAGTAATAGCAGAACTTACCGGTAGAACAAATGTTATGGTAGAGGTTGACTCTGCCGCAAATGTAAGTGAGGTATCTACGTGAATACATATGTAATGATAACGAGCAAATCTGTAGATGCTACAGGTGAAAAAATACAAGCAGACGGTTATTATGGATATGCCGATGGATTGCATACCATAGCAATTTATAATACAGGACTAACTGGTAGAGTACATTTACAAGGCACTCTTGCTAGTTCTCCAGTAGAAGCAGATTGGTTTGATATCAATTTACAAGCAAGTGATACATATGTAGATTATACAACAGATACAGGTATTCATGGTTATACTTTTCAGGGTAATTTTGTATATTTAAGAATTAAATTATCAAATTATTCTGCAGGTTCTCTCGATAAAGTCCTCCTTAAAATTTAAATAAATACACATAAAGGGATTATTGCCTTATGGGTATTCACGCACACCGAAATGTTTTTGCAGACCAACCTAGTCCTGCATTCTTGGTCCAGGATCCAATAGCAGAACATATATTAGAGTTTGATGTTGCTACAGGAGCATTTAAAAACATTATACCACCATTTACAAAGTCAGCAGAAAATATAGGCACAGGCGTAGGTCTATTCGAAAGTAAAGACCCAACATCTGCAAATTTAAAATTTAAAACATTAAAACCTGGAGCGTTCACTACTATTACGTATGATGGTGACTCTGTTACTATAAGCACAGATGTATCACAGTCAGCAATAACAAATGCAAATTTAGGTACCGGACAAGGGATATTTGCAAATAAATCCGGCAACATACTTAATTTAAAATCACTTAAAGCAGTCGATACAAACGGTCATTTAACTATTGCATCAGATGCAGATACTATAACATATACATCAGTTGCTGAAATCAATACTGCGAGTAATTTAGGAACAACTTCAGACGGTAAAGCAGTATTTAAATCTAAAGTAAGTGAAGATTTACAATTTAGACGCCTCAAAGGATCAAGTAATATTTCAGTAACCGAAAATACAAACGATCTAACAGTTGCAGTAGATTTAGGTTGGTCGTCTACAGGAGCAGGCGAAGTAGTAAGGTCATTAGCAAATGGTACATATGATTCATTAAATTTAGGTGCATTAATTGTATACCCTATGGGCAATCATAAACCTGGTCTTAGAAGCAACGGTACAGACATTGAATGGTCTACAGGTTCGATGGGCGTATGGTATCAATTTAAAGTTACATTTGAAGCAGACGGTAGTGTCGAAGATATACAAAATTTACCTGCAGGTTGGTCCCAATCTAGAACAGGTGATAAAATAACAATTACACATACCGAAGGAACTGTGCCTAAAGCAATGACCTATTACGGCTACGATGCACAAACATTAGGTTATAATTATGGATTCCCAAATCAAGCATTTAATTTATCAGTTGCTGATGCCACGAAAACCACTAAATTTACAGTAGTAATAAATTCCGCAGTTGCAGGAGCAGATGTTAATAGTCATGCATTAATAAATGTGGAGTTTTAATGGCAGTTAAACCGGCAAAAGTTTTAGCAGTTACAATTACAGACATACAAAACGAATCGTTATGGACAGAAAATGATGGTTCAAATTCTATTACTCTAAATAAAGCATATAGATGGTCAGTAACATTAGATATACCAGAAGCCTTAGTTCATTCAAGCCACGAAACCACACGGCAGTTTCTTTATGACGGTCGTGATATTCAAGTAGGTGATTATATTGCTACATCTAATGATGGTAAATTTTTAAAAATAATAAGCATAACTTCACAAACAAACCAAGCATGTGTTTGTGTAACAGAAGACGAAGATAGATTAAATACATTTCAAGATGTAACAGGGCAAGCAGACGGATCAATACCTAAACAAGAAGGATTTCTGTTTGAAGTTAAAAACGGTTATCCTATATTATATCCTATGCCTCCGGACTTATTAAGTGTATTTCCTAATATAGGTTCGCAGATACTATCTCGTTTTTTGTTTAGATCTAAAACAGGCACACTTACAATATCTCAATCAGGTCATACATTTTCTGTAGGTGATGCAGTTTATCTGGCATCTAACGGTACATACGGCAAAATAGACATTACATCTACTGGACAAAATTTTATAGGAACAGTAATAGGCACAGGAGTTCCGGGGGCTAGTTCTTTTACATTAAAAACAGTAGGCCAGATTATACAAAATACAGTAATGCCTACCAATGCAGATGTCGGAGGTTATGTATATTTAGATCCTGCAACACCGGGCGGATTAACAGGAGTTGCACCTACTTTATATGGTAATAGTAATGCAGTTTTTATTAAACTATCATCGACTAGTGGTGTATTAATTTCTAGTTCGGTTGGTAGTGCAACAGGTTCTGGTAGTACAGTTTATGTGGTTGCCGATTTAACTGAACGTAATAATATTAATAATCCTGCTACAGGTAGTCTTGCATATGTATCCGGAACCGGTGGTGAACAAGCATCCGATGAATGGACTTTATACATTTACTTAGGTAGTAGTTGGTCCGAAATTACAAATGAAGATTCAGGATTAGTAGATGCGGGTACAGGCGAAGTTCTTATAGATAAAGATAGTAATACTATGACAAGTACAGTTAAATCTGTAAGTACAAAAAGCAGGGTATTTTCGGTATCAGTTAAGGTAACACAAGCATTTGACACAGCGTCTACATTAAAAATAGGCGATAGTAATGATGATGATAGATATATGACAATAGATGAAAATGATTTAAGCATAGTAGGAAATTATGTATCGTATCCTACATTTAAATATAATACAACAACAGAAAACGATATAGATCTTGTATATACAAAAGTAGGAACCCCTATTACAGGATCAGCAACAATACAAATTTCGTATGTATAGGTGATTTATGCCAGATGTAAAACAATATGGATTAAAAGGTGTCGGAACAGACGTACAGTTTGGAAAAAGTTCTGGCAGATTAAAATATAGTACAGATCATTTTGAAGCACGAGATGCAACTGATTCTGCATTTGTTCGTATTGGAGGGTTAGATCCTGTTAATGATACTGACTTAGCAACAAAGAAATATGTAGATTTAGCTGCCGCAGGTATATCGTACAAAGATGCGGTGCGAGTAGCAACAAACAGTTTAATAACAGGATTAGATGATGGTATTAGCGGTACTCCTACCGATGATATGAGCTCAATGACATATAATGTTAATGGTAATTATTGGTCTTTGTATCCATATAAAATAGATAACGTAACTTTAGCCAACGGTGATAGAGTATTGGTTAAAGACGGAGATAGTAAAGGTGGAGGTATTTTTGTTTTTAATCAAGGACAAAGTAGATTAGAACGGGCAACAGATTCGGACAACAATACAGTATTAGATGAATTACGAGGTGGAGTTTTAGTCTATGTTCAAGAAGGAAGAGTATGGGCAGACACCAGTTGGATTGTATCATCTCCTAAAGGTATTGTTAATTTAGGTACAGATAATATCACATGGACGTTATACAATAAAGCAACAGGACTGTCTGCATCTGATGGATTAAAAAAGGATGGTAATTTTATAAAAGTTAGAACAGATAATACAACAATAGGTATTATAGGCGATGACGTAACTGTTAAATCTTCTGCTACACAATATCAAGTACTAACATCTGCTGGTAATACAAGTAATGCAGCAACATGGGGAGCAGTACAATTAGATAGTTCGGATGCTACCACAGGAATATTACCTACAAGTAGAGGCGGATTAGGTGAGGACTTTGGCAATTATGCAAATCAAAGTATAATAGTAAAAGGCACAAATGGCGGGTTAGCCAAAGGTAATCAATATGAGGTATTACAAGTTGGAGCATCAAATTTAGAATATGATAAAGTAGACTTAGCAAATTCAACTACAGGCACATTATCTATTACAAGAGGTGGTACCGGAGCAACAAATGCTGCAGATGCTAGAACTAATTTAGGTGTGCAGTTAGCTGATGCACAATTAACAGATATTGCCGGACTTACACCCGACGATGGCAAGTTTATTGTAGGTGATGGTAACAATTTTATAACAGAATCAGGAGATACTGCAAGGATAAGTTTAGGTGTAGGTACAACAGATAGCCCTTCTATTGCAGGGTTAACAGTAACTGGAACTTCTGCATCGTTTAATGGTCTAACATATACTATGCCTTCTGTTGCAGGCACAAACGGACAATTTTTAAAAAATGATGGCGCCGGCGGTTTAACTTGGGGAGACGAAACCCAAGGATCTTTAGGCACGTTAGAAATACTAACAAATAATAATTCAGCAGTTAAAGCAAAATGGATTGTATTACATTGTAATACTACAGATGCAACTCCGTCTCCGTTATATTTAGATGGATCTGCTACAGAAATAAGTGTAGCAAGTGACACAACAATGTCATTTGAAGCAAAAGTTGTAGGACGAAATAAGACTGCAAATGAATCGTTTGTGTTTATATTAAAAGGTATGGCAGTCAATAATAGCGGTACTGTAACTATATTCAATCAAGGTACAGATATAGTTTCTGAAACAGACGAAGACTGGGATGCAATAGCAGAAGCAAATAGTACTAATTTACGGATTAAAGTAACAGGCGAAGCAGGTAAAGACATTATGTGGGTTGCACAGGTAAATACTGTAGAGGTAACTTATTAATGGCGGAATTTACTAATCATTTAATATTAAAAACAGAAGAATTGCCTGATGAATTAGCAGTAGGATTTTTTAATATTGTTAAAAAACACGGACCTGAAGATATTATTCAAACATTAGAAGATAGTGTTATGGTACATTATGTTCAAGATAATATGCATAATTATGAAGTTAACCTTACAAGAGCAATAACCGCAGAGGAAGGCGACCCTATCGCCGAAGCACTAGACGAAGCAATGGATTACGATTTTGAATTAGAAGCATCGGCTAATGTAGAAACAGACATTACTAACGGAATAAAGTGACAGAATTCGATGTTAATGACCCAGAGTTTTTTAAAACCTTTTTAGAAAAATATAATATAAAAAATTACACCTTAGTAAAACATGAAACACACAGGTATGTTATTCTT
>MDTC01103601.1_pt1 | contig 16769 bp, 24 predicted proteins | sample 811181 | NCBI WGS metagenome assembly MDTC01 (sample SAMN05326644, study PRJNA326480) | marine metagenome | isolation source: seawater | place: Pacific Ocean: North | collected 2011 | reverse complement strand
GACCTAACCCTATCATTTGATGATCTGCCCCTATCATTTGATGATCTGCCCCTATCATTTGATGACCTAAATCTATCATTTGACGATTTAACCCTATCATTTGATGATTTAAACCTATCATTTGACGATTTAAACCTATCATTAGTTGATTTAAACCTATCATTAGTTGATTTAAACCTATCATTAGATCTGGGGTTAGAGTCTTTTTTCTTTTTGAAAGAATTATTATCATTACTTTTAAGCATTGCGAATCGATTATTTCCTGACATTGTTATATGTGTTTATATATATAAGTATCTATATATATATTTTAATCAATTTAAAGAGATGCTATATATATAATATAGCGATATTGTTAATAATATGCTCACTTTAGTTTCTTGACAGCGAATTAAAAACTTTGTTTAAAATATATAGTGCTTAATCACAATTATAAGAAACTGTATTTATATTTAATTTATTTTTAAATTGAATATAAATATAATTTAAAATTAATAATTAATAACCCAATGAATGCAAAATAAATTTAGTATATGTATCCCTAGAGTAGAATATAACATTACTAAAAACAAAATTTATACAGTTTTAAATAAATATAATTTCGGTAAAATTAAAAATGTAATATTAATACCGAATCATAAAAAAAAATGTAAAGTAGTATATATCTATTACAAATATTTGAATAATAATGATTTTGTAAATGAGATAAAAAAAAAGATGTTGAATGGAGAGAACATAAAAATTATTTATAATAAAGGAGAACCGTGGTTTTGGAGATTAGTGATGAATAAGAATGACTAATTCTTTTTGAGCAACCATAAAAATTCTTTTACTTCTTTGTTTTCTTTTTTTCGTTTATAGTTAGCGATTCCTTTTAATTTATTATATGTTTTATGTTCAACTGGAATTTTGGAAACACTACCATATTCAGTTAATATTTCTTCCAATTCATTTAATGGTATTATTCCACCATCATTATATGAAATAAGTATATATCTAGATTTTGTGTATTTTATTAAATCTTGAAATGTTTCCTTTGCTTTGTTTATACTACAATATTTTGATTGTTTCCAATTTTTAGGTTGTCCTCTATTTGTATTTGGGATTTGTATATCTAAATCCCAGTCATTTATTATATCTAATAAAAAGTAATATATACAATATGGATGTTTATTGTAAGGAGGGTCATAATAAACTAAATCTAATTCAGGTATTGATTTACACCATTCATTCGTATCATTTTGACTTATATTTACATTACATTTATGATTAGATAAAATAGGATATTGAATTTTAATATCTTTTGTTATTCTTTTTAAATCTATTTCATTTTTTCCCCCATATTTTCCAACTGTTCTATTTTCATTTTTATAATATGCTGAAAATTGACCATTCGTATTATTGTGCATTGAACATTCTACTAATAATGGTGCCAATAAATAAGGTTTATATTTTTCTTCTACTTTATTATTGATAAAATACATATATTTATCAATTATTATTCCATTTTTATGAGTAAAATAAACTCTATCGTTTTCAGTAATATTTGATGACTTTGGTGCCCAATGTTTAGATATGAATTTTGGAACTTTAACATTCGTTTCTACGAAATTATTTGCTTTATCGATGTATTTTTTTATTATATTATATTCTTTTTGTGAGGGTGTTGAAAGATAACAATTATTTAATGTGTATGAATAACCTGCAATATCATTTACATATAGATTATTTGAATTATTTTTAAATAATCTTGATACAATACCGCTTCCTGAAAACCCTTCTCCTATATTTAATTTTTTATTTAAATCTTTTTCTATTTTTTTTATTATATTTTCTATTATATTTAAAAATTTTCGTTTGTTACCCATGTAAGTTAATATTTGAGTTTTATAAAATAGTTGATTATCGCTCATATAGTAATATTGATAAATAAATGTGTAATATTTAACTTAAAATCAATTTTAAAATAAAAAGTTTTTATTTTATATATGAGTTTATTTTCGAATAGCGAGATTAATTTAAAAAAAAATAAAAAAAATTTTGAATTTATGATTAAGAATTATCATTTATTTTCAAAATATTGGGATAATATAACAAAAAATATAGGTAATATTAAAAAAATAGATAATACAAGTGGTGTTAAATTAACTATAAAATGTAGTGAATGTAAAAACATATATAGTTTGAAGGAATATCTTAAGAAAAACGGTGGTGAATTATCATATGATGATGCTATATTAATGTTTAAAAATATTGGAGAACAGATTCAATATTTAGAAAAAGATAAATATTCATTATATTTGATGGAGTTGAGTGATGTGATAGTAATGGAATTAAATGATATGATATATTTTGTCTATATAAATACAGATAAGTTTGTTGATATAGTTAATGATTATATGATGGAAATTAATAAGGTGTTTTCAAAGAAAAAATATTTTTTGAGTCCTGAATTATTATATTTAAAAAGAATTCCTACTGAAATATCAATAAATACAGCATATTATAGTATGGCATTAATGATTACATATTGTTTAAAAAAATTTGATATGTCAATTGGGAAAATAGATTTAATTAGTGAATATTTAGAGCATATAAATGGAACAAAACTATATTATTCTTTAGAGAGATGTTTTGAAGAAGAAGCGAATAATAGATATTATTTATATATTTAATTTCTAATTATAAATTATATAATGTCAATACATATTTTAAGTAGAAAATACAATAATAGAACTGCCGTTACACAAAGTGGCTCTGGTGCTTTATATTCAAATAATCAAGGCACTAAAAAAACTATGTGTGCGAATACTTCAAAAAATACCGCTACTCCCTTTTTTCAAAAATCATATAGAAATCTATATTCATATAGAAGAAGATATTTTGTTGAAAAACAGGCACCTAATGTAGTTAGATTGCCAGACTTTAATGCGTCTGAACAAACTAGTTCTGTTAAAGCAAAAAAATCATTGAATTGTGATTTAAGTCAAAATGGAATGGTTCAAAATTGTGGCGGTCATTGTGGAAAGAAGAGTTTTGTGGTTACGAAACATGAAAAATATTTATCAGCGTCTGATTATATTAGTATTAGAAGAGCTAAAAGTGAAAATTGTGCCATGCCCAACATTACTATGAATAGTAAATGCACTACAGGATAATTAATAACAATTCTCTTTTATAAATATCTTACATTTCTTACTGAAATTAATAAATTTAACAATATCATTTGAAATATTATATTCACAATTATCACATATGTATGCCCAATATTTTTCTTTATAATGACATGATTTATAACTAGAAAAAAGTATTACTTTAGACGTAAAGGTTGTTTCACAACAAAAACATTGTTGTAACCATCCAACTCTAGGTTGTCTATTGGGTTTATAAATATAATATTCTTGTATATCCATTTTAGTTATAAAAAAAGGGTTTTATAAAAAAATAAAAAAAACGCGGTAAATATATATTTTAAATTAATTTAATAATAAACTTAAATTTATTATTAAATAACTTGTATGCTTGAAATAATTTCATTACTGACAATATGTTTAGTAGTGGTTTTATTATGTAATTGTACTTTTAATTTATGTAGTCATTTTTGGGATTGTAATAAAAAAGAAAAAAAAAGAGAAATTAATAATAACATTGATATACCAATAGTAGTTGTAAATCCAGATGGTAATATATATATAGGGACAATATTAGATGATCATTAGTGTCTATCTAATAGTGTTTTACCAGTTAATACATATTTTGATACTATAGCACATCCTATTAATCCATAAAAAGATACATCTCTCCAATCACTTCCTATTGGATTACTATTTATTAATAATCCAATGAATGTTGTTGCTGATGCTCCTAAACCTATTATTGCTGAGTTAGTTATTATGTTGTTTAATGAACTCATTGATGTATATATAAATATATTTTATCCTTGCGCATAAATCTGCGTCCATGTTTTTGCTGTGTTATTGTATGTTTCTCTATCATTCATATATTCGTCTGCTATATCAGGAACTAATGGATCATCTGGATTTGGATCAGATAAAAGAGAACATATTGATAAAAGAACCTTTGAAATTGTTAATGCTGGACTCCATTGATCTTTTAATATATCTAAACATATTCCACCACTAGAATTAATATTTGGATGATAAATTCTTGTTAGAAATCTTATTTTAGGTGGTTTGAATGGATATCTATCAGAAAAATGAATTAGTAATTTAAAGACACCTCCTTCATATACTGTTTCTGTTGGACCAATTATTGTTGCCTCCCATTTAAATATATCTTCTCCAATTGGTCCGGCACTACAATTCATTGGGGGGTCTTTTTCTAGTTGTTTTAATTCAGTTGTTATTCTTCTGGCTACGCTCATTTATATTAAATTAATCAAATATTTTTATATTATTTTATTAATCATAATAATGTTGAATCGCACATATATACATGCTTGTCTTATATGTATTTCTACTACTGTTATCATCTTCAAATAATCCATTTTTTTCAAGACACTTATATATAGTATAATATCTATCTAATACTGTTTTATCATATATTTTTACTAAATCACTTAATATTTTCTGAGTAAGACCAATAAATATTTCATTTACCGTATCTTTTCCATGTATGTGGTCAAATACACGGTGAATATTTTTAATAAATTGTTCATATACAGGTGTTCTAGGTCTAATCATTGAAGCATATGACATTAGTTATTATTTATTTTATAATAATATTAAATAATATCAATTTTTATATAAATTTATATTATATATGGCATCATTAGCACTTAGTGATGAATTACCTATTAGAAAATTCTTTATTACAGCACACGGTAACGGTGGCGATGAATATATTAATGTTCCCAAAAAACCCAACAAATTATATCCTATCAAAGAAACTAAAAATATTATTAAATTAGTTGATATGCCTGATAATTTTTCAAAAATATTTAGAATAACTGCTCCTACACAAGTTCTACTTACTCAGTTCAAAATTGATAAACAAATAAGAGCATTATTCTATAATTCATGTTCTCAATCAATCGCAAAAGATATATTAACTAGTAGTTCCAGAAATATGTCTGGACTTTTATATCCACAAGAAAGAGGACAATTAGATGATTATGAAGATACATTAGAGTCTGTTGAAAAAGGCATCACTTCTAAAATTATCACAAGAGGCTCAGGTGAATTATTCCATAACACACAATTATATCAAAAAGGAGATTTCATATTTAATGAATATTTTACACTAGAAACTTATGAAAATAGCAGAAGTCTTAATACTGATTTCGGTATTTATTATGGATTAAATCCTAATACAATTGAAAAAGACCTTAAATTATCTAACAAAATTTTCTTAAAAACTAGTGCTAGTAGTGACCTCTTTAATCATGTTAAATTATATGATGTTGTTAAGAAAATATGTGATTCTAATAAGGATTATAATTGTGAGATATATTTTTTTACTTGTTCTCCGCAAACCGATAGAACAGAAGATAGAGAATATACTGAAAGAATAAACACATTAAGAAAATTAAGAAGCTCCCTTACACCAGAAGCCAATTATAAGTATATGATTGAATTAATCACTAGATTTGATGTTTTTTTACAAGGTAAGTTGAATTATTATAATTATATAATGAGTTATGATGGTAGATGTAATGATGAATATAAGAAGAGAGTTTACAGAACACTAGGAACATTTCGAGATAGAATAGGAATAATAGATAAAGTTGAAAGACAAGAAATTTATATTACATTTGAAATGGCATTGAGACATTTATATAATTGGATGAATAAAGTTGATGATGAAAATAAGTTGAGAATATTGAATGAAATGAAAAAGTTCATTCATATCTTTATAACATATCCTTCAAAGGAAATATATGGTGACAATCCTAGATTTATTAAATATGGTTTAAATATTCATATAGATGGGAAAGAGGATGGAATAAAGGATGAATTGTTTAGAAAGATAGATAATGGAAAACATTTAATTAGGGATAAAGGTTATGATACAGTATTAGATATGGATGATGAACTTAAGGTTATATTGAAACGAGGATATGAGGAATTTTTATTACATGATGAAACAGAGATTAAAGCAATGATGGATTATTTAAAAAAGTCTATTAATAATAAATTTAAAACCACTAAAAGAACAATCACTAAACGAACTAAAACAAAAAAAAGAACTGTAACTAAAAGTAAGACTAGAAGAAAAAGAAAAAAGGGTTAAGCTGTCTTTTGTTTTTGGGTGGCATTTTATATTTTTTTGTTTTTAAATGTTAAAAGGCAAATTTTCGTGACATGATAAGCAGTAAAATTTATTATTAATACATCTCCAATTAAAATGATGTTCTGCTCTTTCAATAATATTATTATGAGAATCACCAGGGACATGAGGGATGGTTACTCTGTGATCACAGTCATCACAACATAGAGTTATGTTAGTTTCTCTGTTTCTTCTCATTTCTTCTCTGGTGTTTTGTTGTTCTCTTTCATCTTCTTGTTCTCTTCTTAATTGTTCATTATATTCTTGTCTCGCAACTTCATCGCCTGAACAACATGAACACAACCATTCGCCTTCACGACGTAATCCTCTGTTCCATTCAGCATCCACCGCATCCTGAACACATTCAAATTCATCATTCATTTCATCTCCACAGTCACCACATGTGAAATCTTCATCATCGCTTTCACATTCGCTTTCGGTTTCCTCACTAACATTAGTGTCATTGTTAATTCTATTGCGATCTCCTATCTCACTCGAACAATCAGGACAATGCCATCGATTATAATCAACGCACGGTTCATACTCGCTAAGACGACGCCATCCTCTAGAATGCGCAATTCGAAACACTTCTCTCGACCCTAATCTCCAGTCTTCAGTAGTTAGGTTTATCTCACCATGACTGCACCTATCACATACAAATTCTTCTGGTAAGGTGATACGCGCAACAAAATTTCCATTTCGAACAATACCAACTGGTTCTAGCCACTCATTTTCTTCTAAGCATGAAACATAATTAGCGTAATCAAATGTTAGGATATCAACATTATCTCTTCTTAGTGGTTCTGTCATGACAGCCTGATTTAGAGGATGATCACCAACTGGCCAGATGAACAAACGAAGTCTATCGCCTGCTCTAATAACATCTTCATTGTCATCATACAAACGTGGCCAGATAAACGTTTCATCACTCTGTCTTAAACAGTCTAGATGGGCTAGATGTTGTTCAGTTTCGGTATCTTCTGTTCCCAATTCTGGATCAATACAGATGGTGTTCAAATCATCAATATCGATGTAACGGTTACAAATGTGACATGATGGGTCATGTTCTCTTGGAGGTAATTCACTAACTTCATTTTCTTCTTCCATAAAATTACAAGCACATCCATCGCATAACCAATTCCCATCTCCACGTAAGGTGCGGTCCCATTCACAATCCAGAGCACTCTGCTCACAATCAAAGTCTGCACTGTCACCACACTCTTCACAACGCAATTCGACACATTCCTCATCACTTTCCTCAAATTCAATGGGAGAAACTGGTCTTTCGTCAGCCATAAGAGGCAATCCACCTGACTCATGCTGAATTACGGTTGATGCTGTAGATGCGGTATCATCAATCAAATCCGGAAGTTCACAGTTATTGATATCAAAATCATCATTATCATCTGTTGACCAAACTGGTAATTCACTACTTACAATCCTTCTTACTCTTGGTGTTAGTGTTCGAGGAGTAACAATTATGTTTCTTCGAATAGTAGTAGGAGGTGGTAGCCTGATATGTAGGTTGCTAGTGGGGGGAGGAGTGACTAGTCCATTACGAGACTGAAACGGGGTTACCCTAGAAGATAAAGCCCTAATTTCTCTCAACTCTTCACATCTGCTCATAGCATTAAAATCAAATGAAACTAAATCAATATCTTTCAATACTCGAATAGCATGACTGTATGTCGCTTTAAAGGCATCTACTAAATACATAGCATCACATACAGAGAGTGTTTCACTTATGTTTTTTTCGAGAATTTCACCTCCTGAAGTAATTTCGAGATAATCAATGAAAAGATGAATTGAGTAAATCATGTAGAGTTGATTAAAATGAACATCTGGTCTCGCATAAGAACAGAATTCTTTTGCCTGATATGTCCATGCTTTTAACCAACTCCATGTGATGTCTCCTGTTTTCACATAGTTCAGAAATTCACCAATATCACTTATGATATTATCAATATCATATGTATTAGTTTCGCCCCATTTCCACTCCAACATTATGTTTTCACCACCAAAACATGGGCTAACCGTATCATTAGGTGTAAGATCACTAGGCATATTTATTATCTGTTAGTATTATTATTTGTCGTTGAATAAATAAAAAAAGGCTTTCGCCGAATCAATTTTATATTGGTATTTTTAGGGTTAGCCTCCTAAATCTTTTCTATCCCAACATACTAAAGATAGTTTATCTGTTGTATTCCATATGGATAAATTAGAATCATTAGGATAAAACCATTGTTTTTCTCTTGGCGTGTTACTTAGAATGATAGAACCAACTCGTCTTTGTCTTGGAGGTATATCAGGAACCTCAATATTTTCAGTTATTAGTATTTTCTCACCTGACATTGTAGTAGCATATCTTTTCACAATATGTTTTTGTCTGCTATTTGGATATCTTACCGATACAATATCACCAGGTTTGAAATTATGAGTCATTTTCTTTTACTTTAAATAAGAAAAAATAGGCTTTCGCCATTTCAATTTATATGTGCTGTCTTTATTTTTAGGGGGGCATTTTTTGTTTTTTTGTTTTTATTTACATCCAACAGTCGTTCATAACTGGGTCCCATTCACTCATATTTGGGTATTTACAGTGTTCATATGGACCAACATAAGATTCTTCACTATCATAATAATCACTGGCTAAATCATTCTCCAGGTCACTTATCTCGCTCATTATTGATCCGCAATCACTTTCGTAATCTGACCATGCGGTAGGATTTGTCATTGGCTTAGGTTGGATGTGAGTAAGTTTTTCTTTGAGTTTCTGGATTTTTTCTTGTTTTTTGGATGATTTTCCCAGCATAGTTAAACTGTTGATTCTTCTCCATTCGACGAGATTATCAGGCGCTGTGAAATACTCTGGCCAACTTCTGTTCCATTTCCTCATTTCCTCATTGTCGGTAATGGGGATTTTAGACAACTTATCGAAAAGGCTTTCATCTTCAACCACATCAAAGTTGGTTTTTGACTCCCAATTTGTTTCAGGAACAGAAGAAATCGAACTCAATTCAGGCCATTCCTGTTCTTTAGCTTCTTCAATTCTTTCAATCTCAGCGAATGTTTCGAATCGATTAACTTTATGTTGAATCTTATTTTTGAAGGTCTTTTTTTTCTGGTTTCTTCTTTTTCCAACGGTAGTGAAACCATTATTATCGGTAGTGTTTTTTCTTACATATCTCCTTTCATTGTTTCTGTGTTGTTTTTTGGCTTTAAGGATGGGGCAATGTTTGGTAGTATGCCCTGGTTCCTTACAGTATCCACAACTTACATTCTTCAACTTAGGACATGTAATAGCACCGCTTCTGTCTCTTACCCAATGACCCTGTTCCTTACAGAACTTACAGTATGGCATAATGGTAAATCGGTTGGTTATATTGGTTAATGTGTTGGTTTATTGATGGTGTGTGTGTGTATTAGGTGATAAATAAAGTGGTATAAAAAATAGTATCAATTTAAATAAAGGAATGAATACTGTATGTTAGGGTTACTTAGCAAAAATTGATAGATAATTTTATACCACTATACATAATAACGATAATTACTACAGGAATTAACTAACAAGTAAAATGAACACCCAAAACCAGTTTATTGACTTTGTGAAGAAGATAGGGTATGATGTTAAGCCACATCAGTTGGAGGGGTATAAATGGTGTCATGAAAAAGAACAGAGAGGAGGTGGAATGTTGTGTGATGACATGGGATTAGGTAAAACATTGATGATGTTATCTCAGGTAGTGTTGAATAGGAAGAAGAGAACATTGATAGTGTTGCCTCCCATATTAGTTGATCAATGGGTAAATAAGTGTAAAACCCTGTTGAAACATGTTCCATTGGTGTATCATGGGATTAATGTGAAACACTATGAGATGGAGGATATCCTAAAAAGGCCATTAGTTATAACTACTTATGGCATGATTGGAAAAAGAACAGGTAGTTTTGATAGGCTACATTGGCAATCTCCATTATGGAAGGTTAAGTGGGATAGGGTGATATATGATGAGGCTCATTATATGAGAAACAAAGAAACAGGTGTCTATAAAGGAGCCCTAAGGTTGAAAGCACCAATAGTATGGATTGTTACCGGAACTCCCCTTCAAAATAACCTAGATGATGCTAAAACATTGGCATCATTATTGCCATATGACGAATGTAATTTGACTAGATTTCATAATATGAGAGAGAAAAAAGTAGTAAAAACAATAAAATCTCATATTCTATTTAGAAGCAAAAAAGAAGCAGGTATCGTATTACCACCTTACAATGAAAATGTAATAATGGTTCCATTTAAGGGAGAGAATGATATGGCATATGATATTCATAGTAGGTTGAATTTTTCGAATGTGACGAAAGAAAATGTGAATGTGATAATGAAAAATATGGGTGAATCAGCATTGCCAATATTGACTAGGGCTAGACAGATATGTATTTGTCCATCAACATTGACTAGTGTAAGTAAAGAAGGGTTTACCTTGAGCGAGAGACAAGGCCTCCCTAATTTCAAAAAAATGAGTCATTCTAAACTTGAAGCCGTCATAAAACATATACTCAAAAACAGAAAAACTAAAAAATTGGTGTTTGTTTATTATGATAGGGAAGCGATGATATTGAAACATCATTTATCAAAGAAGGGAATGAAAGTTGGAGTTGTGAATGGGAAAGTGGTGAAAAAAGAAAAAGTTAAATTGTTGAATTCGAATGATTTGGATGTATTGATAATACAGAATAAGAGTGGGGTGGAGGGACTTAATTTACAGCAATATTGTAATGTGTATTTTACGAGTCCTCATTGGAATCCTTACATGGAAGACCAGGCAATAGGAAGGTCATACAGAATAGGTCAGAAAAATCCTGTATGTGTCTTTAAGTTTATTTCGGTGTTTAATAATAATATAGGGAAGATGACATTGGATCAGTATTGTATGGAGATTCAGGCGATAAAAAGAGAATTGTGTAACGAGTTAAAAGAAAAATAAAAAGTTAAATCATAAAATAAATTATCAAATTTAAGTTATGATTTTTCTCATTCTAGTAGGTTGTTATAGATGAGATAAGAGAAATAACTGTTAGCTTCATTTACACTATCATAGTATGAAACATAGTTACTATTACAATTTTTAAGTGGGACTGAGCACTTCCATTTATTTATTTCTTCATCATAATTTAAATAAATACTTACAGTTTCATTGTTTTTCTTTACATAATCAAAATCATATTCACTTTCGCTATCCTCAACATATCCATATGATATGAAACTTTTTTCAATGGTAAGAGGTAGTATCATAATAAATTGAATTGAATTTAATTTAATAATTTAATATCAATTTAAAATAAGAATGAGTTATGCGTGGTTGTCTTTAGAGGATTGGTTAAATGGAGGGAAACTAATTAGATTTAAATCAACCGGCGGTAATTCAACTCAACTCTGCACACGAATATCAAAAGGTAAAGAAAATCCTTATAAAGGAACTAGATATGAATATAGATGTACATGTCAGGGGGGAGTAGCATATGTGATAAGGTATGATGATGATAAATAAATTGATATAAAATATTAGTTTATTTATTTTTTATAAGCGAATGAACATATGAAAAGAATGAATAAGGTTATGCCAACAAAATTATGTGTTATATGTCAGGAAGAGAAATTTGTTATGAATGTTGTTCAGCATAGTGGATGTAAGGAAGGAGTGATATGTAAAGCGTGTATTGAGAAAACACCGGTTACACTATTAGTTAATTGTCCAATATGTAGACAAAAAACAGATGAATTTAAGTCAAAGAAAAAAACAAAAATACATCCTACTACTAAAAGAGTTCGTCCTACTAATACACCAATAAATCATAATAATGAAGAAAGAGAATTATCTCCGTGTGATGAGTGTTTGGAAATTTATAGAGAGTTTTGTTATAAGTTTATAAAGAAATGTTTTGAGGTTATGATAACAGTTTTATCATTTACGATATTTGTGTGTATGTTTGGAGTTATATGGGCGATAATATTGGGAATTAAGTTTAAGTCTTCATCATTTCCAGTAATAATAGGATTGGGATTTGTAAGTATGATATTAGCATGGTTATTTACAGCATGTTGTCAGGCAATGGCAGATGCTGATTCGAGACATAGAAGGAGAGTAAATATGAACATGAGTAGGAGACATTGGGAACGAAACTTACCAACTAGACTGGCATATGACGATATACCGGTGTGAGGATAAAATACTCTAAATTGAATAAGTAATAAATATAGAGTATTTTTTTACTTATCCGTTAATTATGTGTGAAAAAGACAATTGTCCCATATGTTTTGAGGAGTTGGGGGAGAAAAATATATGTATCACTAAATGTGGTCATAAATTTTGTTTTGACTGTATGTTTAAACATTTAAATACAAAAAATGATTGTCCATTATGTAGGGCAAAGTTGATAAAAAAAAATAAACTGAGTACAATAAACCCTATTAATACACCATATGATGATTTTATAGATGAGATGGATGAAATAGATACTATAAATAATGATAATAATGATTCACTTATAGTATTAATGAGAAATATAATGGAGCATTACAATTAAAATCCACCGGATAATGAACTGGCACACATTGAGTAAAGTAATCTATTGATGAAGTAAGCGATCAATAATTGAACAGTAGCGAGAACTGATGTCATATTCATTTTCTTTTTACTAAATAAACACATAACGAGATTACCGACTGACATAACTAAAAAAACAAAAGTTATAACAGCGAGGACATAAAAATAGAGGCACCACTGGCCATCTAAAGGTCCAAAGAGTTTTTTCATGATTTCAGAGTTTTGAATATCCATTTATACATATAATTGATATTTTTTTATTTAATATTGATAATAAAGATATTGAGGAGGCGGGATTGGATTGGAGAATGGAGTGGAAGGGATATCAGGTTGAGACGATGACCTTTCGTGTGGTGTGAATGATACATTATTACCATTGATAGAGCGTTGTGTAGCATATGATACTGATCTTACTGCTTCTTGTAGTCCGGTTGGTGTTGCTGAGAAAGTGAGGGAATTATCTTGTGAGAATCCAAAACGAGAACCGCTTGTTATAGCGTCTTGATTTGCTCCAAGAAAGATACATGTTGTTCCATTATCTCTGGCTTCTTGAACTTTTTGTTGAAGGTGGAAGTGTTTATTTTCGCTGAGATTATCTTGACCATCAGTCATAAGAGCAAAAATTTTTGAGAATTTTGGGTTAAGTTGTTTGATATTATTGGGGAGGGAATTAACATAAGAGTTGATACGTTGATTTTGTTTATCGAGTTGTTCAATCGCGGTATCAATAAGTCTTGTGCAACCTTGTGGATTTAGATATTCCTTAAGTTGTTCATTATTAAGATTGAAATCGTTGATATTATTGAAATGAATTTCCTGATATTCGAATCCAAATGAACATAAATGAAATGAACAATTATTATGATTGGATTTTTTTTGTGAATCTACAAATTCAATTACACTATTGATAACGGAGTCTCCCATTGATGACATTGAACCTGACCTATCAGCCACATAAGTGATATCAATATGATAAGGATGAGGAGTTGGTCTAGAATTAGAGTTTGAATTTCGTTTAACATTTGAGATTGACGATAACATAATATTTATTATACCGTAATAAGGTAAAATAAAAATCAATTTTAAAATAGCCATCAATGGGATTTGAACCCATGACCTGAACCTTACTAAAGTCCCGCTCTACCACTGAGCTATGACGGCATTATATATTTATGTTTTATACTGTAATTTCATTTATATATGGGTTATTATTGAATTTAATAGTCGTAGGATTTATGGATGGATTATGATATTTACTATAACATAATTTTTTTGTTTTTTTTAAGCAGTTGGTAAATAAATCATGGTGTAATTCAAATAATATACTACAATAAAATATTGTACATCCGGAAAGCCATGCGCATGTGATTAATAATACTTTTTTTGTTTCAGTGTTCATAATATAAAAAATAAAGTGATGTCTATAAATAGATATGACTAAATATTTTATGATTTACCGCATAATATTTTTCCAATTCCATCCTCCTGGTGGAACATTCGTTTTTGGAGGAGGTATTGATTTAATTTTATAATGAGGTTGTTCAAATCTTCCATAATAACATATTTCTGTTGCCCCCCATCCATTTTCACGCGTTATATTCCACCAATCAACAATCATTGGACATATAAGATGAATTCTTTTATTGGTTCTCCCTACACAGTAATGATTAATTAGATCATAAGCAAATTCAGCATCTAAGAGTAATTTATGATCAAATCTTAGAACTTTTAATGCTTCATATAAATGACGAAAATCATTTCTATTTGAAATAGTTTTAATGTACCTTTTGTAATAATCTGGTGCGGTTAAGTTTTCGGCATATTTTTTTAGTTTAAGTTGAAACTCGTCTCCATAATAAATTGTGCTCCACGAATATGCGGGGGTATGATTAGGATCGCATTTAGAACATTTACTGCTATTTTCATTACCATAATGTTCTTTACAAATAAAACACGTAGTAGTGTAAGTTTTACCACTTCTTAATTTCATATTTTAATGAATAAAAAAATATGAAATAGAGTATTCAATTTAATTTTAGTAAAAATAAAATAATGATATATTTAAGAAATGAATGAAGATTTTGTCATAGAATCTGGACAAAAATTCATATCTAATGTATTAGGAGGAGCAGGAGCAGTATGGGGTTCATCTGAAATAGTTTGTTTAAGAAATAATAGTAGTAGAAATAGAATGTTATGGAGAGGTGTTTCAGGAACAGTAGGAGTATTTTTTCTAAGTGCCTATTTACATGAAAGATTAGAAAAATATAACAAAATAAAAAAATAAGTAGTTAGATATAATATAGATGTTAAAATATGTTATTTATTTAGTATTATCAATTATTTTAATTTATGTATTAAAAAAGTTGTTGTTTAAATATTATCATAAAGATTTATATTATTTATATTTGAAACATATATCGGAACCTTATGCTGTTTATAATGGGAAATATTTTATTGATAATTTTGATGAATTGATAAAGCCTTATTATATTGGGAATGTAATAAATAAAGTTAAAAAAATAAATGTTAATAGAAATGTAAAACATGAATATTTATTATTGGATAGAAGTGTTACAGATGGTTTATTGGAAGGTTTAATGAAAAAAAGTCCAGATAATGAGGTATTAGATGTATTAGTGAAAAGGCTTTTGAAATATGTTCATTTGGATGGATTTGAGATAGATTTTGATGATATAATATGTGTAGATGTGCTTACTCCGGGTGGAGGTTACTTTCCATTTTTTCACACTGATATTGAATGGGATACATTTAAAGATAGTGATGGATTTCAAGTGTGGATATTACTGGAAGAAGATAAAAAGATATTACCAAGAGGGAATATGTTTTTACTAGAAACAGATATGGTTAATAATGCGAATATTCTTGAAATAAGAGAAGATGAGGTATTGATTAAAGAAAATAAGAGTAAAATATCTCCAAAAATATTAAGAAGATTTAATTCTTTAAAAGATATAAATCCAAAGATAAGTTATTTGAATGCGAAAGTAGGTGAGGTATTTATAATGAATCCGTTACTATATCATTGTAGTGATCCACATAAAGTGAATTCAAAAAGAAGAGCGATAAATTTTAGAGTTTTACATAAGCCAACTAAAAATTTGAAAGTATTTAATCCAGATAATAATTACTCTAAATTGGTGATGGATAAACATAAGGTTAAAATGAAAAATAAAGAATACGGTGTTTTAAATTTTGATAATAAAAAAAATAGATATAAGATCAAGTGATTTTGATATAAGACTATGTGAGGATTCGAACCTCATCCTTATCGGTTTAAATATAGATAAAGCACACCGTGTGCTGTCATAGCCACCGTGGTCACTGGCGGGCTCGAACCGCCGACCCTACGCTTATTAGACGTATGCTCTACCGACTGAGCTAAGCGACCAAAAGGCAATGTCGGGATTCGAACCCGAGTCTCTAGATTCAAAGTCTAGCGTGCTAACCAACTGCACTACATCGCCGATATGTTTTAAATAAGAAAATATGTTATTGCCGTCGGTGGGGCTCGAACCCACGACCACATGCTTAAAAGGCATGCGCTCTACCGACTGAGCTACGACGGCATAGATGCTCATGCGGGGGCTTGAACCCCGGACCCTTGGCTCATAAGACCAATGCTCTACCGACTGAGCTACACGAGCGAATTAGTTTAAAATCATTTACGGATTTGCCTTCGGTGGGGCTCGAACCCACGGCCACAAGCTTAAAAGGCTTGCGCTCTGCCGACTGAGCTACGAAGGCTTGTGCTATTTTACATCTAGCAGATGTTTGGATGGTGTGGGATTCGAACCCACGCGTCAATGACAGCGGGTCTTAAGTCCGCCCCCTTAGACCAACTCGGGCAACCAT
>MDTC01266802.1_pt1 | contig 16771 bp, 18 predicted proteins | sample 811181 | NCBI WGS metagenome assembly MDTC01 (sample SAMN05326644, study PRJNA326480) | marine metagenome | isolation source: seawater | place: Pacific Ocean: North | collected 2011 | reverse complement strand
TCGTCATAAACATTAAGGTTTAGATCTGAACGGTTAATTTCTTCAACTAGAGTTATTTTTGGGATTTTAGCTGCAAAAGCAAATGAAAAAGCTTTTAGTATTGTTTTTTTTGCTTCAGAATTGTCAAAAGCGTTAACAACAATGTGCTGAGCGGGAGTATTTTCAATCGAGGGATCAATAAGCAATAAAACAGAACAGCGAGATCTTCTGGTTAACTTTCTGGCGATGGATCCTAAATAAAATTTTAGCATATTTTCTCTTTTAAGAGCTCCAAGAAGCAATAAGTCGATTTTATTTTCTTTGCAAGCAGAAATAATGGTGTTTACAGGGTCGCCTTTTTTCCATAGCAGAGTGATTTTCTTTGATAAAGGGGAGGCTTTGAGAATTTTTAAAAAAGCAGATTCTTTAGATTCGGTTTTTTCTCCAACATGTAAAAAAAATAATGATGCATTAAAGAAATCAGCCAATCTAAGAGCTTCAAAAACATTTGCCTTTAGATTAGGAGAAAAGGCAAAACCAATTAAAATTTTATTAAAAAGTTCTTTTTTCACAGATATAAAGATAATATTGAAATATAACAAATATTTAAGAAAAAAGCTGCATTATCTTTTAGCGCCCTTAAGAAAGTTTATTAATTATTTTTTTAGGATAGATTTTAAAAAAAAATCATTTCGAATAGGAGAATTAAATAAGACTTCTAGGACAATAAAATCTGTTCCTTTTCCCGATTTTAAAACGTCTTTAAAGTTAATCTTTGTCGGATACCATCTGTTTTGAATTTTTTTTATTTCATTAAAGGTTGTCCTTTTTAGAAGCTCTCCGCTTTTTGCATATAATTCAGATTTTAAAGGAACAAACCAAGATTGATCTATATAAAGGATTCTTTTATGATATGAGACGTCTTCTTTTTTAGCAACTAGCTCTAATTTCCAGCAATTTCGATTCTGAATAGATTCTTCTCCAAGGATATTACAATAATAGATTTCTGAAAGTTTTTGTTCTTCCATCATGTCTTCATAAGAGAGATCAGAACCCATAACGGATTGCCTTAGAAGATGTCCAGATAACTGTATTATTCGGTCAGTTGAAGGAGAATAAATCCATAAACGATTATCTAATTTCAACATTTTTGTTCCTTTTTCTCTTTCAGGGGATAAATATTCCGTGTAATTTTTATAAGCCCCCTTAGAGTATCCTTTAGACCGGATAGTTCTGCTTTTTCTTTTTCCATACACGATCATTTTGGAATCCATTATTTGAGTGTCAGCGAACATATTATTGTCAACTTTTTTAATTATTTCAAGAGCTTTTACAGAGGAACTATTTTGACAGTTTGAAAAAAAACTGAAAAAAATTAAAAGCAATGATAAAAGAGATTTTTTAAACATATTAATTTAGATATAAGTTAAACTTCAAGTTCTTTAAATAGGTTGGCAGTATTTCTTCTGAAAATTCCTCTTCCAGATAATGAGGAACCAAAAACCATTGAAAGTAAGCCGGGAATGAATCCAATATAAAATAAATCAGGAGTAACTTCGGCTTTTAGTACGCTTGGAAAAATTATTGCAGAATTTTCTAGAGCAGCACTAATATCTATTCCGGTTTCTTGCATATAATAGCAAAAAGAGATACCGAGAATGGTTCCAAGAGAGGATCCAATTAAACCAATAAAAAAAGACTCTGTTAGCAAAGAAAAATAAACATGTCTTTTAGATTCTCCTATAGCTAATCTAATACCAAATTCTTGAAATCGTCGTAATCCGCCAATTAACCCTGTATTCCATAAAACCATAGACATTGCTAAAACGAAAATAAAAATAAAAATAGAGCTAAAAGTATTAATTAAATCTATTGTTGATCCAAGATCATTTTGATTTCTTAACGAAACCATAATTGGAGCAAATTCATCTGAACTATTTTCATAGGAAGCATTAAAAGATTTTTCAATTTTTAAAGAGGAGACGTCGTCATAAATGTCATTATTAAAGAACCCTAGAAGCTCTCCAGTTCCATTTTCCATATCTAAAATTTTTTGTGCCTCATTAAAATCTATTATAAAAGTAGATTTGTCTAAAACTGGATTTCCAAAATTAACAGTCCCTGACATTTTAAAACTTTCAAAAACCATGCTTCCTTCCATTGTTGCACCAAAATAAGTAACTATATCTCCCGGATTAACTTTAAGTTTTCTAGAAAAATTTTCGCTTAAGATGATTTCGTCAGGACTATTGGGGATAGAACCTCTTATTAAAGATTTATTAATAGAAAGGCGAGTTAATTCTCCTTTTGATTTATCGAATAAGTGGATTCCAAGTCCAATGCCAGGCCCTTGAATTATTGTTTCCCCGTTTTTATCTGGCACATCTAATATGCCTCCAAATTTAATTCTGGGGACCCACTTTAAATTTGGGAAGGAAGAGTCTAGAGTACGAGTTAACATTGAAAGGTTTAAAATTGCTAAATCATTAGGAATTTGATCTTTATTTTCATAGTAAGGTTTAGTCATAATTTTTAGATGACCGGAATCTAATTTTGCAGTAGTTGAAACAAAATCAGAGATCACGCCTTTAATAAAGCCAGCCATAAATACAGTGATGGAAACGCCAATAGTAATTACGCAGATTGGAATTAAGCTTTTTGTTCGATCCCTAAGGATGCCTTTTATTAAGAAATTAATCATTGAAGTTTACCTTTTAATGCAAGCACTGGATTTAATTTGGAGATTTTTTTTGCAGGCAAAAAGCTAACTATGGTCGCACTAATTAGGACCGTCAGAATAGTGCCAAAGACCAAGCTAAACCCGTAAACGGGATATATGAAGTCACCAATAGCAATTCCTAATTTTTGATCAGCTGGCGGAACAGGAAAGCCATTTAGTGACAAATAGAAAAGAGGGAAACCATAGACTCCTCCAAGTAAAAGGGAAAAAAAACTATAAAGACTTCCTTCTAAAGTAAAAAGTTTAATAACCCGAGACCTTGTCATTCCTAGGGCAATTAAGGTTCCAATTTCTTTTTGCCTTCTGAATATAGAAAGCACTTGAGTATCAAAAATAGCCAATAAGGCAATAGACATTAAAAGGAAATATATAATTCCTTGCTGATATTTTTTTTGATTAACTAAATCCGTTATGAGTTTAAGTAAGCTTTCTTGAGATTTAAATTTCCAATCTTTAAGAACAGAAGGCTTATAAGAGGCATTTGCAATAAAAAATGAGGCTTCATTTTTTAAGCCAGTCATTTGCCACAAAGTATTTAAGTCTAGCCACAGTTGCCCTGTATCAACAGTTGGAACATCAGAATCAAAAATATCGACGATAGTAATTCTGTCTGCATCATAGGTCCCATTTTTATCCCGCCATCGAATAAGAACTTCATCTCCAATTGTTAGTTTAGTTGATTCAGCCATTCTTTTTCCAATTACGGCAGGATATTTATAATTTGTGTTTAAAACCTTTTTTAATGGAACTTTTATAAAATTATTTTTAGGGAATCCTCCTTTCATTGAAATTGACATAATTCTTCCTTGAGGGTAAATTGTTGCCTGATGAACAAGGATAGGCGTTAAGTTGTTAACCCCTTTTGGGATTGAACCGTGTCCTTCTAGGATTGAAAAGGGATCTAATGGATCAAAGTTTTTGTGAAGTAAATGACCATTTCCGTATTCCCATGCAATACTGTCTCTTTTTGCTTGGGCATCCCAGCCATCCATTAAACCGTTTAAGAGAATAATAATGACAAAAGAGAGAGAAAGAACAAAAACGTTAAGAAAAGTTCTTAGTTTTGCTCCCAATAAATTTTTTAATGATAATTTAAGCTCAAGCATTATGTTCGAGATTTATTAGCACGCTCTTTGTCAATTTTCCCATCTTTTAAAACAATTGTTCTTGATAAATATTTCATTACTTTTTCATCATGAGTAGAAAATATAAAAGTAGTATCCAATTCTTTATTAAGATTTTTCATTGTTTTAAGAATACTATGAGCATTTTCTGCATCTAAATTTGCAGTAGGTTCATCAGCAAGTAAAATTTTAGGGCTTTTAACCATTGCTCTTGCTATAGCAACTCTTTGACTCTCTCCACCAGATAATTTATCAGGTTTTTTGTCTTTGTGATCCTGAAGCCCAACCCATTCTAGGGCCTCTAAAACCATTTTTTTTCTTTTTTCAGCTGAAAAATTTTGAAGTAGTAATGCAAATTCTACATTTTCATATACAGTGTAAACAGGGAGTAAATTAAAAACTTGAAAAATAAATCCAATATGATGATTTCTTAATTTTGCGGCTTGAGAATGAGTTAATTCAGAAATATTAGTATTTAAAACTAAAGCTGTTCCAGAAGAAGGACTGTCTAGGGAACCAATTATATTAAGTAAGGTTGTTTTTCCTGAACCACTAGGGCCAACGATCCCTGTAAATTCAGCCTTTTTAAAAGAAATAGAAACATTCTTTAAGGCATAAAATGATTTTCCAGCAACAGGATAGCTTTTGCTTAAATTTTTTAATTCTATTATTGGAGTGTTACTCATTATTAATGATTATAAGTTAATAGGACGCTTATTGATGGTCCCGCAAATGTATTTAATATTTCATTTTGAAGAAAATTTTCTTGTTGTATTTTAGGATTGTATGTTGCCATAAAATAGCCTGTGATTTTATTAAAAAGGTGTTGGTAATTTAGCGCAAAAGTATTTGAGGGATTTTCCCATTGATGATAATAAAATGCATTTATTGATCCAAAAAAACTTATGGGATAGGAGCTGCTAATTGCTGAAATTGAACTTGAATTATTATGATTAAGTATTTTATTCCCGTAAGAGCTGATAAAATGTTCTCCAATTATATTAATCCCATTTCCAATATTAAATGTATAATCAGCGCCAATAGTCATTAAATATTGATAGGTTAATTTTTTAATTTTTTTGGATCTTTTTATATAAGATCCTTCAATCCAAAAACCAATTCCTAAATCCCATTTTGCATCAACTCCAATTCTGTGCTCAGGATTTTTCATATATGTATTTAGAAGTTTTAGCTTATCAAAGCTTGCCGCTCTGTAATGGTAAGAAAAAGACACCTCCCCTTTAGGAATAATGTTTTGAAATCTGCCTCCAAATTCAGGAAGTTTGTCGTAAGTTGTTAAAAAGTCAAAACCTCTAGGGGTTTCATTTCCATATAAACCCCATAACCAAAAGTTAGAGTTGTTTTTAAAATAATACCTAATTAAAATTCCATAAACTCCATTTGTAAGTCTTAGCGGGTCCCGGGGATCGATTTGGTTAAACCACTGCAATGGCCTTATAAGAATTGCAGATCCAAAATCTATTTTTTGAAGTCCTGCTCGAAGCTCAAAGTTGTTTTTAATATATCTAAACCAGAATCTATAAGGCTTTACTGAACTGGTGTTGTTTTCAGAATGGCTAACATTTAAGAATTTAGAAAAAGAGAAATTAGCAGACCCTAAAAAAGTTGTTGAAGTAACACTGTCTTTTATATGTATAGATTTAAATTCGGGAAGATATCTTCCGCCTAAAAAATAACCTTTACTGTTATTAAGACTTAAATTTGTTTGTAAAGAAATTAGCCCATCAGATTCATATGTTTTTTTTTGAGCGCTTAAATTTATAATTATAAAATTTAACAATATGTATAGTAATCTTTTTTTCATTTTTCAGGTAATATTCCGTAAAAATAATGTTTGGTTAATTCCATGATAAGTTCTTGTTCGTTATTATAATGTTTGACAAGTTTAGGGTCAACAAGTTTCTTATTTACATCTTGCAATAAGTATATAAGAAATTCAATTTTAATATCTTTTCTGATCTCTCCCTTTTTTTGTGCCAACTTAAAATCCTTGTATATTTCTTTTTGTGTTTGTTTTTGAGAAGCTAGTAAAAAGCTTTTCAAATCATTATTCTTTTCAGAATAAATATCTTGAAATAGTTCCTTACTTATATTATTTGAAGTCTGGTATTTTAAATTTATTAAATCGCTAATTTTTTTTGAGAAAGACACTTTTGAAGCCATAATGTTTTTATATAAATTAAATTGATTATTAGTAAGTTCTTTAAATATTTTGAGCGCCAGTGCATTTTTGTTTTTAAAATTCCTGTAAAATGTCATTTTGCTTATGCTTGAAGCTTTGCAGATTTCCTGAATGGAAACTTTATTTAAACCATATCTCCAAAAGAGATCTTTTGCGCTATTTAAAATTAATTTGTATTTAGAAGCTTTCAAAAGTTACTTTTTTTTATAAAAGTACGAAAAAGGTAACATATGAAAAAAAAAGTAACATTATTCTTTGAAAGAAATTAAAACAGGGAGATGATCTGAAATACAATTAGAATTAGTCATTTTATCATTAATGTGCCTATAATTAATAACTGAAATATTTTTCACAAAGATATAATCTATACGATTTTTTTTGAGAGGGTGATTAGGATTAAAGTTATTGAATGTTCCAAAGGGGCCATAAAGTTTTTTTTTGGACGCTAATAGCCCATCTTCAAGATAGGATTTAATTACATTAATTGGAGCACTATTCGGAAGACAATTTAGATCTCCTAGAAGTAGGAGTTTATCATTTTTTGGAACTATAGAGTTTATCATTTTTAAAATTAATTTAGCAGAGTTTAAACGAGCAATTTCACCCAAATGATCAAAATGAGTGTTAAAAACCCATAAATGTTGTTTTGTGTTAATATTTTGAAATTTTCCATAGGTACATATTCTTTTGTGAGCAGCGTCCCATCCAATAGTTGGCGAATCAGGTGTATTTGATAACCAAAAGGTGCTACTTGCTAATAATTTAAATTTTTTAACATTATATAAAATTGGAGAATATTCCCCTTTTTGCAACCCATCTTCTCTGGCTATTCCAATTTTATTATATAAGGGGAGGCTACTATTTATAAATTTTATTTGAGAAAACAGGGCCTCCTGTAAACCAATAATGTCAGGATTATAATAATTTAAAAGATTTGTTAATGCATCTTTTCTGTTTTCCCATTTATTTATTCCATCTGAAGAATTTGCATATCGGATATTATAACTCATTGCAGAAGAGGATTGAGAATTTAGGCTTAGTGAGTATAATGTATATAAAAAGATTAAATTTATTTTCAAGGAATTAATTTTTTTCATCACTATTTTAGGATAGTTAAATTAAGTTTTTAATTTAAAAGAGTTTCTATGTCTTTAGATAAATTATTAATTTCGAGCGGAAGAGTTCCATTATAAACTCCCCGGATTCTTAAATTTTGATCAACAAGTAAAACATGTTCAGTGTGAAGAAATTCAGTGCTGTCTTTGGTAAACCCAATTTCTTCTTCAGCAAAATAAGATTGTCGTGCAAGGTTGTAAATCACATTTCTTTTTCCAGTTATAAAATGCCAATTTTTCATTTTTATGTCATAGGTTTCAATGTAAGATTTTAGTTGTTTTATTGAATCAATCCAAGGAGTTACACTAAATGATAGGATTAAAAAGTTTGAAGTATTTTTAAATTTTTCTAATTTTTTCAAATTATTTGTTATTCTAGGACAAATACCTCCACAACGTGTGAACATGAAATTAGCAACGTGTATTTTACCTTTTAAAAACCCTGTATTAATAATATTTTTTTTATCGCTAGTTAAATTAAAATTAGATATTTTATGAGTAATTTTTTTTTCAATCTCACTTTCTTTTTTGAGAAATATTGGATTAAAATCAGGAGAATTAAAATAGGGAAGATGCTCTTTATTTTTTGAACATGAGAAAAAAAACAAAAAGACTAAAGTTTTAAAAAATACTATCCTTAACATTTATGCAATTTTTAGTTCCGAAAAGACCGTATCTACGTCCATTTTTCAAAATATAGTTCGATTTAATTATGCCATTGTCGTACCAGACTTTTTGAGAGCCAGCCTCATAGCCATTTTTATAATTCATATGCAAAATAAGATTTCCTTTTTTAGTCCATGCTTTTTTGAATCCATTATATTCGTTGTTTTTTAGTTGAAAAACAAATTTTATTTTCCCATCAGGATAATAACCGATATGATCTCCTTCTTTTATTCCATTTACATATTTTCTAGACTCTAAAAGCTTGCCATTTGGATAATATTTTTTCCAAATTCCGATTTTTGTTCCATTTTTATAATTACCTGTTAATAAAGTGTCTAATGAGTTTACATATAATTCATAGACAAGGCCATTAAAGGGCATATCTTTATAATATGTAATTCCAGATTTTTGATTTAATTCAAATTTATTAATATTTAAAATTAATGTATCATTTTGTTGAAAATGGCATGCAATAATTGCAAAAAAAAGTAGAAAGGTTTTTTTATTGTGTAACAGTGCCTGGTGTCCCATAGTATCCACTTCCATTAATGTAAGGGTCTTGATCAGTAATATGATAATGATAAGTTCCATTAGGAAAATCTTCAGTTTTATGTGAATGACCATGAAATTCATCTAAATCTGAATTAGTAACTTGTAATCCATTTTCAAGAGGACCATAGACTGGATATCCATCAAGCAAAAATCCCATTAACGCATTTTTCCCTTCTTTAGAAGTTAAATAAGTTGGCTCTAAATGGTAATGGTATACACCTTGTTGTTGAGGATGACCATTAAATTGATCAAAAGAGTCTATTTCATCAGTTAAAGGTTTATTATTTGGACCAGCATATTGATTATAAAATGAAACACCGTTTATTGCAACCCCAATAGAGCCTAGTTGAGTTGGATTACTTTTAGACGCTGGACTTGGGTTTATTGGAATAGAAAAAGTAAAATCGAACGAAGAGATTCTGTTAGGATTTAAATTAAAATCATCGTTAGAACCATTATAAGCTTCATACTTTTCATCATTAGAACTATAATATGGACTATTATGATCAGGGACTCCATTTACTTGAATTATAACATTAGAGCCCTTAAGATATATATCAGAAGCATTGTATATTTTAGAATAAACAGAAGGCACATCTGGAGCAATATTTAAAGTCCCTGAACTTTCAGTTGAAGCATCTGGGGAATCTGAAGATTCATCTTTTGAACATGATAAAAGAAAAATGAGATTTATAAATCCTACACAATATAATAGTTTGATTAACTTCATCATTATAAAATATATCCAAATATCAAATAAATTTTAACAACATCAAATTAACAAAATCTAAATTTTAATTTTCATTGAAAAAGTCCCAAATAGTCTTATATAAATTATAATCTTTACCAAACAAAGATTGGTGCTTTGCATTTTCAACTATAGTATATGAAATTTTAACATTAGAATTGCAATTGCCATATTTAAAGGACTGCACATTGTATTCACCCCACTTAGAATTAGTTTCTACAGGTTCTAAATTACAGGAAAAATTAATTGCCCAATTTAATGCGCTTTCTTTTGCTGAAAGGAAAATATGTTGAACTTTTGAAACACCACCTTGAATTGGAATAAGTTGATCTGAGTCACCATTTATTTGAAAAACAGATAAAGGTTTTTTAGGAACAATTTTTGAAATTAGATCAGTTTGTTGACTAATAATTGGAGCAATTCCATTAAAAAAAGAAGTTTCTTTTCCAAGCTTGTTAACCATCCCTGCACCATTAGAAGAACCAATTGCAAAGATTTTTGAAGTGTCAAATATTTTAAGCTCTTTAATTTTTTCAATAACCTTTATTACAAACTCTACATCATTAGCCTTTGATTTTTCATAGCCTAAATTCCAACTATTAAGATATCCATCAAGATAAATAGCAATAAACTCTTCGTCATCTACTAAAGAATTTAATCCTTGTAATTGATTTAGAGAGTTTATTGCATTTCCTCCATTTCCATGGAAATACATGAGAACAGGATAAGAGTCTTTATTAGGAGAGTTGGGATATCTTATTAAAGCAGATCTTAAAATTGTGTTATTGTCAATTTTTTGAGAAATTTTTATTTCATTAGGCATTAAACTTTCTTTATTTTCAATAGGATCTTTATTTGAAGAACAGCTCAAAAAAAATAAAAGCTGTAATGTGAGTAATATTTTTATTTTAGTATTTATATCTAAAGGGATTTAATTTTTTGTTACACTAAAAAGCCAAGACAATAAATCTGGTTCTTGAAATACGTTATCCCAGCTATTATGATTAACACCAGGATAAATTTTTAAGGAAACGTTAGAGCTATATAATTTAATTTCCTCAAACATTTTTTTAGATAATTCTACCGGAACAACTACATCTTTGTCCCCATGAAATATTCTCCAATGAGTATTAGAGATTTGTTTAGAAATTTTAGGATTAGCCCCTCCACAAATAGCAAAGGCAGCTGCAAAAAGATCAGGATTTCTATAAACCAATTCAAAAGTTCCCATTCCACCCATAGATAATCCACCAACATATATTTTTGATGAATCTATAAGATATTTTGAATTAATATTTTTTAGGAGGCTTTCTACTAAATTTAAAGTTTTGTTATTGATAGGATCTGGACTATATTGAAAAGAATTATTTTCTCTACTTAATACTTTAGCCCAGTATTGATTTTTTGGACATTGTGGGAAAAGAATAATTGCTGGATTGGTGTTTTCAATGTTATGTTGAAGAAAGAGTTTACTTCCATGAATTAATTGACTTTCATTGTCATTTCCTCTTTCTCCAGCTCCATGCAAAAATAAAACTAAAGGGTATTTTTGATCAGCATTAAAATTTTTTGGGAGAAGAATTCTGTAGGGCAATGTGTCTCCTTTAATTACAAAAACTTCTTTGGAAAACTCTTGGCTAGATAATGTCATAAAGCAAAAAAAAAGAATAAATGTGAGTATTTTTTTAGTCAAAAAAAAAGAAATTGATTTATAATTCATCATTAAAAATATTAAGCATTTAATTTAAGAACAGCCATAAAAGCTTCTTGAGGGATTTCAACATTTCCTATTTGTCGCATTTTTTTCTTTCCCTTTTTTTGTTTTTCAAGAAGCTTTCTTTTTCTTGTTATATCACCGCCATAACATTTAGCTGTAACATCTTTTCTTAAAGCTTTGACAGTTTCTCTAGCAATTATTTTAGAGCCAATAGCGGCTTGAATAGGGATATCAAATTGTTGCCTAGGAATTATTTTTTGAAGTTTTTCACATATTTTTTTCCCAATAGAATATGCGTTGTCGGAATGAATAAGTGCAGACAAAGCGTCAACTTGATTTCCATTTAATAAAATATCAATTTTGACTAATTTTGAAACTTTCATTTTAGAAGGAGTATAGTCAAATGAAGCATATCCTTTTGATACAGTTTTTAATCTGTCATAAAAATCAAAAACAATTTCAGCTAAGGGAAGGTTAAAAGTGAGTTCAACTCGTTCGGTGGTAATATAATGTTGGTTTAGTATCGCACCTCTTTTTTCTATACAAAGGGACATAATATTTCCAACATAATCTGATTTTGTTATTATTGAGGCAGTAATATAGGGTTCTTCAACTCTATCTAAAAAAGATGGATCAGGAAGGTCAGAAGGGTTATTTACTAAAAGAATTTTAGAAGGATCTTTTTTTGTATAGGCTTGATATGATACATTTGGCACTGTCGTTATAACAGGCAAATTAAATTCTCTTTCTAATCTCTCTTGAATAATTTCTAGATGTAACATTCCTAAAAAACCACATCTAAACCCAAATCCAAGAGCAGCTGAACTTTCTGGTGAAAAAACTAATGAAGCATCGTTAAGTTGTAATTTTTCCATTGAGGATCTTAAGTCTTCAAATTCTTCTGTATCTATAGGATAAAGTCCTGCAAACACCATTGGTTTAACTTCTTCAAATCCATCTATTGCATTCCCAGTAGGGTTTTCAGAGGAAGTTATTGTGTCGCCGACTTTGACTTCTTTTGCATTTTTAATGCCAGTTATGAGGTATCCTACATCACCTGCAGCAATTTTATTTTTAGGCTCTTGAATTAGTTTTAGTGTGCCTATCTCATCTGCAAAATAGGATTTGTTAGTAGCCATAAAATGGATTTTTTCACCTTTTTTTATGGTTCCATTTAAAACTCTAAAATAGGTTTCTACCCCTCTAAAAGGATTATATATTGAATCAAAAATTAATGCTTGAAGAGGAGATTCAGAATTTCCTTTAGGAGGAGGGATTTTTTCAATAATGGCTTTTAAGATTTCTTCAATTCCTTGACCGGTTTTAGCTGAAGCGGGAATAATTTCATTTTTGTCACATCCAAGAAGATTTACAATGTCGTCAGTCACTTCTTCTTTATTAGCAGAGGGGAGGTCTATTTTGTTTAGAACAGGAATAATTTCTAAATCGTTTTCAAGAGCTAAATATAGATTAGATATCGTTTGGGCTTGAATACTTTGGGCTGCATCAACCACTAATAATGCTCCTTCACAAGCAGCAATTGATCTTGATACTTCATATGAAAAATCAACATGGCCTGGGGTATCAATTAGATTAAGAATATATAATTCATTATTTAAATTATATTCCATTTGGATCGCGTGAGACTTTATTGTAATTCCTCTTTCTCTTTCAAGGTCCATATTGTCTAAAAGTTGATCTTTTTTTTCTCTTTCAGTTACAGCACCAGTAAATTCAAGTAATCTATCAGCAAGTGTGCTTTTACCGTGATCGATATGTGCAATAATGCAAAAATTTCTGATTTTTTTCATTAATTTTTTTAGCTCATTCAGATTCAAATATACTTATTTGTTCTGATGCTTTTTTGTTTAAATAAGAAAACTTATTTTTAATATTTTAGAATTAAGAATGAAAAATTTTATTGTTGTACTTAGAATTTTCCTTGGATTGTCTTTTTTGTTTTCTTCTTACACGAAGTTAATAGCTCCAGGATTTTTTGAAATCACTCTTTTAGATCAAGGGCTAGCATCATCAAGAGATTTTGCTGCTCATATGACAAGGTTTTTCATTGGCTTAGAATTTTCTTTAGGGATTTTAATAATTCTTCCATATTTAACAAAGAGTTTAATGCTTTTATCTGGAGGATTACTCTCTGCATTTACAATTCATTTAGTTTATTTAATTTTAATTGGAGATAATGAAAATTGTGGATGCTTTGGTGAGATGATTTCAATGACTCCATCTGAATCAATAGTTAAAAATATAATTTTAATTTTTGCCACTTTTTTTGTTTATAAGAAGTCTTCTGAAAAAAGAATTTCAATTCTGATTCCAAATATTTTTATGCTACTTACTATATTAAGTATGTGGTTTATAATACCAATTCCAAATAATAAAAACTTTCCATTTCAAAAATATTCCAATTTTATTCCGTCTGGAAGAATTGATTTAGCAGAAAAAGAGGGCCTAGTTGCAATTTTTAATTTAGATTGTGATCATTGTCAGGAAGCCGCTATAGAGTTGTCAATAATGAAAAAAAAGCATGAAGCTTTTCCTAAAGTTTTCGTTTTATATTTTAAAGAAGGGAGTACTTCAGTAAAAGAATTTGAAAAAATATCAGGATCACAATTTCCATACACATTAATAGACGTAAACTCATTTTTTGATTTAATTGGAGATTCTCCTCCTCGAATTTATTATATAAACAATGGTAAGGTCATAAAAATTTGGGATGACAATTTCACAGATAACATAAAATCTTTTTTTGATCTTAAGGGGTAATATTAAAATTTAAATTATTTAGATTTGTGAAAAAATTTAATTGGCATCAATTGGCGAAATAGAATTAGGAGATTTCCCTCTTCTGTTAGCTCCCATGGAGGATGTAAGTGACCCCCCATTTAGGTCTATCTGTAAAGAGAATGGAGCGGACGTTGTATATACTGAATTTATCTCTAGTGAAGGATTAATTAGGGATGCAGCCAAAAGCATAAAAAAACTTGACATTTATGAAAAGGAAAGACCTGTAGGAATTCAAATTTTTGGTTCAGACATTAATTCCATGATTAAGTCAGTAGAAATTATTGAGGCAACTAAACCTGACATAATAGATATAAATTATGGATGCCCAGTAAAAAAAGTTGTTTGCAAAGGAGCTGGAGCAGGAATTTTAAAAGATATACCATTGATGGTAAAACTTACTGAGGAAATGGTTAAAAGAACCTCAATTCCAATAACAGTTAAAACTAGACTTGGATGGGATGAAAATTCCATTAAAATAGTTGAAGTTGCGGAAAGGCTCCAAGATGTTGGAATTAAATCAATAGCTATTCATGGAAGGACTAGAGCTCAGATGTATAAAGGGAAAGCGAATTGGAGTTTAATTGCTGATGTAAAAAATAATCATAGAATGTTTATACCTATTTTTGGTAATGGAGATATTAATACTCCTGAGAAGGCTAAATTGATTCGAGATAAGTATGGATTAGATGGGGCAATGATTGGGAGAGCAAGCATAGGGAACCCATGGTTTTTTAATCAAGTTAAGGAGTTTCTAAAGAAAGATATAATAATAAAAGGACCTTCAATATATCAAAGAGTTAAAGTTGCAAGGAAGCATTTTGAAATGTCATTAGATTGGAAAGGAGAGACACTTGGAGTCCTTGAAACCAGGAAACACTATAATAATTATTTTAAGGGAATACCAGATTTTAAAAAATATAGAATAAGATTGGTTACAGCTAATTCTTCAACTGAAGTTTTTAATATTTTAGATGAAATAGAATACGCTTTTAATGGAGAAAAGTCTTTAAGTTTATTTTAGAGTTTTATTAAAATTTGAAGTAACCCAAAAAGAAGTAATTCCTCCAAGAATCATTAAGGTTATAATTACTAAAATAAGATTTTTAAATTCAAAGGAAACAGGATATGGAAGGGAGGTTCCGGGAACAAACAAAAAAGGATAATAATATTGAATTATCAATAGAATTCCCCCTATAAGAATTCCTATAATTCCTCCAATCCAAGAGATCATTAATCCTAAATAAAAAAATATTTTTCGTATTGCTTTTTTGTTTACACCTATTGCGTTTAATATTTTAAGATTAGGGGTTTTTTCTAGGATCATCATTATAAGAGCGCCAACTACATTAAATAATGCAATTATAACAATTAATGTGAAAATTAAATATACAGCAACATTTTCAGTATTAAGCATTTTATATAGAACAGGGTTAAGTTCTTTTTTAGTTTTTATTATAAATGAATCTTTTAAAAAAGGCGTAATTTTTTTTAGTAAAGTTTTAGATTTAGCATTTGCATTTGATTTTATGTATATATAACTATGATAGTTTTCAGGAGTTTCAAATAGTTTTCTTGCAAATTCTGAAGATGAAAATAAATACTTGCTGTCAATTTCTTCACCACTAGAATAAATTCCTGACACTAAACTTCTAATTGAATTAAAAGGATTATTAAAAATATTTAAACTTGGGGTTTTTTTAATCGCGGTAAGCAAAAGAAAATCATTGTAATCATATACACCTAAACTTAATATTTTTGCTATTCCAGAGCCAACTATAACTTCATCATATTCTGAATTAAACCATTGCCCGGTTCCAATTAATTTTTTTATTGGGATAACTTTATGGTAACTAGAGTCGACACCTTTTAAATAGGCAACATGATTTTTCTCACGGAAAGTCAAGAAAATTTTTTCTTCAATTATTGGAGCAACCGCTTCGATTTCTTTTATAGATTGAATTGAATCTAAAATTGAGGAATTCACAAATAATGTTTTGCCTGTTTTTGGTTCTATTCTAAAATCGGGATCAAAAGAATTTGAAAAAGAGAGGCCATAATTTTTTAATCCACTAAAGGCGCTTAAAACAATTATTAGGGATGCAGAAGCAATGATAACAAGGAATAATGAAATGAAATTAATTAAATTAATTACTTTCTGTTTGCTTTTTGAAACAAAATATTTGGATGCTATGAAAAATGAAAAATTCAAAAATTAATTTTCTTTATTAAAATTTTTTATTGGATTTTCTTTATCCTTTAAAGCTTTATCAATTTTTTCAATGTAATCAAGTGAATCATCAATTTGGAAAAATAATTCAGGGACTTTTCGGATTTGATTTTTAAGTAATTGAGCTAATTTATGTTTTATTTTATATGAATTTTTTTTAATATGTTCAATTTGATTTTTAGCATGATTTGAAGGGAAAATACTTAAAAATATTTTAGCTAAAGAGAAGTCGACAGTTATATTTACTTTAGTAACAGAAATTAATAAATTTGAAGCTCCTTGAGATTTTAGTTCGTGTTGTAACAAAGTTGCAATTTCTTGTTGTAATAAAGCTGCAATTTTTCTTTGTCGGGGACTTATGGTATTTTTCATCAGTTATAAACTTTGAAGCTTTATTATAAATAGTTTTTTAATACGACTAAATTACGGATATTTAAATAATCGATTAAATCATGAAAAAAGTTACAATAAAGGATGATTACGGAAATGATATTGAAATCAATAATTTAGAAATGTTTAAAAGGCATTTAATTGAATATCATTCTATTAATGGTAGAGGGGATTATTCAATTCATACTGAAAGAGGAGGTTATTTCACTATTAATGAAGAGTTTTATAAAGAAATAATGTCAATTAAATAATCTGACTAACAATATAATTTAAATTCATTTGTTTTACTATTTTTATGCCTCAATTGAGAAATGATAAAACTAGCCTACTTTTGAATGTTTATGCAAATGACATCCTCGAGGAGGCATTAACAAATAAGAACTCCTTTGGAAAGTATTATTATCATTGAATTAGGTCCTATAGCTCAGTTGGTTAGAGTAGCTGACTCATAATCAGTTGGTCCCTGGTTCGAGCCCAGGTGGGACCACCCTTAAACCCTCTAAGTCAT
>MDTC01025468.1_pt1 | contig 16774 bp, 20 predicted proteins | sample 811181 | NCBI WGS metagenome assembly MDTC01 (sample SAMN05326644, study PRJNA326480) | marine metagenome | isolation source: seawater | place: Pacific Ocean: North | collected 2011 | reverse complement strand
GATTACTATGATATCGATATTAAAGACACCATCGGTAGCTTCTCCGCTCAACAGACCTTGGATCAATGTTACACGTCCGGTATTGCAGCAGCATGTGCGAATGTTGTCCGAGTGGATGGCGATCTAACAAGCCCTGCATCAGGAATCCGACTATACACAACCAACTTGAAATCCTCGCAGGCTGAGGGTATCGAAGTTGGATTCGGGTTTGGTTATGACTTAGGTGACATGGGTGACTTGCAATTCTCGGGCATGATCAATAAGTATCTGACTCAAGAGAGCCAGAGCGATGCATTGACACCAGTGATTGATTGTTTGGCTGGTTACAGCAATGATTGTTCGCCGCTTTCTGAGACAACTTGGACTCAGCGGACTACGTGGAGCCGAGATGATATTTCAGCATCGTTATTATGGCGTCACACGGATTCTATAAGTGCAAACCCAACTTTTGCGAGTGGCGTTTACTCTGGATTCCGTACGATAGATAGCTATAACTACCTTGATTTGAATATTGGTTACAGCGTTTGGGATGATCGAATCCGATTGAGCCTAACGGTTGACAATATTACTGACGAGAAGCCGCCTATTGTGGGTAACGAAGCAGGAGGTACTTCTTGGAACCAAGGTAATACTTTCCCAGTGAACTATGACATTTATGGTCGAATGTACACTGCAGGACTTCGTTTAAGCTTTTAAGAAGCGAAAAACGTAGGAAAAAGGCGAACATTTGTTCGCCTTTTTTTTTGCTTATAGAATTATGTGAGATTGACTCGCGGGTTAAAAACACCTACCATGTTTTTAGCACCAATTTGATCCAGCTTGCGGGGTGCTTTATAAATACCAGCTAAACCGGAAAAGAACTCGAACCCGATTTAGCACAGCTTGATCGGGTTTTTTTTGGGATTGTTTTAAGTAGGCTCCTGGAAGGACGTCAAGGAAGATTAACTATCTGCCGCGTGGAAAAACGGCTGGGCAGGGTAAACTCGAAATAGAGTCAGAGAGGAAAATAAGAAATGAAAAAAGAAACGATAGCGATTCACGCAGGTTACACGACGGATCCAACAACTAAATCTGTTGCTGTGCCCATATATCAGACTGTGGCTTACGAGTTTGATGACGCGCAGCACGGCGCTGATCTGTTTGATCTAGCGGTGCCAGGTAATATTTACAGTCGTATCATGAATCCCACTAATGATGTCCTTGAGCAGCGCCTGGCGGCGATGGAGGGCGGGATTGCGGGCCTGGCCGTTGGCTCGGGAATGGCTGCAATAAATTATGCGATTCTTACCCTTGCAAAGGCGGGAGATAATATTGTTACTACCCCACAACTCTATGGTGGAACTTATACTTTATTTGCGCACATGTTGCCGAGCCAAGGAATTGAGGTGCGTTTTGCCGAAGATGATTCTGCAGAAGCGCTCGAGGCCCTTATTGACGATAATACGAAGGCAGTTTACTGTGAAACGATAGGAAACCCTGCGGGCAACATTGCCGACCTAGAGGCAATTTCTAAAGCCGCTCACCGCCATGGCGTTGCTGTAATCGTTGATAACACAGTGGCTTCGCCTGCTATCTGCAATCCTATAGAGTTTGGTGCTGACATTGTTGTACATTCTTTGACGAAATATATTGGAGGGCATGGCACGTCGATTGGCGGTGTGATTGTTGATTCTGGAAAGTTCCCATGGGTGGACTATAAGCAACGCTATGCGATGCTGAATGAGCCGGAGGCGTCTTATCACGGGGTTGTTTATGCCGAGGCTTTAGGTGAGGCAGCATTTATAGGCCGTGCCCGCACCGTGCCACTCCGTAATACGGGTTCGGCGCTGGCTCCCCTGAATGCTTTCATGCTCCTGCAAGGACTGGAGACTCTTAATCTTCGCATGGAACGCCACTGTGACAATGCACAAAGCGTTGCTGAGTATCTTAAGGCCCATGATAAGGTCGAGTGGGTGAGCTATGCAGGGTTAAAGGACGATGTTAACTATGAGTTGTCAAAAAAATACTGTAATGGAAAGCCGTCTTCACTTTTAACTTTCGGAATCAGGGGAGGTTTTGATTCGGGAGTAAAGTTTTATGATGCGCTGGAAATGATAAAGCGATTAGTAAATATTGGAGATGCAAAGACCCTGGCTTGTCATCCGGCATCCACGACACACCGGCAGCTGACCCCCGAGGAGCAAATCAAAGCAGGGGTGAAACCGGAGACGATTCGCCTTTGCATTGGCATAGAGCATATCGACGACATCGTGGCAGATCTTGAACAGGCGCTTATGAAAGCCTAGGAAATGTTGGTGTTGGAATATGTTTTAAGGCGGCCTTAAGTTGGAGGTTGCCTTAAAGCCATAATTGTGGGGAGTAGACACAGCGATATTATGAAAGTGGTTTCTCTTATAAGTGAGAATGAAATTAAAGTGAGGCCTACGTTCATGGCTTTACAATATTTGCTAGCAATCTCCCTTCTTTTTTGCGATTCAAATTTGGCCGCTGACGCTAGCCTCGAGACCGAGTGGACAATTCAAAGATCTGAGAATGGCATTAAAGTGTATACCCGTCCGGAGCCAAGCTCACAATTTGAAGCCGTTCGCGCAGTAATGATTCTCGAGGATGTCAGATTAAGTTCGCTCGTAGCATTGATCGCTGATACCGAAGCATGTTCGCGGTTGGAAAGCCGCTGCGTGGAATCTGAAACTATTGATGAAATTGATCAAACTGAGAGTATTGTATATCGTTATAATAACATGCCTTTTCCTGTGAGGGATCGCGACATGGTGCTCCGGCTGAAATGGTATCAGCAATCAGATTCACGCAGTGTAAATTTGGTGATCTCAAATGTCACTGGGTTCTTGCCCGAAAAAAAGAGACGGGTCCGGATGCCGAAGGTTAATTTAGGTTGGAAATTCGTGCCTTTGCCAGACGGTTCTGTCGAGGTTTCGAGCGAAGGACACATCGAGCCCGGCGCTAACCTGCCCGCTTGGTTACTCAACCAATTTTTAGTGTCGGCTCCTTTCAAGACTATGGAAGCGGTAGCTAGCATCGTGCGGGAGCCTCTTTACAGAGATGCTCAACTGAGTTTTATAAAAGAAGTCACCCCATAAGATGACTGTTATTTTTAATATCTAATGCTAGGTACCGTTTAGTTTGAAAAACTTTGTAGAGATCAAGGAGCGTGCTGAATACCGGAAGGGCGGTATAAAAAAGTTGAGCGCATTAATGCCGAGAGTTGCTTCTAAAAAAGAATTAATATCACTCGGTGATGACAGGTATTTGGCAATGATGACAAAATCAATTAACCAGGCTGGGTTTAGTTGGAAGGTAATTGAAAAAAAATGGCCGGAATTTGAGGAAGCTTTTCTGGGGTTTGACACATTTAAGTTAAGTTATTTATCTCCGGAGCAGTGGGAGGCCTTCACTAACGATCGCCGTGTTGTGCGGAATTGGCAAAAAATTAAGGCGCTACAGGATAACGTATTTTTTGTTCGCGAAGAATCACGCCGGCATGACGGGTTTGGGAATTTTATTGCGAACTGGCCAGCAGATGATCAGATTGGTTTGATGGCTTATTTAAAAGAGAAAGGATCGCGGCTTGGCGGACAGAGCGCTTTATGGTTTCTAAGAAGAATGGGGAAAGATTGCTTTATTCTGGCGCGGGACGTGGTCGTTTTACTGAGGAGTATTGGTCTGGATATCGCTGAAAATCCGACATCGAAAAGAGATTTAATAAAGATACAGGCGCAGTTCAATGCTTGGCACATCGAAACTGAATTGCCATACAGCCACCTAAGCCGGATTGTTGCGTGCTCGGTGGGAGAGAATCGGTTATGACAACTAAAGACCTCCGAAAATCAGTATGGATAGCTTTCGGCACGGGCGCAGTGGCAATCACTTTGGTCGCTGAGTTTGGAGAATACCTCACGGGCATTCACATCAACATGATATTGCGAATTTCAATAGTGCTCGGTTTAACATTGGGGATGTGGGTCCTCGCTGGAACTTGGATGTTGATCAACAATTTAGGGGAGGAGCGTTCTTTGTCCGGTTACTCTCAGGTTACTCAAAACAAGGAGGTCGGAGCACAGCAAAAAGAAGATACAAACACCGGCTCCGATGTTTAATTGTTAGCTAGCGAATCCTGCACACGAGCTCCTCGGAGTATGTTAACCATCCCATAGTTGCCCTCGTGACAGGCATACTCATAGAGCTGACCCGCAACTTTTGTCATAGGAACTATCGCGCTAAACTTTGCTGTGTAAGTTGCTGGATCATCGACTGTGAACTCATAGTTGACGGTATCAGGAGAGACTCGCGTAAATCGTTCGGTTAAGATTTTTTCACTTGACGTGCCACTCGAACCAAAGCTTGCTGTGAGTCCGTTAAAGTTTTTGGTGATCACAATAAGCGATTCTCCCTCCCAGTACCCTCTTGAATCGCCAGTCCAAAGTGTAACAGTATCATCTAGGCCAATGATTGATGCTTCATCGTCGAATAATTTGACGACTCGAGCGTCGTGAATCATTTCGGTTAACAAGACGACATGTGTTTTGTGTTGGACAATTTGAACATTGTTGTTATAGAGCGAGGGTATAAAAGGCGGCCCTGCATTAAAGCCTACAATGCACCTTTCTGAGAGGCCGCGATCCTCCGGACCGTCGGTGCCGATTCCGCCTGCTGCGATACGGACGGGCCTTGATTCTCCGGTGGTATCGCCTCCATACATTCCTTGATTGCGGATGGCGCCAGGCGCAAACGCAGGTAATTTTCCATTAATTGGGTCGATTATATGTGAAGTTCGGATGTCACCACCGATCCCAGCATTCTCGATCCAGAAGTCATTGTAGCTCTCGTCAACACCCTCGATGGGCAAAGCAGAATCTGTCCGTTCGTCAAAATTGGCGCGGGCTAATTGTGCTCTTGATATTTCTTCATCGCTTAAAAACTGACGGTCACCAAATTTGGCGGGACGTTCCATAGGAGTGTTTGAGGAAAAATTCCAAACGCCCTCAATATTGGGCTGTCCCCACTGGGTGCGCGGCGCAGCATAGTCATCTGCAAAGGTAGCGCTTGATAAAAAAATTGCTACGGCTGAAGCTAAGACTTTATTTTTATAATCGGTAGCGTTCATCTACAAGTCCGTCCCACTGATAGGTTAGAAAGAAATTTATTGCGTCAATTGACCGCCTTCCATTTCGGCACGGCGAGCGCCCGCAAGAATACCAGGCATCGCATAGTTTCCCTCATGACAAGCGTACTCGTACACAGGTCCTTCTGTAGAGTGATAGCTTAGCTCTGCGGTCCAAGGTTGGCTGTATAAATTATCGTCCTCGACTATAAACTGATAGACAATTTCTGAGCTCGAGTGTCGTTCAAATCGCTCCATAATTCGACCATTGTTACTAATAGGCACAGAACTATTTTCCATTTGCAGTGGCTTAATATTTGTTGTTTCTACGATCAAGACATTGTCCTCATACCAACCAACAGAGTCCCCAAACCATTGACTCAAAACATCCGGACGTCGATTAGCCCTAGCCTCCTCGGCAGAGTCATAAGTTGGGATAATCCGAGCGTCATGAGCCATCTCCACAAGAATCACCACATAATCTTCGGTCTGGGTGAACTGATAGGTGCTGTTGTATAAAGTGCCCATCATTCCGGGCCCGGCGGTGTTTCCAAATCCAATCAAACAACGCTCGGCAAGGGGCAGTGCTTCAGGACCAGAACTGTCTCCTATTCCGGTCAGGTATCGGTAACCAAAATTTTTATTCTCGAAGGTGATCTTGGGTTTTTCAAGCCGAGGTACTCGTCCGTTGGGTGGGTCAATGATGTAAGAGGTTCTGAACTCACCTTTTACTCGTGCCAGAGCAGAGCCCGGGTCTACCCAAAATGAATTGTATGCAGCGAGTCCAAAGTCACGACTGCCGACGGGAGGCGCTCCTGTCTCCGCGTCAATTGGGAGGTTCGCATCAAACTCACCGGGAGCAACGCCAGCGATTGGTGTGCCCGCCGCTATTTTTTTTGCGTCCTCTTCAGAGACGACGAGAGTCTCTAGTCCTTGAGGCCGGGCCATGCTCGTCAAGGAGGCATTTGTCCAGGTTCCAGTTAGTTGTGGCCGCACTGTCTCCGCAGACACAAGTGCGTACGGAAGACAAAAAGCAGCACTGGTGAGAAGTGTGAGCAAACATTTTTTACATAGAGTAGGCACGGGTTATCTCCCTGAAATATATAATGTAATTTATTTTCCGATAAGGTAACGTACCGAATGTATCGAGATAGCGCAGGTTTGTAAAGACAGTCGCTTTATATTCTGTGTCTATAATGGCATAACATTTTTCTTTGGGTGAGTTGTATTGCTGGTTTGGTTAGAAAGTTCATCGGTAGCCAGTTGGGTTAGTCTTTCACTTTGGGCCTATCCGGCATTACTCACGGTGCATATTTTTGGGCTTGCTTTAGTGGTTGGTCTTTATGCTTTGCGAGACTTTCGACTTATTGGTTTTTTCGCTGGCACAAATGCATCGCTATTCGAAGGCACAAACTTGCTGTCTTCGTTCGGTATCGCGGTCAACCTTGTCTCTGGGTTTTTATTGTTTTCTTCTCAGGCAACATTCTTAATTTCAAGCATCCCCTTTTTGGTTAAAATTTCGTGTGTCGCATTGGGACTGGCGTGTTCAGGCGTAATAGGTGTGCGACAAAAAAATGGTTTGAACATGCCTCGGTACTATCCAGCAGCGTCGCTTTTTTTCTGGGCGACAGCAATAATTTCGGGACGTTTAATAGCCTACTTCTAGATTTCTGTCGGAGAGTTTTGGGATGCTTGAAATTATAGCGGAGGAAATTTTTGGGACCCCCCTTAACCAATGGGTAGTTGGAACTTATTGGTTGTGGCCGCTTCTCGAAATAATACATTTTATAGGATTATCTTTACTTATCGGCGGTTTAATTGTCGTAGACCTATCGTTGGTCGGCGTGCTGCGGAGTGGTCGGTGGGTCGATTCTCACCGACTATTACCGGCTGTGATCGTTGGTTTTTTTCTAAATCTAGTAACAGGAGTGTTGTTTTTTGTCGGAGATCCGATGCGCTATTCTGTTAACATCGCCTTTCAGGCAAAAATGATCTTGATTTTGATAGCAGGATTAAATGCCCTGTATTACCACCATCGCCTTATGCCTGTGTTAGCTTTGGACAAAATCGGTCAAAGTTCCATAAAAATTAAAATAGTTGGACTACTCTCCTTAACAACCTGGTTTACTGTTCTTGCCCTCGGCCGTCTAATCCCTTATCTGGGAACTGGCTAATACTTTGATGGGAAGAAACGGACCATAGCCCTAGATGATTCGGCGTCGCAGTCGTAGGCCGACAGCTTGTAACCTGGTGCCGCGGGAATCCAGCGAGTTGTGTAAGAGGTTGGCTCAAGCAAAAACATAGGGTCGCTCACAGTTAAAGTCACGTATAGATCATCGCCATCTCTCCAATATTTTTCTTCTATTACCTTTTGAGAGGAGGACGGGATTCCGTTGTAATCGTCAAAACCACCAATATCAAAAACAAAGTTGGTCGTTTTTATAAACAGGGCTCCATCCTTGTAATGTCCGACTGAGAAACCTTGAAGGGAAAAGTCCTTCGACGTTGGTTCCCTGCCGTCTAAATAAACTGTGCGCAGTTGATCGTCTTTCTCGTATCTAAACAGTACCCTATCAGGCCACTGTGTCACTTCCATGTGATAGGGGTCGTATTGGATAGCTGGCGAGGATGCCGGCTGGCAGTCATACTTCGGTGCCATTATTTCTTCCCATACTTCTTGGTAGGCCATAGCGCGTTTGTTCAGTTTTGGGAAATTGTCTTCTCCCCAAGGGACAGTTTCACTATTAACGGGTCGAGCTCGGGGAGTGCCATCCCAAACTCCGGTAAGATCCGGCACAACTTGAGCAAACCCAAAGTTTGCAGCGGTAGACAACGTCAAAATAGTAAAGATAAATGACTTTCGATAGCGGTTGATTAGATTTTCATTATTCATTTTTTTGGCCTTAGCAATCGCAATATTAATCTGTAATGTTGAGCTTCCATAGCGGTGAGTTTGTTCAAGGTTTGGTTTCAGCGGACAGGTGTCGGATCTGCAGACCGGCCACCCTGAAGAACAGGGCTCCCGTCGGCGCGCGTTAGCCTTCGGCCGAGCACTCCATGGCTCCCCTCTGCCCGAGAGGATGGCCCAGAGACCCTGATTTCGGTGCCAACCGTTAGAATGTCCGGAGTCCAACCTAAACGTTTCAAACTGACCGGAGCCGCCATTTCAACCTGCCATTCGATGGACTGTCCATTCTCGTCCTCGACGAGAACAAAGAGAGCTGCGTGAGGGTTTCGAAAAACAAACTTAGTTACGACCCCGAAAATTTCAACTGGCTTGTCAGCGTCGTAGAAAGGGGTGGCTGAATGATGCGCGATCGTAAGATTTACCGAAATCATTAAAGAGGCTACTATGCCACAGCTTAGCAGCGATTTAGAAAGATTCTGAATCATTTTTTTTCCTTGAACTGAAGAAAACAACATTGGTTCTGAATTCCAGAAATTAACGTGGCTGGTCGCGTTTGTAAAGTTTCAAGTATGCTCGATCATCACCCTATCGGTACCGCAGCATGGTTGAGCTCAATTGAGATAGCTTTGTAATTCCCATAAGTTTCATGTCGCGTTCGATTTCGACTTTCATGTTGTTGAGTGCTTTTTCCACGCCAGGTTGACCTGCGGCGGCTAATGCATACAGGTACATTCGCCCTCCAGAACATGCTTTTGCCCCCGCTGCAATTGCTTTCAGTACGTGAGTGCCTCGGCGAATACCGCCATCACAAATAATATCAATTTGGTCACCTACCGCATCTGAGATTTCCGAAATTTGGTCAAACGGGGATCGTGAGCCATCAAGTTGGCGCCCCCCGTGATTCGAAACCATGATGGCATCAGCACCAATATCAACAGCCTTGCGTGCGTCATCGACGCTCATGATACCTTTTAAGCAAAAGGGTCCATTCCATTTTTCCCGAAGTTTCTCTGCGTCATTCCAATTCATCGATTGATCAAGCATGGATCCAAAATAGTCACCGATAGAAACTGCGACATTGGATCCTTGTTCCACATAATCTTTGAGCTCAGCAAGCTCAAATTTTTCTTTAAAAAAATAATTCATTGCCCATCTAGGGTGTGCGGCAAAACTTGCTAAGCTTCGTAAAGTCAGACGAGGGGGAGAAGTGAATCCTGTGAGTAGATCACGCTCTCGATTTCCTCCGGTAATAGTATCGACAGTCAGAGCGAGAGCATTGAACTTGGCCTCCTTTGCGCGTTCGACCATAGCATCATTAAGTCCTCGGTCTTTGTGGAAATAGAATTGGAATAGCTTGGGGGTGGATATCATCTCGCCGATTTCACGTAGCTTTACTGTCCCTAATGCCGAGACGCCAAACATCGTCCCAAATTTTTCTGCTGCTCTGGCAACAGCTCTCTCGCCATCATGGTGAAATAACCGTTGCAGGGCGGTAGGAGAGCAGAAGAGAGGCATGGCTAACTTTTGACCCATGATGGTCACGGACATATCGATTTCCTCTACACCCGCGAGAACGTTCGGGACGAGGTCACAGGAGTCATACGATGAGGTATTTCGTCGGTATGTGGTTTCGTCATCTGCAGCCCCATCAATATAATGGAAAATTGGTCCGGGTAATCGCTGTTTTGCAAGAAGCCTGAGGTCTTCAACATTATTACAGCGCGCAAGTGTTTTAAGCATTTTTGTCTCATTTTTCTCTAGGTTGTTGACCTATCATAGTAAAGATTCCAGTGTGCTCATAATGGTTTTTTGATAGGGTAACTTAGTAAGAGTTAAAAATGAGCAGGTTAAGAAAGTTTTGACTATCTCTGGGTGAGTTTTCGTCGGTCGGTGGTGGGCTTCATTCTGGACGGCTGAACTAAAGAAACTCACGTTTAAAAATTAGATTTCATAGACAAGAGAACTGATTAAATATGGTTCAACAGTACGCTCAGACTCTAAGCCGGCAATTTGCAAGGATCTTAACGGTGCTGCTGTGCCTAGGATTGATTCCTGTGGCGGCTGTCTTCACAGCGGCAATAAAGGCAAGAGGCGGTGACGGACCAAAGTACGTCTTTTCCGGTGGGCCGCTAAAGAGCGGTGAAATTCATCAGGGAGCTGAGCCGAGTTGGGAATTTGTGAAGGATGTCTCCACAATAGAGATGCAACTCGTGGAACCACCATTGTCTCGTCGAGTTTGGGTGGCAGAGTATGACGGTAAGCTTTACGTTTGGTCGGGGTATATGGGAGCTACGGTCGGACGGTTATGGAAAAAATGGCCGGTTCAAGCTGAGCGTAACAGTTTAGCGGTTATACGAGTAGACGGTGTTCGTTATGAAAGACAGCTAAATAGGATAAATTCTGGCGAAATTCTTGATGGACTGAGTCAGAGCATCAGGGCTAAATATCCATCTCAGATGACTAGAAAGGCTGTTGAGGCTGGAGAGGTTTGGGTCTTTGAGTTGAGCGCACGGGATTGAATCTAAAAGAGAATGGTCATGAGAAATTTTTATAAAGTTGTTGTCGTCATGGTCGCGGTAACAATCCTGATTGTTTTGTACGTGCCGGGTGCAGATGATTACGTCGAGTTAACGTTTCAGCAATACCTAGGCCGAGCCGCAAGATAAAATACCTTTCGCTATGCTTTTTCGAAATTATTGATTAGAGAGCAATGTCTTGACAACCTTTTGAGAGACATTTAATGCCTTGTCAGCTTAGATTCGTTATACTGAAGTCTATCCCGTTGAAAGGAAAAATTATGTCTAAGCAAATTCAAGTTACCTACGAGCTGAAGGTGCTCGATGGGAAGGCCGAGGAACTGCGAAGGATAGCCAAAGAGATGGTTGCGTTTAATAGGCAAGGCGAGCCGGGGACTATCGTTTACAATGTATACATGAATGAAGAAGAGACTAAGTTTACTTTTTTAGAAACCTTCGCAGAATCAGATTCTGGTCTTTTTCATGCAGATAGGTTTGCGAAAGGCAGTTTCATTTCGCAGATTTTGGAGAGAACAGACGGGGGGAGATTGTGTTTGTATGGCGATGTCTCCAAAGAATTTAGGTCTTGGGGCGTTGAAGCTGGATTTGAGATAGAATACTTCGATTACATTGACGGGTACGTCCGTTGAAGTATGGGATTGTGTTTCGGTCGCCGTCCGTCAAATAAATCAAAAAGAGAGATCAAATAAATGGAAGACAAAGAAAGTTCAACTGGTGCATCAATTTTTCTTTATACAGCCGTGATAGGGATCGCTGTGGTAGTCAGTATTGTGGCAAGCTGGTTGCTATAAATATATCTTTACCTCCGTTGCTCTACTCCGAAAAGCATAGAACTCGGCCTGCTTAAATTCAAAGTGAGATGGCCTTTATAGTTTGCGATGCTGATGTAGCGATCGATAAAATGCGCTCTATTATCTGAATAGGGTCCAATATGTGACAAGTAAGACTCCTTTCTACGCCGAAAACGCAGTATAGGCTACGCCTCTGTATTACAGTTACTCTGCCGAGGTCTGCGTGTAGTCACCCATCTGGCTTTATCATGCATATCGTGTTTGTTGTTTTTTTAGTTATCTCCTCTCAGGTACGCGGCATGTCTTGTTCGGCGCGCATAGGCGTCACAGGTGAGGCAGAGACTACAACTTAATGGCAATTTCTACTCCATTCTTTTCTTTTAAAAAAAGATTCTTCAGTCAAGCATTTGGTGTTAATTTCGCTGAATTGTTATTGGTTATTGTTTGTATGCGGAAGATGATCTTGTTTTCCTTGCGTCTAAGCCAAGATCTATAGAGGGGTGTTGATTTATGATGGACGAAAAGTTTCTTCCAGATAAAGAGCTTTTAGTTAAGGCGGTGTCTTTGCTATGTGAAGAAATTCCAGCGGGCCGCGCCGACCGGGTGTCATCAAATTTTCCCGTTGATGGGATGGATTCAAGCGAGGTCATTGATCTATTGGCCCCCCAGATTCTTGCTGACGCTGCAAAGCTTGGTGCGCCGACATCGATAGCGCATATGGACCCCCCCACCCCGACAATTGCCTGGGCCGTTTCTTTGTGGAATGCTGCGCTCAATCAGAATTTGCTTCATCCGGCTACTGCGCCATTTGCTCTCGAGGCTGAGAAAACAGTAATAAAGTGGTTGGCACCTTTGTTTGGAATGACGGGAGGACATATGACTTCCGGTTCGACTGTCGCAAATTTGACCGCATTGTGGGCTGCCCGCGAGCAAGCAAATGTCGAACAAATTGTGATGTCAGATAAAGCTCATTTATCGCTTGAGAAAGCGGCAAATATACTTGGCTTGCCCGTTTTAAAAATCGGTACAGGCTCAGACGGCAAGCTTCTTGTTAATAAATTGCCTGATGATTTATCTCGGTCCGTGCTGGTTTTAAACGCGGGAACGACGAGCACTGGTATGATTGACCCGCTGGAAGCAATCGGAATTGCCAAATGGACGCACGTCGATGGGGCTTGGGCTGCGCCAATGATTTTTACGAAATATGCCGAGCGATTGAAAGGCATCGAGCTTGCTGATTCAATTTCAATCTCGGCTCACAAGTGGCTTTTCCAGCCAAAGGATTCGGCTATGGTATTGTTTCGTGATAATGAAAGTGCCTCAAATTCGATAAGTTTTGGTGCGGACTATTTAAACGAGCCTAATATTGGTGTGCTTGGCTCGCGCGGAGCGAAGGGAGTGCTTCTCCTTGCGACGATACTTTCTTTTGGAAAACGAGGTTTTGCCCAAAGGATAGAGGGCTGTGTTAGAAATTCAGAAATCTTGTCACATTTTGTGGCGAATGATATGCGCCTTAATCTGTTTGCTAATCCTGAGACGGCTGTTGTGGTGTGGCGGCCCTCGGAGCCCGATTATTTTGATCTGGTCCTCAATGGCTTACCAGAGGGCAGCGTCTCTACAACTCGATTAGATGGGGATTTGTGGTTTAGAAACGTCTTTGCTAATCCAAACGCAGATGTCGAAACTTATCTTGCTAGATTGGAAGAAATTTTGAAAAAATCATCAACGTTATGAATTAACTAAGTTCTATTGATGAGATGTCAAATAATGGTATCTTGTAAGATATTGTCAAAAATTTTCTGCTGACATAAGTTTTAAGTCTTTGTTTTTCTTAGGAGTTGCGAGTTGCGATATCTGATTCAGTTGCTTTTTTTAACGTCGGCAACTTTGGCATACGGTGACACCATCAGCAAGTTCGCCGGGACGTGGTTGTTAGATGGCCCTGGTACCGAAAGTGCAATAAAGCTTACTGATGAGGGTCAGCGTTTGAGGGATAGTTATGATCTTCTAGTCGATGATCCAAGTTTGAAATGTGTTCCAGCGAGTTCTTCTCGAGTATGGGCGAACCCGAATTCTCCAATAAAAATTGAGGTTAGCGCAGAATCTATTCAAATCACTTACGAGCTTTTCGATCTTAGACGAGCGATTCCCTTTGGGTCCGGCGAAGACCTCACTGATACACCAAGCACAAGCAATCTCAAGGGGGTTTACTTTAGCGAAATGGGCTCCTCATTTGCGCGGTATGAAGAGTCGCAGATTTTCATTGAGTCGCGAAAACACGCTTCGGGTTACATCAGGACGTCGAGGGGAATACCGCAATCATCATCGACGATAGCTTACGAGTTGTTGACAGTTGATAACGATACTTTGCACATTACGCATACGTATGAAGACGAGTTGATTTTTAAAGAACCTTTGGTCTTAACATACTCATTGCGGCGGGCTGACGAGTTATCGATAAATCCTTACGATTGCGTCGATTCAGATTATGATTGGTTTGAACAATTGAATTCGAAATAACGAGGTTTAAAATGCTGCGAAAGCTAGTTTTGAGTTTGGTCGTCTTCCTTCCATATTTTGGTTTTGCACACCACTCGACTAACGCGAATTTTACGCAAGAGATCATTTCTGTCGAGGGGCTGATCGAGAGAGTGCGTTATCAAAATCCTCACACTTCTATACTTATCAAAACAGATCAGGCTGGCGATGATGGGGCTTTTTGGTTGGTTGAATCGGGTGCAAAAACAACCTTGGATAGGGCTGGGGTATCAATGGAGAAGCTAAAGATTGGATCCCGTGTCATCGCTGAGGGGCGCAAAGGTAGACGCCAAAACACGATGTACCTCAGAAAAATTGTTTTTGCTGATGGCTCAGAATTTGTCCCGCAGCCCGAATTGAATTAGATAAGTTTTAAAGGAGTGAAGGAGTGAGAATAGAGAAATTATTGTTGTTAGTTATATGTTTTTGGACAATGCTTTTAGCCATTGCTCCTGTGTTGGGATTTAATTTTTATTTTCCTTTTGTAGTCCCAGATGTTCTTGATTCGGCTCAACAAATAGAGCGCCTTTTGATTCTAAGGTCGGCTTCTTTTATGACCAGCGCATATTTCACATTACGGTATTTTTTAAACAGGAAGCCGTTGTCATCAGTAAGTCCGATTTTGGTTTTGAGTAATTTTATGATTTTTTTTGGGGTGATTTCTAATCTTCAGAATGACGTCTCTATCTTTGAAGATCCTTCAAAGTCGAATTGGGTTGTGCTCCTTGTTTTGGTGATCTTTTCATACGGGCTATTCAGGATCCATACGAAAGACACGAAGAAAATTTTTGATAAGGATTGGTAGGGGGGAAGCTATTAATATTATAAGGGAGTTTAAAAAATCCAGACGAGGCGGATGTCGCTTTGCTACATGGTTTTTTCTGGTGATTGGTATGTCCTTGGTATCTGCCCAAGAGAGTGTTTTATTTATTGGGAACAGTTTTACGTATGGGTTCGGTTCCCCAGTGAAATACTATCGTACGGATACGGTAACGGACCTAAATAACGAGGGTATTGGGGGTGTACCTGCACTTGTTAAATCTTTTTCTGATCAGGCGGGTCTAGATTTTAAGATCTATCTTGAAACTCGTGGCGGAAGCGGCATGGATTTCCATCTTGAAAACAAGCTGGGAGTCATTGGAAGGAGGCCGTGGGACAAAGTTGTAATGCACGGTTACAGCACTCTCAATCGTCTGGATCCTGGAAACTCTGATTTGCTTGTGGAAACAATGAAAGACATGGCCGACTTTTTAAGGGGATTAAATACGAAGGTGGAAATCTTTCTAACAGCCACTTGGTCCCGTGCGGACCTCGTTTATGTGCCGAATAAACCCTGGACTGGTGAATCGATTGAAAAAATGGCTATGGATGTTCGCAAAGGTTACGACGTTGCGGCGGAGCTTGCGAGGGCATCTGTAAATCCGGTGGGCGAGGCGTGGAACAAAGCCATGGAGTCTGGTCTCGCCGACAAAAATCCCTATGATGGAATCGCTTTAGATAAAATTGACCTCTGGACTTACGATCACTATCACGCCAGTACCTTTGGTTACTATCTAGAGGCATTAGTTGTATTTGGAAATTTATCAGGCCTTGATCCAAGATCTTTGGGTGAGAATGAGTGTTCGGGGTTCGAGCTAGGTCTGTCCCGTGCTCAGGTAAGAGGTTTACAAGATGCAGCTTATCGCCAGCTCGCCTTAGAATCGCGAGTGAAACCAGCACCGCTCGTTTTACCGCAGCCGGTTGGTCCAGAGAGATGTGGAGAAGGACTTTAAAACAAAACAATGGAGGATGTTATGAGAAAACTATTTTTAGTGAAGATTCTTTTTGTCACGAACATTATCGTGCTTTCGAGTAATAGTATTGCCGATGATGGTGCGTCGATCATTCCGGTTAGAGAAATTAACGAGGTCCTGTTGAAGGGACTCGATAACATCGCAGAGGGACGTTCGGTAAGCGACATCGTCGTCCGACACCTTAACGTTGGTGAGGAAAACTTTGGCGTTTCAGTGGTCCAGCGTGACCAGGTTGAAGTGAGGGACGAAATACTAGGTATCTCTCACCCGGATCTCGACGAAATCTATTACATAGTAGCCGGCACTGGGACAATGATGACTGGTGGAGACCTCACCGATAGACAATCAAGTGTGAGTGCATTGCTAGGCCCAATTGACAGAGGAATGATTGAAGGTGGAACGCTGCAATATGTTGAGCCCGGCGATATAGCGATAATTCCTAAGGGGATGCCCCATGGCTGGCTGAAAATAGACACTGAGAGCATTAGTTATATTATATTTAGAGCGGATCCTAATAAGGTCATGAATGAAGTTGAGAGGTAGGGGTATGGTGCGATCAATGTCCCGTCGTGAACTAATGTTGTTGGGTATTACTGCATCGTTTGGAGCGATTGCAGGAAGGGTAACATCAGCTCAGCCGGCGTTATCTCAAAACCAAACAGGCGAATCTTTGAAAGCGCTGACCTTTGATATTTTTGGGACGGTGGTGGATTGGCGCGGCTCGATAATTCGCGAAGGAGAGCTGTTGTCTGAAACGTATAGTTTTTCTGTAAATTGGGGTGAGTTCGCTGATCAGTGGCGAGGAGGTTACGGCCCGCTCATAAGTAAAGTAAGAACAGGTGAGTTGCCGTGGACAAATATTGATGATATCCATCGAATGAGACTCGATGAGTTGATTCGAGAGTTTGCGTTAACCGGACTAAGTGAAATTGAAAAAGAGAATTTTAACAAGGCCTGGCATCGTCTGACTCCCTGGCCTGATGCGGTCGGAGGGTTAAGCCGCCTAAAGGAAAATTTCATTATTTCTACTTTGTCTAATGGGAACATCTCGCTTTTAACGAATATGGCGAAAAACGCGGGACTCCCTT
>MDTC01037754.1_pt1 | contig 16775 bp, 17 predicted proteins | sample 811181 | NCBI WGS metagenome assembly MDTC01 (sample SAMN05326644, study PRJNA326480) | marine metagenome | isolation source: seawater | place: Pacific Ocean: North | collected 2011 | reverse complement strand
CAGATGAACTGGCGGCTTGGAGATACCCAGATGCCTATGACCAGATGATGTTTGGCTTACGATTAGGAGAAAAGCCTCAAGTAATTATTACTACAACCCCAAGGCCAACCGAAATAATCACGGGTTTTGTAAAGCGTGAGGGCGATGATGTTCACATTACGCGAGGAAACACCTTTGAAAACGATGAAAACCTAGCAGAAAGTGCGCTTAAACAGCTTGAAGAGAGGTATTCAGGCACAAGGTTGGGCAGACAAGAGCTATACGCAGAGATATTAGATGATGTACAAGGTGCGCTTTGGTCTTATCGTGGTATCGAAAAGACAAGGATTCAGCGAGATGAGTTACCAGAATTGCAAAGAATCGTTGTAGCAATAGATCCAGCGGTCACCAATACGGAAGAATCTGATGAAACAGGGATTATTGTGGCGGGGGTGAGCCATAACAATCGGTACTATGTCATCGATGATGTTTCTGGTAGGATGTCTCCTGACGGCTGGGGTAGGTCGGCGATTGATATGTTTTACAAGTATCAGGCTGATCGTATCGTGGCAGAGGTCAACAACGGTGGTGATTTAGTTGAAAAGTTGCTGAGAAACATAGATGATACTGTGCCATATACTCCTGTGAGGGCATCACGGGGTAAACTGGTTCGGGCAGAGCCTATCGCCGCTTTATATGAGCAAGAAAAGGTTTCCCATGTGGGTATGTTCAAAGAACTTGAAGATCAGCTTTGCTCTTACGCGGCAAACAGTGCTAAATCACCTGATAGACTTGATGCTCTAGTCTGGGCATTAACTGAATTGAGTCAGTCTAGTGGGACTGCAATATGGAGAGTAAGTTAATGGCTGGCATCAAAGATTTCTTTACATTTTTACAACCAAAAGCACCAGAAACAAAAGAAGCACCACAGGTGTATCTGAATGTTAATGCGGCTTCTCATTATCGCAGAGACAATTATGACGCCTATGCAGATGAAGGATATCGCAAAAATGCTATTGTTTACAGATGCATAAACGAAATAGCAAACGGTGCGGCTTGCATACCGTTTAAATTATTTCAGGGAGATGATGAGCTAGTACAACATCCATTGCTTTCTTTGCTACGTCGCCCAAATCCTACACAAGCAGGAGTCGAGTATTTTCAAGCTGTCTATTCCTATCTGCTTTTGTCGGGCAATAATTACGCAATAAAATCAGATATAAACGGCGATGTCAGAGAGCTATACCTGTTGAGGCCAGATCGTGTAAAGATTAAACCCAGCAAAACTTCCACACCCGAAGCCTATCAATATGTGTTAGGCGGCAAAATAATCAAAACCTATGATGCAGATCCAATTACAGGAGCATCTGAAGTAAAGCATATGAAGCTATATAATCCGCTAGATGATTACTATGGTTTATCTCCATTGATGGCGGCGGCAACAGATATAGATAATCATAACGCTATAAACACCCATAACATTAGCTTGTTAAACAATGGTGCAAGGCCAAGTGGTGCAATCGTATTCAAACCAGCCAATGACAGGGGCTTGCCAATACAGCTAACGGACGGTCAAAGGCAACAATTAATGGATGATTTGAATGTCAAGTATTCTGGTGCGGCTAATGCGGGGAGGCCGCTATTGTTGGAGGGTGATTTCGATTGGCGTGAAATGGGTCTTAGCCCTAAAGACATGGATTTTCTGCAACAGAGAAATATGGCGGCGAAGGATATCGCTCTGTGTTTTGGCGTTCCAAGTCAACTTATCGGTATTCCTGATGCACAAACGTATGCAAATGTCCAAGAAGCTCGGCTGGCTCTTTATGAAGAAACGATAATGCCGCTTGCAAGAAGGGTGGAATCTGATTTGAACGAATGGCTTTCCCCTATGTATGGTGATGACATCCGCATTGAGTATGACTTTGAGGCTGTGCCAGCTATGACCGAAAGGCGGCGTAGAATTTATGAAAACGTCACCCAAGCAGTCAGGGAAGGCATCATATCACGCAATGAAGCGAGGGAACGTTTAGGGCTTGAACCCATAGATGGAGGTGATGATGTCTATATCGCGGCTAATCTTTTTCCTTTGGGAACGCCAGAGACACCAGCCACACAAGGATCAGAGGCAGAAGAGGACGCAAAAAATGCTTATGGAATACTTGACGAAAGCAAAGCGCAAGTTGCAAAGGATGTATTTACAACTGAAAGTGAGGCTGAAGCTAGGGCTGAAGAAATAGGATGCACAGGGATTCACAGCCATGATACAGATAACGGAACCGTATATATGCCATGCGCCAGCCATGCCGATTATACCCGATTGACAGGCGATGAGCTAACAACCCCAAAGCAAGATCCGCGCTATGGTCAGGGCAGAGATGTATTTGAAAGCCAGCCAGAGGCCGCAAGCAGGGCAAGAGAGCTTGATTGTGAAGGCACACACACAGTTCGCGGCCCTGATGGCAACTATTATATGCCTTGCTCAAGTCATTCAATTTACTTGAGGGTCACTGGTCAGAATAAAGAGGAGGAACTAGATGACGATGCAAAGGCGGAATCAGACGTTGACACAACGCCTACTCAAGCAATGGCGGAGGCGGCTGAACGTGGACTCGCGATGCGTAAAGAATTTAACAGAGGCGGAACCGAAGTCGGAGTCGCAAGAGCGGTGCAACTTGTATCAAGAGAAAGACTTTCGCCCCGAACAGTGAGGCGGATGCACAGCTTTTTTTCTAGGCACGAGGTCGATAAACGTGCCGAAGGTTTCAGGCAAGGTGAGGAAGGCTACCCAAGCGCAGGGAAAATTGCATGGTTATTATGGGGCGGTGACGCTGGGCAAAGCTGGGCCAGAAGAACAACGGCTAAACTAGACAAGGAGCGGGACGAAAAGGCAGAAATCCTTTCTGTAATGATACCTTGCTGTGATGACTGTGAGGAGAAAGCTACTTTTGCAGAGGAAAAAGCACCGATAAGTGAAAGAACAAAGAAAACTATTGCGAACAAAGTCAAAGAACACAATGACAAACACGGTGATAAGAAGGGCAAACGAGTGACACAAAGGATGCTTGAGGCGGTGTTTCGCAGGGGCGTTGGCGCATATCGAAATAATCCAGAGTCCGTAAGGCGCACAGTTCTTGGCCCTGATCAGTGGGCTATAGCAAGAATCAATGCTTTCTTGTTTGCTGTAAGAACAGGCAGATTCCGCAGTGGACGGTTTGACAGAGACTTATTGCCAAAAGGTCATCCATTACGCTCAAAAGAGTAAATTATGGAAAATCGCCAAAAAAAATCGCCACAGGATGCCCACACAGTGGCCTCACGGGGTGCGGGTGGTACTCAGTACCCCCGAATATCAGGCAAATCATCACGACAGAAGCGTAGCCCAAGAAAAGAGTTTATAGAACAGAACCGACTCAGGCTTGGTTTTGAAAGGCGACTGAGGTCACAGTTGCAGTCAACATTCAGTCGGTTGGGGCGTGATGCCTCACGGGCATATCAACAATCAGGCAGAATTGACACAGTAAGCAGAGGGCTAACCAACAGGCTCGCAGATGTTTTAGGCAGTCATTATCGGGCAGTCATTGATGCATTTGGTTTAAGGGTATTGAGAGATCGCAAACAAGAGGGCCAGTTTGAGGCGATTGTACGGCAATATATCAGAGATGTGGGCGGGATAAGAATCACACAAATCAGCAATAGCACCATGAGGCAAATCAATCGGGTGGTCACGCAGGGGGCGACAGAGGGTTTGGGTGCTTTGGCTATAGGTAAAAATATCCGAGATTCGCTGGATGGGGCGTTCACGAGATACAGAGCCAACACAATAGCCAGAACAGAAACCCATTCTGCCGCCAGTTATGCAAACCATCAGGTAAATGCCAGCTTGAACATACCCAATCAGATGAAACGGTGGGTTGCGGTTTCAGATGCCAGAGCCAGACCCACGCACGTTGCCGCTAATGGCACAGAGGTTCCGCTTGATGAGGATTTTATCGTAGGCGGCGTGGCTATGTCTTACACTGGTGATCCCAAGGGTGGGGCAAAAAACGTCATCAACTGCCGCTGTGTCACGCTGTATATCGATCCAGATGATGAGGTAATACAGGATGAAGAGACATTTGCACCACAGAAACCAGTTCCAACCAATCAGCCATATGGTGACGCAACAGCAAATGAGATAGAATTTCATGATCGCGCTGGCTGGAATACATCTAGCAAGGTATTCAAGGTGATTGCCCTTACAAGACCAGTTGAAACAATCACAGAGCGAAGTCGTGGTTTTTACCGTAAGAATCGAAAAGGCTCTAATGAAAATCCTGAAATCAATATGGCAATCGCCGCTGATCAGCTAAAAAATCAGGAAGTCTTATTGCGAATCAAAACAACATGGCGTCATGAATATGGACATCACATCGATTATATGATGGGTCGTTTTCTTTATGACAACCCAACGGAGATAGGTATATCGTCGCTTCTCAAAGACACAGTAATTGCAGATAGGAAACTGCATCGAAGCCCAAAGCTAAAACAAAAAGACGCCGAAGCGGAAGCGAGTATCTTAGCGTTTTTGAAAACCAGAGGATTAGACATAGATCCAAAGGAGTTTGCAAACAGGCCATCGTTTTACAATTACCGTGATTGGCTAAACACAGAGCGCTCCACAGACGGAAGATTCTTTGATGTATTAGATGAATTACAATTTGATAAAGACCTGATTGATGACATCTTGAGAGGGTCTGGGTTTGATTACGATGATATAGCTATCTTATTTGGTGACGGAGTGAATGGAAAAGGGCAAGCCAAGAGCGGTGGCCCCATCGGATTGCTTAATATCGCTAATGAAAATACCGCCAGAAAAAAAGACTTCCTGTTTTTCTTAAATGATCTGAAAGTGAATAGGGTGGGGCAGGGCAACAGCAATGCTGGTTGGAGTGCTTGGTTAGAGCGTCATAGCCACATGGATGAGGGCGGGTATCTAGCGGATTACATGGAAGCGATGTCAAACGCCGCGATTGGAAGAGGCCACGGAAAGGGGTACTATTCAAAATTTGTATCTTTAGGCGGTGGTATAAGAATGAGCCACACCACAGAAATGATGGCAAACTATGTTGCGTTGATGGGTACAGACCCCAAGAGAGCGGCGATTTACAGAAGGCTGATTGAACGGGTTGCTCCTGAAAGCTTAAAGAAAATGGATGAATTATTTGATGAAATGCTAGAAGGGGGGAAGATGCCCGATGACATTTAAGAATCAAACAGCGGTCAATAATGCAATCGACAGATACGTTGAGCATTTCCAGCGTGATGATGTGACAATATTTGAAATGTCATATGAAAATGATGTGACTAGACAGTTTGTTGAGATAGTCGATCAGGCAATCAATTCCAATAAACGGTTAGATTTAGATGATTTGATTCAGCGCATTGGCCTTGATGTGCCTGATGATGTTTTGGTGTAGGTCTACCAGATTAATAGTATTGGTATTGACCAGAACATTACAAAACACATTGCGCCAGCAAGCATTTTGACAATAATCAAAGCGGCCTTTTTCATGATGCACTCCCTTGTGTATATTTAATCACTTCATAAACTCTGCCTTTGGTTATAAGCCGAGCCTGATACTGAATCATTTGAGGCTTGGCTCTAGTCCCGCGCCTCTCCACTTGCGGTTGCCATTTTTTTGCATATCGAATGGCTGACTTGATTTCACGGTCATCATGATCGGGCAAAGCCTTCCTCAGTTTGCCAAAAGTGTTGTGTCCGTTGTCAACCATGCCAAGAATGGTGACCGCTAGACGCCCCTTGAACGCCGCTGTTAGTTTCCGCTTGGTAACCGACACCTTTGTATCAACAGGCCGCTCAGTGACGCTTGAGGGCGGCTTCCAGTTACAATCAGGGTGGCCTCTACGCAAGAAGGTTGGAATTTCTAAGTCATCAGTCATTTATTACTCCTGTTTAAGATTTGGTCGCCTTGAGGCGGGGGCTTACGCCCCTGCCTTCCAGTTGGCTAGTTCCTCTAGCCCAAGGTAGTTGTCATCACGCTTCACCAATTGCATCTCTGTAGCAAGAAACGCTGTTGTTAGACCTTTTTCAATTAAGGCTTGGCGAACATTTTTCGTGGTGGCAACCATAGCATCAAACCTGTTCATAGCATCTGCCTGTTTGCCATATTCACGCACATCGTAACATTCGCCCTTGTGATTAAAAGATCTGAGTTCGTAAAAATAAGTCATCTGTTTCTCCTTTATCGGCGGGGCTGTTAAGCCCTCGCCTTTCTGTGCTTTGCAAGGAATCTAGTGGCTTGTGCATATTCACGTTTATGCAGTTTCAAATCCTCGCCATCATATCCACCCTCTTTTATGTTTAAGTGGCTCAGGTATTGGTGATGTTCTGCTTCACCAATAATGTAGGCGTCCGTATATTTTTCATTCACCTCTGCCATTGTGCCTTCTTCCAATACACGATCCTCAACATCAATTCTGGTGAACTGATATACAAGCTGGTCAACTTTCCAAGCATCTTTAACGATTTGTCTTAATTTGGTCATTTTATCCTCCTTTCGGCGGGGCTGTTAAGCCGCCGCCTTTACGTTTACCAATGTGCGCTGGTGCAAGCACTGAATGTGATAGCCGCCAGCAAGGATTGTTGTGATGGTTACAAGGTGGTCGCCAATCTGGAACTCACCCTCATAACCTTCACCGTTGTGTTTGATTTCAAAAGCAGGGATTTCAGTGATGCCCTTTTTTGTCAAAGCGGCAACGATACGAGCGTTACGCTTTTCAATAAGAGCCTCAACATTTTTGACGATGTAATCAGCAACCATCTGTTTGTTGCGTCCGTGAAAGATGTTGTACCATGTTTTGCCGCCGCATAATTCATGGAGCAAATCAGTTTCAACAGCCCAAAGAAGCTCACGGGTGCTTACGTCAGGATGACCATTTTCTTTAGCGGTCTGGTATCTCTCAGTCGCTTTTGGGTCAAACTCACGCAGGGCATCCATGCGGCCCATAGCCCATGCCATCTGGTCTTCATGCATCTTTTTGTCGATGTCTGCGAAAGCGATTTTGATTTGGTCTAACATTTTGTATCTCCGTTTGATTTGGTCTATACAGATATAATACACTACTGTTGTCAGGTGTCAACAAAGAAAACATCAATAATTTATCAATGAATACAAATACTTACAAAAGAAATAAATGGCAAAATTACCGAAAAAACAAAAACGATACAGAATCGTGGTCAGGCAACCAAGGTGATTCGCATAAGCCAGTTGTCTATTTGATTTCAACAGTGTATGCTTGCGATAAGCGGGAGTAGCCGATGCCGATACCAAAGCCTAATTCTGGCGAGAGTGAAACTGATTTTATGGCAAGGTGCATGGATAGTAGCACCATGCGAAATGAATACTCACAGCGTGACCAGCGGGTTGCAGTCTGTCTGAGCAGTTACCGTGACGGTAAAAAGGAGACTGTGATGGATGATGCGCCAGCATTTGATGGTTCAGAAGAAGTCAAATTTGTTGAAGGTCACATTGATTGTGAGGCGGATTTCGAATTGAAAGCCTATCATGATGATGATGACGACGAGAACAAGGGTATGTTTGAGGGTTACGCATCAGTGTTCGGAAACAAAGATTTAGGCAATGATGTTGTTCAAGCTGGTGCGTTCAGAAAATCCTTGCGTGGCAAAAGCCCGAAAAAAATTAAAATGCTATTTCAGCATGACACCAAGGAACCTATCGGCGTTTACACACAAATCAAAGAAGATGGGCAGGGTCTTTATGTAAAAGGCCAGCTTGCTATGAACACCCAAAAAGGCAAAGAAGTTTATGAGCTTATGAAAATGGGCGCAATAGATGGGCTGTCAGTCGGTTATAGAGTTGATGCCAAGGGCTACCATTATGACGAGCGCGGCAAGCGGCGTATGCTCAAAGAAGTAGACCTTATGGAAATCAGTGCAGTTACCTTTCCTATGAACCCGAAAGCGCGAATAAGCGCGGTCAAGGCAGAGGATAGGTCGGTTCGGGATTGGGAAACTTTCCTTCGGGATGAAGGCGGGTTGTCTCGTTCAGAATCAAAAGTGGCGGCAAACGCCGTTTCAAAGGCTTTAGACCAGCGCGAGGTTGGCGATGAGCAAAAAGGGGTAATGGATTCCATTGCCAATTTAACCAACATCCTGAAATCGTAAAGGGGCATGACATGAGTGAAGATGTCAAAACCGCAGTCGATTCAATGGCAAAGGCTTTCGAGGAGTTCAAAGCCACCAATGATGAGCGACTTGCGGAAATCGAAAAAAAGGGTTCGTCCGACCCGCTGGTTGAAGAAAAGCTAAAAAATATTGAGGCTGATCTAGACCGCTTTGAGGACATTAACCAAAAGCTGACTTTGGCCCAAGAAGAGCAAAAGCAGTTTGGTGAAAAGCTCGATAACATGGAAGCAATGCTAAAGCGGCCTGAAACTGGTCTTGAAGCAAAGGAAATTGACTTCTCTGTAAAGGCTTTTGATAAGTTCTTGCGTAAAGGCCAAGACAAGATGGAGCCTGATGAGGTGAAAGCCCTTACTGTCAATAATGACACGGGCGCAGGGTTCTTGGCTCCGCCAGAGTATGTGAATGAGCTTATCAAGACAATCACAGAAATCTCTCCATTGCGTACTATCGCAAGGGTGAGGGCAACAAGCCAAAAGTCTATTCAGATGCCAAGTCGTACTGCAACATTCAGTGCGTCATGGGTAGCTGAAGTCGGAACCAAATCTGAGACAACTGGTTACACCACACAGTTAGAAGAAATTCCAACTCATGAGCATTATGCTCTGGTTGATATTTCAAATCAGATGCTTGAGGATTCTGTGTTCAACCTTGAGGCAGAAATGCAAGAAGAGTTTGCAACACAGCTTGCAAAGAATGAAGGCACAGCCTTTATTTCTGGCAACTCAGTGGGGCAACCAGAGGGCTTGCTGACTAACTCAAGTGTTGGTGAGACTGTTTCTGGTAATGCAAACACATTGCTAGCAGATGGTCTGATTGATCTTGTCCATGCGGTGAAAACACCATATGGAACGGGCGCATCATTCATCTTCAACCGTACTACCTTGGCGGCAATTCGCAAGCTCAAGGATACTGCGGGTCAGTATGTTTTCCAAGCTGGTATGATGCTCACCGCTGGTGTCCCAAATACCATTTTGGGTTATCCATACATTGAAATGCCTGATATGCCAGATGTTTCAGCCAATGCGTTTCCTGTAATGTTTGGTGATTTCTCAAGAGGATACATGATTGTTGATAGAACAAATCTTGCCATCTTGCGTGATCCTTTCTCACAGGCATCCACAGGCAGTGTTCGTTATTATGCTCGTGCAAGAGTGGGTGGTCAGGTTGTTCTGGCTGAAGCTCTACGCAAGCAGAAAATCTCAACATAAGGGAGAGTTGATATGAAAGACCTTTCAAATAGCATCTCAACAGCCCTTTCACATAAAGTGGCTGTTACCACCGCCGCATCAAATGGCACAGGCGTTGACCTTCAAGGTTATGAAAGCGCAACCATCGTTGTCACTATTGGTGCAGAAGGTGATACACTTTCTGGCTCAGTCTTTTTTGAGATTGGGCTAGAGGAATCTGATGATAACTCAACATTCACAGATGTTGCACAAGCTGGCATCGTTGACGGCACTATCGCCGCTGACGGTGTTTTCTTGAAAATTGATGGTACAGGTGATGCTGGCACTGGCGGCAACCCTGATACAACAGGTGCAACATACCGTGTTGGGTATGTCGGTGGAAAGCGTTACATTCGCACAACAATCGCCAAGACAGGCACACACTCCACAGGTACACCGTTGGGGACAACGGTTATCAAGGGTAATGCTCGTCACACTGGCGATAATGCGTTTACCGCGCATAACGCTTAAAGAGATGGGGGCAAGGTCTAGGCATCAACTAACCTTGCTCCCTACCCTTTGGAGGGCTAGATGGCTGTAAAAATGATCAGACAGGCCGTTGGTGTGGCAAACCACCTTGGGTCACAAACCAGAACCTATGAGGCGGGTGAGGAATTATCTGCAAATGAGGATTGGGAAAAGGCCAGAAACGCTAATTTTTTAAGCCGTGGGTTAGCAGAAGAAACCAAGGTGGTCAAACCCACTGAAACAAAAACAGCCCAACCACAAAGGGCTAGAAACGCTGATGGAACGCTATTAGGCGATGACCCAAGCACCCCAGATGTCAATGAGGCATGGCAAGGTGGCAAAGCACCCAGCAAAAAGGGCAAAACAAAGTAACGTATTGGAGGCATCATGAGCCGTGGAATAACCAGTGCGTTAAACACCGTATTCACATCCCAATCTATTCGTCCATTTGTGGCGGTTGACTTAGCTTTCTCAGGTGCAAACGTGCGTGTCTGGACAGGTCTAGGCAACATCACATTTGCAAGCACCACATTTGTTGGCACTGGTGAGGTTTTGGGCATTTCACCCATCACCGAAAATGGTACAGTTCAGGCGAATGGTATGGTTGTGTCGTTCAATGGATTGGATTCGTCACTTGTCTCTGCCGCGCTGACAGAAAATTACCAAGGCCGCTCGGCAATCATTTATCTCGGCGCACTCAATGCAGATTACACAGTAGTGGCTGACCCTTATGTTTTCTTTAAAGGCAGAATGGACAAAATGTCTATATCTGATAATGGAGAAAGCGCACAAATCAAAGTGTCACTGGAAAGTCGTTTGATTGATTTGAATAGAAATAGGGTGCGTAGATTTACAGATGTTGACCAACAGACAGAGTTTGCTGGTGACTTAGGCTTCAAATTTGTAGAGAGCTTGCAAGAAAAATCTATAGATTGGGGTTCTGGTTAATGGGTTTCCTCAAAAGTTTCTTTAAAGTTCTTACTGATCCCACAACGCTGATAACAGCGGCGGTCATGGCTTTGGTTGGTGGCCCCGCCACGATGGCTATCTTCCTCACGAATATGGCTATATATGCCACGGCTACAGCGGCACTTGCGGCTCTTGCTCCCAAGCCGTCCATGCCTGACCTTTCAGGGTATGGTGATTTTGTAAGTCAGGCGGGTAGCAGAACTCAGATGATCAAACAGCCAGCGCAACCCCGCAGGGTTGTTTATGGCACAGTTCGGGTGTCGGGTGTTCTAACCTACATATCCACAACTGATAGTGATAAATTTTTGCATATGATAATCTCAATGGCCTGTCATGAGATAGGAGGGTTTGTTTCATATCGTATTGATCAAGAAACTTGCACAATGTCAGGGACTATAGACGGAAGTCCACAAGGTCATGTGACAGCCCCAGCAAGATTTAAGTCAGGCGCATCAGTGAGCGGCTCACCGTTAGTAGAAATACATCCCCATACAGGTGCAGATGATCAAGCGGCAGATACGTTTCTTACTCAGAGGGTTAAAGAATGGACAGTAGACCACAGACAGCGGGGGGTGGCCTACATCTATTGCCAACTTGAGTTTGATAGAGATGCCTTTCCAAGAGGATTGCCAAACATTTCTGCTACAGTAAATGGCAAAAAGGTTTTTGACCCAAGAGACTCAAGCACTGCTTTTTCGAATAACCCAGCCCTTTGCATAAGGGATTACCTTACCAATACAAGATTTGGCCTTGGCTGTTCCGCTGATGAGATTGATGATACTTCATTTATTGCCGCCGCAAATGCTTGTGATGAAAACGTAACATTAGCAGATGGCACAACACAAAAACGCTACACTTTGGATGGAACATTTGAGACAAACCGCACTCCGCAAAAAATCATTGAGGATATGCTTTCATCTTGCGGTGGTCTTTTGAATTATACTAATGGAAAGTTTAGATTGCTCGTGGCTGAATATAGGTCACCCACAATAACATTTGTTCAAGATGATTTTGTGAGCGCGATTGAAGTTCAAGCAAAAAACAGTCTTGCGGATCAATATAATACTGTGAAAGGTGTTTATTCCCCAGCAAGAACAGATTACATACCAACAGATTATCCACCAGTGACATCTGCTACCTTCAAAACAGAAGATAACAACGAAACTCACACTTTGGATTATGATCTTCCCTACACAACAGATTCAGCTAGAGCGCAAAGATTAGCCAAGATAGTTTTGTTTAGGCAAAGACAGCAAGTTACCATAACATCTGTGGTATCTATGAAAGGGTTCAACGTGGCGATTGGGGATACTGTCAACGTCACCTTGGATAGATATGGATTTACTAATAAAAATTTTGAGGTGGCAGAATGGAATGTGACTGTTGTTGGCGGTCAAAGTCTGGGCGTTGAGCTTACGCTCAGAGAAACAAACTCCGCAGTTTATGATTGGAATGCAGAAGAGCAAACATTTATTGAAGATAATTCGACTTTGCCAGACATTTTCAATGTACCCGCCCCAACGCTATCTGTGACAGATGTAGTGCAAACATTCCAACAGGGTGCAATAACAACGCTCAGGGCAACAGTATCATCAACAAGCCCATATGCAGATGTTTTTGAGGTTGAGGCAAAACAACAACAAGACACAGATTATATTTCATTAGGTCAGCAAAAGGGTAATATTTTTGAACTGGTAAACGTGGAGGCTGGTGTTACTTATGATGTCAGAGCAAGATCAATAAGTTCATTCGGGGTTCATTCTCCATATGCTACAGCAACACACACTGTAGCTGGTAAAGGCACAACCGCTCCTAGCAGTGTTTCCAACTTTACACTGGATTATCTTGGCACAAATGCGTTGCTTACATGGACACCTGTTACAGACCAAGATTTGAGCCACTATGTAATCCGCCACCAAGGGGTCACCAGCGGCGGGGATTTCTCAAGCGGTATTACCCTAGCGGAGAAGGTGTCAAGGCCAGCTAACAGCGTCATAGTGCCAGCCCTAGAGGGTACTTATTTCTGTGTCGCGGTAGACAAATTTGGAAACAATTCTGCAACAGCCGCGCAAACAATAGGAATCATTGATCAATCCCCTGTGGCTTCTGAGTTCAAAGTGGTTCAAACAAATACTCAAAACCCATCATTCGCAGGGGTAAAAACTAATGTCATCAAGCCATCAGATGAAGATGTGCTTGTGCTTGAGACAACTATACTATTCGATAGTGGCACTGGTCTTTTTGATGATGCAGACGGCCTCTTTGATGGCGGTGTTGATGGCGTGGTCGCAACAGAAGGGTTTTATGATTTTGATAGTGTTGTTGACCTTACAGCAAAGCAAACAGCAAGATGCTCCTTCAATATTACGCAAACCCGCCGCCAGTATGACGTTATAAAACCAGCATCACAAGCCACAACTGATTGTGAGCTACAAATCGCAACAACAGATGACGATCCAACAAGCGGCTCTGCAACATTTAGTGCTTTCTCGCGGGTGGTGGCGGGGGATTATTCCGCAAGAGGTTTCAAGTTCAGGCTTAAAATGACCACTTCAGATATTGATGACACCCCTGTTGTGTCGGCACTACAGGTAAATCTTTCGCTAGCAAGACGCACAGAATCACAAGGCAACATATCCAGTGGCACAGCATCAACAGGTAAAGTCATAACATTCACTAACGCTTTTGGGTCTATTGATGGTATAAGTATCATGGGACAAAATATGAATAGCGGTGAATTTTTCACAATCACCAACAAAAGCACCACTGGTTTCACTATTACTTTCAAGGAATCAAGCGGAACTGTAATTGATAGAACCTTTGATTTCGTTGCACAAGGTCATGGCAGAATAAGCGCATAGGAGAAAAAATGGCACAACACGACTACAACATTGCGAACCAGACATTTCCAGCCACGAGAACAGACATCAACAATGTTCTCTCAGCGGTGGCAACTACCAACTCTGGATCTTCAGCCCCGTCAACCAACTTTGCTAACCAGCTCTTCTATGATACAAGTGATGATAAGCTGAAAATAAGAGATTCGGCAAACGGTCAACATATTGATTTGTTTACATTCAACCAGACCGACAAGACTGTGACAACGGTTGCAGGAGCAGAAGACCCAACAGCCATAGCAATTGCACTAGGATAAGGAGGCAAAAATGGCAGATGATGCAATCGTTTCAACCACAGTAACGGTATTGCCAGATGAAATAGCAAAAAATTTCACTGGTTCAATGAGCGTTGCCCCAGCAGATGCCAACGACAAATGGTATTACAAGCTGACCACTATATCTACAACCAGCGGCGACTTGATAGCTGGCAATTTTACAGATTACACCGCTGTCGCGGCGGCATCTGCCCCGTCAGCAGTGGCAACAGGTGACAAGGTAAAATTTTTGTTCATACAAAATCAAAGCACTTCAGATGGTATCGTTTTGTGTCTTGATGGTGGCACAGCCGCTCATGATTTAGTTGATGGTATATTCATAGGGCCAAGCCAGACATTTACAGGAAGATTTCCAAATGTAACCGTTGGCAATCTTCATGCAGTCTCAGCCGATATTGATTCAGCGGGTGATGCGTCTGTAACAGCTATCGTTTGTGCGCTGATTGATGACGTTTAGGGGATAAGCTCATGGCAAATAATTTTGACAGGGCTATCCTCGATGGGACAAATATGGCGGCAAACACTTTGCATTCGCTTTATTTTTGCCCGACTACCGCAACCACAAAGACTGTTGGAATTGGATTGTTGTTCGCCAATGTTGGAACCTCACAGGTGTTAGTAACTCTGGCTTTCAATAACACGGAGACTATGAAAGACATACCAGTGCCAGCGGGTTCATCTCTTGAATATTTTGGTGGCAACAAGATTGTCATGAAAAGCGGTGATACATTATCTATTAAATGTGACACAGCAAACTCTTTGAACGCCTATTTCAGTTATATGGAGATCACTTAATGCCATATCTGGGCAATGGACTCATTGGAGCATTCAGCGCAGTTGCCTACCAAGATTTAACAGGAGGCAGTGGCACAAGTTTTACGCTGAATCATACAGTGGCTAATGCTAATGAAATCGAAGTTTTTGTAAACAATGTGCGGCAAGAGCCAAGTGTTGCCTATACCGTTGCGGGTACAGGTTTGACAATGACAGGCACGATTGCATCAACTGATGATTTTTATGTTGTGTTTCAAGGCAAGGCTCAACAAACCACAACTTTGCCAGAGAATATCACGGCCTCAACAACTTTTGGCGGGGGCGTCACGTTTGCGGGTGATGCGACATTTAGCAAGGCCATGCAGGGTGCTACACAAACTGCATCAATTTCTAGCGCAACAACTTTGGATTTTGATAGCTTCCAAAATTTTATTCTTACACTAGGGGCGGCAAGTATCAATCTTGATAACCCTTCCACTGAAGCAGTTGGACAAACGGGGTTTATAATCTTCATACAAGACGGTACTGGCAACAGAAGCGTCAGTCCACAGAGCGACTTCATAACGCCCAACAATGATGCACTGACGCTATCAACAGCCGCTAATGCGGTTGATTTAGTTCCATATGCGGTTCAAGCCACCAATAAAATCCTCTTGGGAACGCCACAGTTAGCGTTTAGTTAGGGGGTTGTATGTCAGGTGTATTCGGTAATCCTTGGCTTTATAATCCAGCGACCCCATTCTACCCTTTTGAAATAAATCAATCTTTGCGATTTGAGGATGGCGATAGCGCACATTTAGACAAAACCTATAGTTCAAGTGCTGGTGGTAATACAAAGACATGGACATGGAGTTGCTGGGTTAAGATTGGTGACATATCTGCCCAAAAAATGATTTTTTCAGGGTCAACAAACTCTTCAAATCTCATGTACTTGCAACTAAGGGGTGACTCTCAAAACAACCGCCTCGACATTACATGGAGGCAGGGTAGCGGTACAACGAGGGGTATGAACACGAATCGACAATTTCGTGACATCTCAAGCTGGTATCACATAGTATGGGCGGTTGATACAACACAATCCACAGATGCTTATAAAATAAGACTTTACATAAATGGTGCTGAAGAAACATCTTTTTCTTCTGATGACAGAAGCACCATTTCACAAAATTCAGATTTAATAATAAATGCGAACAGTGCGGCGCATTCCATAGGGACATACTCTTACAGTCCCAGTGCATATTTTGATGGGTATATGGCAGAAGTTCATTTTGTTGACGGTTTACAATTAGACCATACATCTTTTGGTCAAACAAAAGCGGGAATCTGGATACCAAAAAATTACACAGGTTCACACGGTACAACTGGCTTTTACCTACCTTTTGACGATGGCAGTGCTTTGGGTGATGATGAATCAGCTAATACAAATGATTGGACACCAAGTGGTTTTGTGGCAACAGATGTCGTGGATGACACCCCAACCCGAAATTTCGCAGTTATGAATCCCAGAGATGGAAATTCCCCAGATGTGCAAGAAGGGAATCTCAAGGTATATGGAGACACTTCTTTTTCAGTGTTTGAAGGTTGTAAGGGAACTTTCCCGATGTCGTCTGGAAAATGGTACTGGGAAGTTTACATAAATGTGGGTGGTTTTACACAGACAGGAATCACACCAACAACAAATACCGCTGTAATCAGTTCAACTAATTTGAGTTATCACACAGATGCGATGACTTACGAGAGCAATGGCAAGAAAGCTATTGGTGTCGGTGGCACTGGTACATCACCCTCTGGGAGGACAGCTAGCAACTACGGAGCAACCTACACCACGGGCGATATCATTGGCGTTGCTTTGGATTTAGATAGCTCACCAACTACTTTAACATTTTACAAAAATAATAGCACACAAGGAGCGGCTTTCAGTTCCTTGGCAAGTGATGAATATGTAGCCGTTCATACAGGCATTCAAAACAATTTTGGTGTT
>MDTC01219901.1_pt1 | contig 16777 bp, 15 predicted proteins | sample 811181 | NCBI WGS metagenome assembly MDTC01 (sample SAMN05326644, study PRJNA326480) | marine metagenome | isolation source: seawater | place: Pacific Ocean: North | collected 2011 | reverse complement strand
TGAAGATATCAGCACTGTTGTTATTTCAGGGTCAAACAACAGGGCGAAAAGTCAGATATCGAAGATCTTAGGAACTGAAAAGTCCCGCGTTGATCTTTCTGAAAGCGTCGGTATTGCCGGAACAGCAGACGCAACACTATTACTAACACATGCTTTGGAAACTTCCGATCCAGGAGAGGTCATAGCGTTGGTTGTTTTGTCAGATGGTATTGAAATATTGATTTTTGAAGCCAGAAATCAGATTAATCAAACAAAGGACAGAATTTCCTCACAGATTAGTTCTCGCGATGAAGTAACCTATCAACGTTTCTTGCAATGGAAAGGAAATCTCAAAGTTCAACCTCCCAATCGGCCAGCGCCTTCACGTATTTCGGCATCTGCCGCGGCGAGAGAATCGGAATGGAAACATGGCTTTATTGCGTCAAAAGCTGAAAAGAGTGGCTTGATCCATATGCCTCCTGCGCGTGTCTCAGCGAACCCTGAAGACCGTATAGATACTATGGATCCAATTTCTATGGCGAATACTTCTGGGCATGTTGTTACCTACACTGTTGATCGTCTGGTCTACTCTGAAAGCCCTCCTGTTGTTTTTGCAGTTGTCGACTTTGTCGGTGGTGGCCGAATACCTATCGAACTCACTGATATAGATGCAGAAGATGTTTCCATAGGGATGGAAGTTCTACCCACATTCCGAAAGGTATTCACTGCTGACGGAATTCATAACTACTTTTGGAAAGTTCGCCCTGCGCGTCAATAAAGGGGAAAGCAAATGGCTTCAAACGGAATAAAAGATAAAGTGGCGATAATCTCGATTGGATGTACGCCATTTCGTGAGCACTGGGATAAGAGCAGAGATGACCTGGTGATCGATGTAGCGAAACAGACGCTAGATGGCGGAAACCTAGCCAGTGAAGATATTGACGCCTATTGGGTAGGAACTGCACAAAGTGGGATGAGTGGCCTGACGTTGTCAATGCCTCTCAAGCTCGAAGGGAAGCCCGTAACACGTGTAGAAAACTTCTGTGCTACTGGGTCAGAAGCTCTTCGGCAGGCTTGTTATGCCGTGGCTAGTGGTGCGTACGATACCGCAATGGCTGTAGGAGTAGAGAAGGTCAAAGACAGCGGCTACCAAGGTCTCAATGCCTTCCCTGTACCCACTGCAGGAACTAATCGGACATTGACAGCAGCAGCAATGTACAGCCTTGTCCTTCCTGCGTATGCCAAGAAATACAATGTGGATGAAGATGAGCTTCGAATGGTAGTTGCAAAAATAGCAGAGAAAAACCACTTCAATGGAGCTAGAAACCCACTTGCACAATTTCGTCGAGAAATGAGTGCAGAAGCAATCTGCGATATGGCAGCAGTTGCAGGACAGCTAAGTGTCTTTGATTGTGCAGGGGTCGCCGATGGTGCGGCTGCCGCCATTGTGGTGCCAGCTGAGAAAGCATATGAATATACGGATAAACCACTGTTTATTAAGGCACTCTCACTCGTCTCAGGGAACGGAAGTGGTCTCATGGATCCAGAATACGATTACACAACTTTCCCTGAATGCGCTGCGGCTGCGCAAGATGCATATTTGCAAGCTGGGGTTACCAACCCAAGAGAAGAGTTGGCTTTAGCGGAAGTTCATGATTGTTTTACCCCCACAGAGCTGATTCTGATGGAAGATCTTCAATTCTCGGAAAGGGGACAAGGCTGGGAAGATGTAGTTAATGGAGATTTTGCCCTTAATGGCATTTTGCCCGTGAATACTGATGGAGGATTAAAGAGTTTCGGCCATCCCGTTGGAGCTTCCGGAATCCGAATGCATTATGAATGCTGGCTGCAGCTCCGACGAGAAGCGCCCGTTGAGCGACAGATTTCTGAGACTTCAAAGAATTTAGGCCTGGTGCATAATCTTGGTGGGTATCCAGGCGAGATGGTGAGCTTTGTTTCAATCCTCGGCACAGAGAAAGGGTAAGGAAGGACAATGGCGGTAACTGAAAATCAAACTCCTTGGCATTTACGCGGTAACTGGGCGCCTGTTCAAGATGAATTAACAGAAACGGGACTCCTAGTTGAAGGAGCGATTCCACCAGAGCTTGAAGGCGTGTACATTCGCACTGGCCCCAATCCAAAATCAGGTTCTTCCCCGCATTGGTTTATGGGCGATGGGATGGTTCACGGTGTACGGCTATCCCAAGGAAATGCTGCATGGTATCGCAATCGATTTGTCCAGACTCCAAATATCACCGACAGAAATTCATCTGAAACAGTGGACATAGGTGACTTATCTAAAGGAAGTGCGAATACACATGTGGTAGCACATGCAGGAAAAATCCTCTGCCTTGAAGAAGGTCATTGGCCATGGGCGATTGATTCCGAACTTAATACCGTAGGATATGAGAACTTTTCCGGAAATTTAAAAACGTCGATGACAGCTCACCCAAAAATATGTCCCGAAACAGGAGAACTGCTTGCATTTAGCTACTTTTCATTTGAACAGCCGTTTCTGACATATCATCGTGTCAGTTCTGACGGGCAATTAATCCAATCCGAGGGAATAGAAATCCCGAACATGGTAATGATGCACGATTTTAACGTAACTCGAAACTATGTCGTATTTATGGACTTACCATTAGTGCTGGACCTTTCACTAGTTGAAACCGGTGTGCCGTTTGGCTTTGACCCATCTGCTGGAGCACGCCTTGGAGTAATGCCAAGAAATGGTACTAATGCGGATGTTCGTTGGTTTGAAATTGACCCGTGTTATGTCTTCCATCCGGTAAACGCATACGATGGCGATGAAAAGATCGTTATACATGTTTCACGGCAACCTGAGGCTTTTGGTTCAAGCTCAGACGATTACGCGGAAGTCGGGCGTCTTTGGAGATGGACTATTGATTTGTCATTAGGAACGGTAACTGAAGAACAGATTGATGATAGGCCCGGAGACTTTGGACGAGTCGCAGACAAAGTTGTCGGATTAGATGCACAATATGGTTATTTGATGGCAATGGCTGGGGAAGGAAATAGCGAAGAGCCGGTATATGGCTCCTCTTTGTGGAAATATGACCTCCACACCGGTGAATGCTGGGAACATCATTTAGGAGACACTGTAAGAGGTGGAGAGCCAGTATTTGCCTCAGATCCTAATTCCGATGGAGAAGACGAAGGATGGGTTATCACGATCGTCCACGATGAAGGAAAAAATTCTTCAAAGTTGATAATTGTTGACGCGCAGGACTTCGGCGCAGATCCCGTAGCTGTCGTCCATCTTCCCAGAAGGGTACCTTACGGCGCTCATGGAAGTTGGGTACCTGATTCCTCAGTGTTCTAACTATTTTCTTTGAAATAGTGGATCTCTTCGCTCACCTGAAGCTATGACCCCTTCTTTCCAGTCCTCGGTTTGGATAAGGCGCGATTGCTCTGCAGCTTCATGGAGTGTTGCTACTTCGACTCTGTCAGCTAAATCCCCTCGTAATGTTTTTCTAATCGATTCAACGGCTAAAGGTGCCGATTTCGCAATTTCTCGCGCAAAGGTGAATGTTGTTTCACGAAGCTCTTCTAGGGGAACTAGTTGATCACACAAGCCCATTTCTAGCGCCTCAGCGCCCTTAACCCTTCTACCGGTAAAGAACATATCTCTACTTGATTGCTGCCCAACCAATTCAGGTAATGTCACACTTAAGCCAAAACCCTGATGAAAACCAAGTCTTGCAAAATTTGCACTAAATCTCGACTCTGGAGCTGCGATTCTAAAATCAGCGGTAAGGGCTAACCCCAAACCTCCACCAATAGCTGCACCTTGGATAGCAGCAACGATTGGTTTAGCACACCTGAAAATTCTGACAGCACCTGCATAGAGCCCCAAGGTATCATTCCCATCAGAATCACCTGAGAAGTCTGCGCCGGCGCAGAAATGTTTTCCCTGGGAACAGAGAACCGATGCTCTCACTCTGTCATCTTGATCAAGTTGCTCAAAGGTCTCAGCAAGGCCACTTATTAAATTATTACTGAAGAAATTATTCGGTGGTTTACAGATCTCCACAATAGCGACAAAGTCACTTCCGACCGAAACTTCGATATCCGTATTCATTTTAGATTCCGATCAAATAGTGCATGTACGCGTTCCCAATGGCGTTCTGCGGCTTCTTTGTTAAAAATATCTCCCCTGTCTGGGAAAGCGAAACCATGGTGAACTCCCGGATACAGTTCAACTCGACCATTTGCAGAAGAACTCTTCAACTCCTCTGAGACTTTTGTAACCATCTCTGGCGGAACGTAGTCATCGAATTCTGCACAAGCAATATAAAGCTCCCCATTCGTTTGATTGAAGCCAAGATGAGGAGAATCAGATTCATCAACTACAAGCCGCACTCCATAGATTGACGCTGCCGCCTTTACCCTCTCAGGGTATGCTGCAGCGACTGACAGGGCGAAAGGGCCGCTCATGCAGTACCCGACGCACCCTACGCGCTGCGACTCCGCGTTCGGGTCAGATGCAGCCGCTTCAATCATTGCGGATGCATCGCGAACGATCATTCGATTTCCGATACTCGACATTAATTCAAACATTTCATCCCAATTGTTTCGTGTTTTGAAATCTAATTCGAAGTGGTCTTTAGTCCGGTAATAGAGGTTAGGTAACATTACGTAATAGCCCGTTGTTGCAATTCTCCGAGCCATATCATGAAGTTCTTCACGTTTCCCTGGTGCGTCCATGAAGAAAAAAATGGTTGGGAACGGGCCGCCTTCTTCTGGGAAAGTAATAAATGTTTCCATTTGGCCCTCTGAGGTTTTAATTTTGGTGTGTTGCTCGATCATGTTGTGATCATAGATCCCAGCGAACCAAAAGACTTCGTCGTTGCGAAAAAGAAATTTATACCTATTCGCGCTATAAATGCTATATACGAACTGGAGGAAAGATATGGTTGCGCTATCAGGGAAGACAGCTTTAGTAACTGGAGCAGCATCGGGAATCGGCGAGGGGATGGCGGTGAGGCTTGCTGAAGCAGGAGCGAACCTTGCTATATGTGACCTTCAAGAAACTGTTCATGATGTAGCAGAAAAAATAGTCAATGATACTGGAGTGCAGGTTCGGTCTAATGTCGTGGATGTTCGGGACCCGGATCAGATTTTTGGGTTTGTCGGAGAAGCAATTTCTGACTTTTCTGGCCTTGACATAGTGATAGCGAATGCTGGAGTATGGCGTCCTACTGATCCGGTTGAAGACCCAAAAGAAAAGACAGTGGCGGATTGGGATTTATTGGTAGATACCAATCTGAAAGGTGTCTATTTGACTGGAAGAGCTTCTATCCCTCACCTTGTATCTAACGGGGGAGGTTTTATTCTAAATATCGCTACCGATCATATTTGTCCTCCTCCAGGATTTGCTACCGGCGGAGGAACTCGGATGGATGTTTACGATGCTTCAAAATGGGGGATAAACGGCCTGACACAGAGTTGGGCCAAACGGCTAGCTGGAGATGGTATTAGGGTCAATGCGTTCTGTATGGATGCTACGGACTCTGGAATGATTAGATTTGCTTCAAGTAAATTCAATCGTGACATGACTGAAGACGTTATCAATACGTGGATGAAACCCCATCAGATCGCTGACCTTATGCTTCAGCTATATCAGGAAGGTGCTCAGGGGCGCTCAGGAGAAAATATAGGAATCTGGTTAAACCACCCAATAGAGTTACCCCCTGAGAGGGAAGTCCTTCCTTCTCGCCACCCATAGGATTTTCATGAGAGTAGGACTTTCTATAGCATCTGCTTCATTCGAATCAGACCCTTATGTAGGGGCACAATCAATTATTGAGCGTGCCAGAGAAGCTAATCGAGCAGAGCTAGATTTACTTTCGCTTGGTGACCATCATTTAACTCCAATCAATTACTTTCAGAATGTCCCTATGCTCGGGCGGTTGTTAGCAGAATGGGAAGTCGGTCCCGTGGGTTGCCTATTTCTTCTTCCTCTTTGGAATCCAATTTTGGTCGCAGAGCAGGTTGGTACGCTGGCAGCATTAACGAAAGCAACGTTTGTAGTTCAGACCGGTGTTGGTGACGGCGCAGAAATTTTTAAGGGTATGGGTGCTTCCGTGAAAACGAGAGGCGCCGACTTGGAGGAAAAGATCGCAATAATAAAGTCGCTTTTTGCAAAGAATGGAATAGGAGGTAGCTCTGGTCTGCAGGTGAACCCTATCCCAATGCAGAATATCGAATGGTGGATTGGAGCGAGCACGAGCAAGGAAGGAATTCGCCGAGCAGCCCGAGTAGGCGACGCATGGTATGCAGCCCCTTTCTTGGATGCTTCGAAAGCCCGAGAGCTATTAGAGTGCTATCTTGAGGCTTGTGCAGGCCTCAATAAGAAACCTAGGCCAGTTATTCGCAAAGATGTGATAGTCCTCAAAGATGGAAACAGGGCAGAAGAACTTGGTGACCGACTGATCGAAAAAGGCTATAGGGGCATGCCGCGAGATGCGGTGATTGTCGGCAACCCTGAACAAGCGGCAGAGCAATTGCGGCCTTACAAGGAACTTGGTTTTACTGAAGTCACATGTCGGTGTATGACAATCCCTCAAAAAGAGGCGATTGAGACCATCAGCTTATTAGCAGAAGTTCGTTCGCTTATAAATAGTTAGGCTCGAGGCCATACCTTTGGGCAACGTTCATGAGTGAGAAGATCTCCATCTGAAATCGTTTCATGATGTGGCTTCAACGGAGCGCCATCGCGAATGTAGTAGCGTGCATCATCTCCACAATAACGAATAGATATTGCCCTTCGAGACTGGTCTGAAGAACGGTTCGCTGAGGCCCCATGGAGGGTTCGGGCGTGATGGATGGTCAGGTCTCCGAGAGACAAAGTCGGGGCAGCAACAGCTTTAGAAGGTATCTGGGGAACTCGCTCTCCTTCAGTATTCGGTAGTGGTTCATCTGATACGAACCAGTTCGGTCGATACTGGGTCAAATCCTTGTGGGATCCTTTAGCAAAACGGATAGCTCCGGTATCAGGTGAAGAAAAATCCAAAGGCACCCACACGGTACAAACTTGTTCACCAGACACATGAAAATAAGAAAGGTCCTGATGGAAAGCGGTTTCCTCCGCCGTTTTCGGTTCCTTGACCAGCACAGAATCTTCATAAAGCCACACAGAATCGCTCCGAAGAATTTGGGCGACAATCTGAGGGATCACAGATTCACATGCGAAATATGAAAAATCCTCATCATCGACCCAATGATCGGTTCCAGCAACGAATCGGCCGGAACTCTCTGATGAAGAAACCGTTCGGTCAGTAAGAACACTATTCGGAGCGACAATAGTTCCTAACTCAGTGAGATCTGTGCTGTTACTGGAAATGGCTCTCTTTACCGGACCTTCCATAGACACGACCAGATTCGGGTCAATAACATCACGGAGAACAATAAAACCATCGCGCCAGAAATCCCTTATAGATGATTCATCTAAAAGAATATCAAAATTGGTCATTGGATTACTTGAGACTCTCTCAACCTGCCTATTTCAGCGCCGGTTAAACCAAGTATTTCCTCGAGAATTTGATCAGTGTGTTCTCCCAAACGTGGCGCTGGCATAGGACTTATGCGGCCAATCCCTTGAAAGTCGAGAGGGCTACTGGGTGTAAGGTATTCTCCAATGCCTGATTGACTAATTGTTGCAAACATGGGGTTAGATTCTGAGACTCGTTTGTCTTGCGTTACGAGTTCCTTGAATGTTTGATACGGGCCCCAGCACACACCGAGGTCATCCCAAACTTGTTGGACCACTTCAAAATTGCGTGTGCTGCACCATGCTTCTACATGCGGGTGGATACGCTCACGGACCTTGAACCGATCACCTTCATTCTCTAATAAATTAAGCCCTTCTTCACTTGCGAGTTGCTCCATATTCTCTGTCATTTCACATGCAGAGCACAAGGCTTGCCATTGTTTTTTGGTTATTGCAACAGCGATAACTCTCTTGCCGTCAGCTGTTGTATAGTCCCGCCCGAGAGCCCCGTAGAGTTCATTCCCGATACGTTCACGTTCAGACCCAAGGATTTGCGCCTCCGCAATATGTCCAAGGGCAGCAACAGCAGAAAGTGCAACGTCACTTAATGCCAGTTTGATGCATTGTCCTTCTCCTGTTCGATCTCTGTGACGACCAGCGGCGAGCAGACCCATTGCTGCTGTCTGCCCGCATACGATATCCCACGCGGGTAGAACATGGTTGATTACACCGTCATACCCTTCTGGCCCTGTCACGGAGGGGTAGCCCATAGCCGAATTGACGGTGTAATCAAGGGCTGTTGTTCCATCATGATTCCCAACGACGTTTAACATGATGAGATCTTCGCGGGCCTCGCTAAGGCTCTCATACGATAGCCAGCCTTTGGTAGGGAAGTTGGTCAGGAAATAGCCTGAATCCTCACCCGGTGCTCCGATTAGTTCCTTGAGAAGCTCTTGTCCTTCTTCAGCTCTAAAGTTAATCTGAATTGACTTTTTCCCTTTATTAAGCCCAGCCCAGTAAAGTGATAATCCGTCTTCCGTTAAGGGCCATCGTTTATAGTCCAAGCCACCGCCAATAGGATCAAATCGGATCACCTCAGCGCCAAGTTGCGCTAAGGTCATTCCACCGGAAGGTGCAGCGACGAAAGCAGAACCTTCTATGACTCTCATCCCATTCAACGGTCCAGTCATTTGTCCCCCTCGTTGTCGATACCAAGTGATTTCTTTAGGAACCTTAACTGTATTCGTAAAAGATTTTCAGCGACAGTTTCCTGAGGGGTCATATGGGTAACACCAGAAAGCGGAAGAACTTCATGGGGTTTTCCTGCTTCTAAAAGGGCTTGGGAAAGCTGAAAAGTGTGAGCTGCGACAACGTTATCATCAGCTAAGCCATGGATGAGAAGCAAGGGATTCTCTAACTTATATGCCTCGTTACATAGATTTGTGTTTTCGTAATTCTCAGGGTTATGTCTCGGATGCCCCAGATAGCGCTCGGTGTAGTGAGTGTCATATAGCTTCCAGTCTGTAACGGGAGCTCCTGCTACAGCAGCATGGAATATATCTGGTCTTCTTAGTACTGCTAGCGCAGCGAGGTATCCCCCGAATGACCAGCCGCGAATTCCTACTCGACCGAGATCAAGGTATGTATAGATCTCCGCTGCTTCCGATAGTGCAACAATTTGATCTTTCAAAGCAGCAGTTGCGAGATCTCCATATATTTCTCTCTCAAATGCGGGTGAGCGACCCGGAGTTCCCCGACCATCGCTGACAATGACGGCGAAACCTTGATCTGCAAACCATTGAGAAACTCCAAATAGGACCTGTGCACAACGCACTCGCTGCGCATGCGGGCCGCCATAAGGGTCAAGAAGAACCGGAATAGGCGAAGTACCGTTATGGTTTTGAGGAAGTAGTACGACAGACTCAATTTTATTCTCTCCCAATCGATGGAAATTTATATTGAGAGAGATGTTTGGTTTTGCCGAGTGGTCCTGAATCTCAGAAATAGGGGAACCTTCTGCAAGTATGATTGTTTTGACTCCATGAACATCCATGTTCCGGGATTGGATCACTGTGAGCGCCCCATTAGAGACGGCGTCATGGACTCCAGTACCTTCTGTAAAGGGTGTCCTCACTCCATCAAAATCAAAGTGCATAATATGTTGTTCCAATGGGTTTGCACTAACTGCTGCAAGCACACCTTGTTTATTGCAGTTAATCAGAGAGCGTACTTGGAGGTCGTCACCTGATATTGGCTGATTATCTATCACCAGCGACCTTGCATCATTGCGATCTTCAACGGTAATTATCTGCTCTCCAATAATTTTTGGTGCCCCAGTGATGATCTCTACCCAGTACTTATCGCTCCATCGGTATATTTCCTCTATTGACCCAGTATCTGAATCCACTTTTAGGATTCCCATCGATTGTTGGTCCCGGGTTTGAACTGTTAGATAGATTAAAGATTCCTCAGTCCACTGGATATTGACAAGATACTCCCAAAAAGCTGACAGACTCCAGTTAATCGGAAGCACAGCTCCTTCTAGTGTGTATACACCTAGCTTGACTTCCGGATTGTTGGTTCCGGCTTTTGGATATCGAAGTGACTTTGGGGAGGAGCTTGGGTCAGATGAGCTCAGAATATGCCAATTAAGAACATTAGAAACATCAACCTCTGTTACGAGAAGGCGATCTCCACGTGGTGACCACCAGTGGCCTCTTCTCCGCCCCATCTCCTCAGCTGCTATAAAATCTGCTACTCCATATGACTTATTCTGGTTCTCGCTTCCTGCCACTAAAAGGTCATTTCCGGAGGAATCTACGTACCGCAACTCCCCACCCGATACATAAGCGACAAGATTGCCATTTGGGCTTATTTGTGGATCAAAGACACTACCTGTGGTTTCAAAGCCTTTAATTTCTTTCGACTCTAAATCTGCCGTGTACAGTGTGCCTTCTGACGTAAAGGCAACATTGGGGGCTTCAGCACTCGAACTGAAAGCAACAATTCCAGACCCAACTTCTCTGGCCCGCTCTCTCCGCGATCGCTCTTCTTCAGAAATCTTACGCTTTTCACCGACAACCTTTAGATCTTTGGGGTCAGCGAGAACTGTCGAAGTTTGAGAATAAGGATCATGAATCCAGAGTCTGTTAATAGGGTCACTCCCTGAAGAAGACTGCAAGTAACTAATACGGTGTGTATTTGGTGCAATAGCGAACGATCGCGGTGCCCCAACCGTAAATCTCCGTGTTCTTGCGTACTGTCTTGGAAACGTTTCCATCTAAATTTCTCTTTCCTTATTCTACGATATTCGCTTCAAATCTGTTCTTCACCATAGAATCCGAGTAATGACTTCAATGAATGCCAGCCACAAAGATAAATACCGTTTAGAAGTAAGAAAATGGCTCGCGGATAATATTGATCTTATTGAAGAGAAAGAGCCATTTGCGACTCTTCATTGGATGCCCAGTCGTGAGAGAGAGAATCAGCACCATCTTGATTGCCAACTGAGACAAAAGAAACTTTATGATGCTGGCTATGCAGGGGTTACAGTCCCCGCAGAATATGGGGGACGTGGGGGAGAGCCATGGATGCAAGGTGTCTTTAGGGAAGAAGCAGCCGGATATCAAGTCCACACAGGGTTCTTCAATTCAATCATCGCAATGACACTGCCAGCACTCCTGAAACACGGAACTGAAGAACAAAAGAAAACCCATATCCCTTCATTGATCAGTGGAGGGATAAGTTGGTGTCAGTTGTTTAGTGAGCCAGGCGCTGGAAGTGACCTTGCAGGTTTAGCCACGCGCGCTGAACTAGATGGAGAAGAATTTATCATCCATGGGCAGAAAGTATGGAATTCAGCAGCGATGTATGCAGATATGGGAATTCTTCTTGTCAGGACAAACCCCGATGCCCACAAGCATGAAGGAATAACTTTCCTTTTGTTTGATATGAAACAGAGCGGAGTAGAAGTCCGCCCACTTATTCAGGCGCATGGAGCCGGTCATTTTGCTGAAGTTTTCCTTGACGGAGCAAAATGCCATATTTCAAATGTGCTTGGGGAAATTGATAAAGGTTGGGGCCCAACAAGAGCTGTTATGAGTAATGAGTCAGCAATGATAGGAGGAGCAAGTGGGGACAACCCTCAACAATTGATCGAACTTGCCCATGAGTTAGGAAATGTTGATGAACCCGTAATTAGACAAAAACTTGCTGTTGTATACACGAGAAACAAACTTCTAAAACTCATGAGTGAAAAGATTTCAACGGCTGTGAGAAAGGGTATGGCCCCTCCCATCCATCCATCAATCGTTAAGCTTTACGTTGCGAATAACCGAAGGCTTGAAGGTGACCTTGCCCAATCCTTACTTGGTGCGGCCGGAGTAGCAGTTACAGCTAACGCAAGTAAGTGGGCTATGGAGCTCCTTCATGCCAGATATCCGATTTCAATCGGAGGAGGCACCGATGAAGTGCACCGCAACAACCTTGGCGAACAGGCACTAGGTTTGCCAAGAGACATTCGAGTTGATAGGGGAATCCCATGGAAGGATATCCCTAAAGGATGAGTGGCGAAAAAGTCTTCGCTCACATCCATTTTGAACGGATGCCGAATCCTGTCAAAAGTCGTTCTGACCTGAACATCATTTCTACTGATTCGCTTTCAGATCAAGCCCCGCTTATAGCGTTGCGCGGTGTGCAAGACTTCAAACCACAGTTTCAGGGGATAACGTGGTCAACTTCGCCCGAACCCCTTGGAGATATCGGTCTATCTGTGCGCAAAATTACCGCTTGGGGTCAAGAAAGTGCCAGTAATGTAGGGGTATATTCTGGGCTGAAACAAGTTTCTCTTGTTTGCAAGAAAGAGAATCTTGGTATTAAATCATTCAATATGCACTATCAGAGTCATGTCGACATAGCCCTAGAACATCATGGAATGGAGAAGTACGCTCAAAACATAGATATTGAACACTTGTATGGATCGAAGTCAAGATCGTCGATGATTGATGGGATTAGCGAGCTTTGGTTTGCAGATAACGCTGATTGGTTCGAACGCTTCTACCTTCAGGAGAATAGTCAGAGCATTGTCCGAGAAGATACACAAAAATTTATCGATTTCCAGAATACGTGCTCCATCATGGTCTCTGAACAGCGATTTAGGAGAGTAGACAAATGAAATTACCGAATAAATTCCAGGCAGATTTTAATCCTGGCGTCCTTGACATGATGTTTCAGAGACTGAAAGAAACTAAATGGCCTGACATCATTGGAGAAGATAGTTGGGTTTATGGAGTCCCCAGAACATGGCTGCAAGAAATGGTCGACTTTTGGGTTTCAGAATGGAACTGGGCAAAGATATCAGATGAAATCAACCAATGGGACAATTACTTGGTCGAGATAGATGGGATACCTATCCATTATCTTCATGCACCCGGGCGAGGACCTAATCCAAAACCCATCGTCTTAACTCATGGTTGGCCATGGACGTTTTGGGACTTCAAGGATGTTATAGGACCATTGAGTGACCCAGAAAAATATGGTGGGAACCCAGAAGATAGTTTTGATGTCTATGTCCCATCGCTTCCCGGTTTTACTTTTTCGACTCCACTAACCCATTCTGATGTTGATGTGCGTCGTGTTGCAGAACTTTGGAATACCCTAATGACCGATGTTCTCGGGCATGATCGATTTTGCGCCCATGGAGGAGATTGGGGGGCTCTGGTTACAGCGCATTTATCTCATGAATACGCAAATTCATTGATTGGGGCTCATCTCAGCCTCAGTTTAATCCCGGGTGTTGACCGTCGGGCGCTTCCCGAGGATGCTTGGGAAGAAGATGAAGCTTGGAAACTAAAGCGAAGCGCTGAAGCGGAGAGCACTATCCGTTCACATGTTACAGCACACCTTTTAGACCCTCAGACTCTTGCATACGGCCTGACAGATTCTCCTATAGCTACTGCTGCGTGGATATGGGAACGAAGAAGGAATTGGAGCGATAATTCAGGGAACGTTGAGGATTCTTTCACTAGAGAGCATTTATGCACTACAGCTGCGCTTTATTGGTGCACTGGCGCAATTGGGTCATCGTTGCGGATTTACCATGAGCATTTTAAAAAGCCATGGCCTTTGGCGCATGACCGGATGCCGCTGTTAGAAGCGCCAACAGCTTTTGCTATTTTCCCTAAAGATGTTGTTCACTTGCCCCGAAAAGTCCTAGAAGAGTATTGTGATTTGCAGCGATACACGGTTATGCCAAGGGGCGGGCATTTTGCAGCAGCAGAGGAACCTGACCTTGTAGTTGAAGACTTGCAGGAATTCTTTCGAGGTCTAGATTAGATGCTTTCAAGCGTTGATGCTGAAGCTTGCAAAAGTCCATCAATACGTAATTTGAACCCTCGGAGCTCATCGCCGATATCCTTGTCTCCCATGGCGCCGGCTGTGAATCGTACTCGTACGCCTTCGATGATCGCTGCTAGGCGCCAAAACTGGAAAGCAACATAATAGGAAAGACTGGAAAGGTCTTTCCCGCTTGCCTTGGCGTATCTTTCTGTCACTTCATCGATGGTGAGGTACCCATCCGCTAGCGTTGGTGGTTCATTCATGACGCTAGTATCGTTTCCACTTTTCCCCCACCACATGAGCATTCCACCCAGATCAGCTAGCACATCACCTAAGGTGCAAAGCTCCCAGTCAAGAACAGCGGCGATTTTATTATCGGCCCCGATCATGCAGTTGTCTAAACGATAGTCGCCGTGTGTGATCCCTGAACCAATCTGTTGAGGTTTTCCTGTTTCTAGTTTTGAGTGTAAGTCGTTGAATAAAGGGAGGTCTCTATCCGATCCTTCATCTACTTGTCGTTTCCACCTGCGGAGTTGTCGCCCAACATAATCCTCTTTTTTTCCTAAGTCTCCTAGGCCAACTTTGTCTGGGTCAACAGCATGAAGTTCAGCTAAAACATCTACGAGTGATTCACTTTGGATCCTTCGTTGCGCAGGTGTGAAAGCCTTGCTGTCTTCTATGTCTTTGACAATATGTCCATCAACAAAACTCATGACGAAAAATGGGGCTCCCGTAACTGAATCGTCATTGCACATTCCGATAACACTAGGAACTGGAACATGGCTCTTTTGCAATGCTGAAATAATTCGGTGTTCGCGACTCATGTCATGTGCTGAGGCTAGAACATGTCCAGTTGGTGGGCGCCGTAATACCCATTTGTCTTCTTTCTCATCAGATACTACGTAAGTGAGGTTTGACCTTCCATGAGTTACAAGGTCAAACCGTAGGTGGCCTTCTATGGAAGTACGTTCCTGGAGCCAATTTGTAACATTCTCTCGATTGATTCCAGCTGGTTCTCCATTCGTCATGGCTGAAGCGTAGATCGGAAATACTGTTAAACACAATTCGGATATGTGTATCTTTAGGAACTGTTCTGGCCAGTCCATTATCGCTAACTTCTTGCTTGTGAACTCAAAATCAGCCGTTCCGCCTGTATTCTAGTTCAGTGCCCAGACCTCAATTTCCACCGCCTCCTATTTTGGACTCGGGGTGGTATGCAGACCCAACAGGTCGTTATGAAGCTCGGTATTGGGATGGGCTGAAATGGACGGGGCATGTTTCCCATTATGGTGCAACAGGTACTGATCCGATACTCCGAGCTAGGTTTGATCGGCTTTGGATTCGGATGCTCGGCAAGCTGATCCTATGGGTTCTAGTCCTGGGGCTTCTATTTATGGTAATTAAAATGTATTGGCCTGATGGAGGGGGGAGCGATACAAATGAAAATAAGATGAGTGAATCAATAGGTTTATCATCTGAAGATGGGATCTTGGTTGCGACTGGAATAAGAATGAATAAGGGGGGTGTTAGATGAGGTCAAATAGAGTGAGGGTTCTACTAATTTTCTCTTTCGGAGTACTGGCAGCCATTACGGGTCTTCTTGCTTGGCAAAATTATGAAGAAACTGCAGCTTCTGATGCATCATTCCTCGATAGACAATCTTCTGGAGGTGAAAGTGTTGACCCAATTCCGCTTGTTCCAGTAGAGGAGGAGAATTTTGCTCAGAATGCCCCAGTCGTTGTCAACATTTTTTATACTCCTGAAAGCGTCGTATTAGGTGGGACAGTTAACTCGGAGCCATTAGCAGAAGCTCTTCTTCTCGCTTCGAAACAATTAGTTCCAGAAGCAGATATTGTGGACGACTTTGTATTGCTTCCCGGAGCAGAAATTGCCGTGGTTCAGCTAGTAATTTCTGGAGAGGTTATTGACGAGGAAGAACGGTCAAGGGTACTTACCAAATACCTAAGTTTGGGGGTAAACATTGAAGACCAATTAATCATTCGAGGTTCAGATCGGACCGTTCTAGAAGTAATTAGAGACACTCCAGAATTGAGTCAGGTGTTTGATTTCTTTGAAGCCGCTGGAGCTTTAGAAGATTTCTTACCTCAAGGGCAAAAATTTACAATCTTCGCCCCTTCGAACAGTGCTGTTGAAGCCCTAGATATTGCCGCTTTGCAGGAATTCGCTGAGTTAGTTCAATTGAATGAGATCCTGCAGTTTCATGTCGTAGCGAATGTATTTGATTTTGAAGATTTAGGAGAGGGGATGAGATTAGAAACTCTTCAAGGGGAAGCTCTTTCCGTTGCTAAGTCAGAAGATGGCTTTACTAGTGTTTCCGGCGGAACCGTTATCGATAGTGATATCGAAGGAATTGATGGCGTTATTCATATCATCGACACAGTTTTGATCCCAGGGACAATCCAAACTGAAATTGAATTAAATCAAATTGTTTTTTTCGACCCGATCCTTTTTGCGGTAGGGAGTCCATACCTAGCTGATAGTTCCAAACCTATCCTTGAAGAGATAGCGGCAATTCTTATAAACAACCCCAACGGCAACTTAGAAATACAAGGTCATACGGATACAGATGGGGGAGAGGAAGTGAATCTTGCTTTGAGTCAGGATCGGGCTGATACCGTCAAGGAGTTCCTTGTTGCTCAAGGGGTTGAACCCGAAAGAATGTTGGCTGTTGGGTATGGAGAGACCAGATTGAAAATTGATCCAGAGGAAACAGCAGAGGACAGGGAGAGGAATCGAAGGATTGAATTTCGAGTTAGTAGATAAGGTCTCTGACTAGCTTTATAGGGGACATTCCAACCCTATTCCACCGAGGCCACAGTACCCATTAGGGTTTTTCCCTAAGTATTGTTGATGGTAGTCCTCGGCATAGTAAAAATCTGAAAGCTTGGTTATTTCCGTTGTGATTTCTCCGAGTCCAGCGTTCGTGAG
>MDTC01083508.1_pt1 | contig 16777 bp, 14 predicted proteins | sample 811181 | NCBI WGS metagenome assembly MDTC01 (sample SAMN05326644, study PRJNA326480) | marine metagenome | isolation source: seawater | place: Pacific Ocean: North | collected 2011 | reverse complement strand
GTTTTCATCGGTTAATGCCGAATCAATTAAAATAAGCTGGTCATAGAAAAAATAGACTTTAGCATTCTGTAAAAATGAACTGCTGTCTTTAACAATACCGTTTATATTTCCACTGTGATGTATTTGGAAATTTTCATGTTCGGTTTCAATATTTATAACAGGTTCTTCACTATTGTTATAAATAGTAATTACAGAATTTGCATGGTCCTCTCCTAAACTAAAGTAATTGTATTGAATTACTTCGAATGTAAAACCGTTGCCGGGAGATAATTCGATAGGAAAGGATGAAGAAGTGTTTAAGCGAATCGCATAAATATCCGCGTCATACTTAATGCTGTCTATCTTAATTATTTCTTGTGAGTCGTTAGCTACTCGCACTAGTTTAGATCTATTAAAGTTATCCTTAAAGTGCAAGTAACGGGGCATAACTCTCAGTCCATCATTGTGTTGAGCATATATGTTGATAGTTATAATCAACAAAAGTAAATGTCGTATTTTCATATCTAACTCATCTTAATCTGATTTTATTTTTTATAAAAAATATTGTGGCCGTTGATAACAAAAGTAAAAACAAAAAGTATAAAACTATTTTTGAGTTTTCTTCCCTTATTTCAATTTTATCGCTATTGCCTGCTAAAGTAAACGCCGCCCAATAATACGGATTAGGATTTACTTCCGAAATGAACTTAATTTTTGCTTCTCTCAACGCATCCGCTTTGTCGTAACCTTTGCTTAAATAATCATAAAAATATGCCATTAATTCGGCAGTATGTTTATCGCTGACATCCCACAAAGAAAGAATAACGCTTCTAGCGCCCGCGTCGAAAAATGCTTTCTGCAAACCAATAATACCTTCGCTTCCTTTTAACGGACCTAAACCGGATTTGCATGAACTCAAAACAACCAAATTGCTGTTTAAATCCAGCTCCGCTATTTCGGTAGGTTCTATTAGTCCGTTATTTTCTATGTCCTTTCCAACTACTATAACCGGATTCTCGTCGAATAAAAAGGAATGAGTTGATAAATGAATTATTTCCGAATTCTCTAAACGAGAAATTATATTCGTCTCTGTTGCATCGCTCCCGATTAATAGTATATCATTACTAAAATAGCTTTCTATCGTTTCTACTTCTTCTTCGGAATATTTTAGCGGAGCAATATTTATGTTACGCGAGTACAAATCACTTAATTCTATTTTTCTTTGTCCTGTATAATTATCACTGGGTACTCCAAAATCCGGATTGCCGGCAATCAATACGGTTTCATTGCTATGACTTGGAATTTGCAACTTCTCTAATATTGCGTACGACGGAACATACGAAACAGGATAGTCTTCAATTAAAAATCTTGCTCTTGATATTTTATTACCTCCCCCTTCTTTATAACCAAGTACAAAAAATTCAAACGGTATTTTCAATAATTCGTTAGGAAGCGAAAATATTAGTTTTGAACCTCGGGGGATTTTTTTAATAGCCGGTTCAAACAGCTTTGAAAAAAGTATATGTGAATTATCAGCCTTAAATGCAAACAAATCTTTATTGAACGAAATTGCTTCGGGGTTTAGATTACTATTGTAGTAAGGCGATACTTGAGAAATGATTTTATTAACTTCGTTGATATCAGCGGCTAATTCGATTGTTTCAAAATCGGAATTATTTAAAACAAACAAATAAATCTTATCGCCGCTGATTAGATATTTTAAGAAATATTCGTCTGTCTTCAATTTTGTGTTATTTGTATAACCAATGATGATATTCTTAAGATTTTCGAGTGTTATTAAAGACGGACTAACTTGCAGTTTCTCTTCAAGATATTGTAGTTCTTTAAAACCCTCTGAGCTGTCGATTAAATTATTTGCCTGCATCCAAAACAAATCATAGTATTGATTTACGAGGGAATCATTTTTATTAGCCGATAGTTTTACTTTACTAATATTAAAAAGAGTGTTTTTTGATCTCGACAAATCGTTTACTGCAAAAGCTTTTCGATACATTTTTTTATCGATGTATAACTTTATAAGGGAGTCATACATACCGGAGTTATTCACAAAAAAGTCAATTTGAATATTACTACTGCCTGCTATTGAGTTGTAAAGATGTTCTATCTGCAGAATCCCTTTCAAATAATATTCTTCAGCCGAATCTGCATTATTAATTGACAAATAATAATCTCCGAGTTCTTTATAGATTTCCGCTAGGTTACTTTTATCACCTGCTTTTAAAGAATAGTTTTCTGCTGATAACAAACTCTCATACTTTGCCTTGCCGTTTAAGGCTTCGGCTAAAATTAAGTACTGCATTCCGAGAAGTTGATTGAGATCATACTCTATTGAGAGATTTAATTGTTCCCCTAAAATATTTTTCCCATTTTCAACCTTCCCTTGGGAAATATAAGCGTAGCCTAAAAAAGTATTTGATAAAATACTTGAATAAAAATCATTAAATGTATCGCTAATTCTAATTGACTCTGAGAGATATCTTTCTGCCGTTTCAAAGTTCGATAGAGCTAGTGATACAATACCCGCTTTCTGATTTAACTCGGCTTTTAAATATGGATTGGTTTGAACATTAATTGAATCGTAATTTTCTAGAATAATTTCAAAAGCTTTTTCCGGCTGGTCCAAATTATAGAAGAGTGTTCCGAGCCCAATATTAATTTCGGCAGCGGCAGATTGATCTTTTAATTTATTAGCAATCTTTTTTGCCCGTTCATAATATTCTATAGCATTCGAATAATTTGAAAGGTTTGTGTAAACATCGCCAAGACCTCTGAATGCAAGCATTTTTGTGCGAGGATTTTCTCCGGCTAAGTTAACTGCAAGCTTATATCTCTTTAATGCAGCGCCATAATTATTAATATTAAGAAACTGGCTGCCGATGTTTATTGCCGTTAAAGCCATACGTTCGTAATTATTCAGAGTATTAAATATTTCGAAACTCTCTTCATATTTATTTCTCGCCTCAACTGGCTGCGTCAAATAGGTTAAAGAAACACCCCATTCAGAAAGAACTGTTGCCTCAAGTTCTTTTTGATTTATTTCTTTAGCTAAACTGTAGGCATTGCCAAATAAACTTTGAGCTTCGGAGGTGCTGCCCAATATGTCTTTAATAATTCCTAAGTTTAGTTCAGCCTTAATAACCTCAATATTATTACCCAATTCTTTTGCAATTGATAGACCCTCTGCGTATAAATCTTTTGCATTTTCGTAATTGCCGGATAAAAACTGAAGCGAGCCTTTAGCAATTAATATTTCGGGATAATATCTATTCGATTTGTCAATTTCATTTTCTAAATCATTCAAAATTAGTGTTGCTTTTTTATAATCCCCGAGTTTTCGGTAGTTGTCAGCAAGTTTGATAGTTAAGGGTATAAAACCATTACCAGCTATAACAACGGATTGAAGGTTTTCTAATGCTGCTTGATAACTTGTTTGATCAAATTTTATTAATCCGGTTAATAACTTGTAATCCTTCTTGTTATTTTTATCGTTAACCAGTTCTAATAGTACGTCAACTTTTTTTATTATCCGCGCGGATGCAGACAGGTATTTATTGAAAATGAAGTTCTTGGGGGCATCATAAAGATATTCTACGAGTAAAGAGTATGTTTTATTATAATCACCGGTTTTATAACTAATTACTGCATTGATTAAATCGATTTCAAATTGATTTATTGTATTATAATTAATTGAGAGATTATCTTCAACGGAATTATTTTCGATGTAAAATATTACTTCATCTATTGAATCAAATTGATTCTTCACTTGACCGGTAAGAATTTTGTTCGGAGAATACGCGGTAAGTACAATGAAGATTAATATGTATATTTGAATTCTCAACACATCGCTGTCAATTAATTGTATTTAATAACTTATTAGCTTCATCAGTATATTCACTTCCTTCTTCGATTGAGAGCTTAAGATATTTTTCAGCTTCTTCATAGTCTTCCTGCAATAAATTTACTTGTCCCAAAAAATAGAACGAATTAGCTTTTACATTATCAAACATTCCAGATTCGTTCAGTTTTGCAGATTGACTAAAATTATACTCGGCATTTTTTAACCCGTCGCTATCATAGTTTTCGAACAATCCTAAATAATCATTATACGCCGATTGTACATTTGCAATCCCAAGTATGTAGTACGAGTAAAATATCGTAAAACTATTTTTACTGTTGTCAATATCTTTTTGAAGCAACGAGATTGCTTCGGAATAATTCTTTTTCTCTAATTGATTAACCGCGCGGATAAAGTATTCACTATTTCTGCCGCGGGTAATTGAAACCTCCGTCTCGTTGAAGGACGATGTAAGTTTCACATATTCGGGTCGAGAAATTTTCGAAACGACAAATAGACTTGTAATAATCAAGATGATTGAAGCCGCTGCTGAAAATGCATACCTAAAAAACGATCTCTTCCCATTTGATTTTTTGTTCCCTTCATTTTCGCCGGATATCTTTTCTTTCGTTATATTTTCTTTTAAGAAATTATTTACATCTTCGAATTCTGTTTTTAACGAATTAACAAGTTTTCTACATTTGCTACAAGAGTTCAAATGCTCTTCAATACGGGGAGTAAGCGAGTTGATATTCTTATCGTATGGGTTTTCGTTTTTTATGTAAAGTACGTACCCGGATAATATCTCAATATCGAAGTGATTTTCGCTTGAGACTTCTTCGAACGTATCGATTAATTTCAGAGTTTCTTTTAAGTCCGGGTCAGCTGCAATTTCATCACGCAGCTTTCGAAGTTCACTTTGCGATAGATTATTATTCTCTAAATATTTATGTAACTTTTCTTCGTCCATAATTCTTTTAGTCCTTTATCTATATGTATAGTGTAGCAATACTATAAAAAGGGACATTCATTCTAACCTTTTTTTAATTTCTTCCATTGTTCTGTAAAACATCTTTTTCACCGCAGCTTCATTCCGATTTAGTTTTGCTGCAATTTCATTAAACTGCATTCCCTCCCAAAATCTCATACGAATTATTTCATCTTTTGGACTTTTTAGCGAGTTGACAATTTTCATTACTATTTCTTTATCGAACCCGGATGGTTTTTGATCTTCGCTGCTTTCTTTGATCAAATCTTCCTTATACTCATAAGTTAATCTTGACTTTTCTCGTTTATAAAAATTGACAAAGCTCAAGAACATCACACGTCTCAGCCATCTTTCGATATTTTCTATATTCTTAAATTGTTTTGAAAATGAGATGAATATCTCGGTAGCTAGATCTTCCGCATCATCGATAGAGTTCAATTTCCCGAAATCATATTTTGATTTAAAGTATGAAAACGCAATTGAGCGGATTTCTGCGGAAATTTTATTGTATTCACGAAGACTTCCTTCTTTTGCCCTGATCAGCAGATTATGAAGCTCCTCTGAAGAGAAATTGTAATATTGTTGAGCTGCCTTAGTCAAATTTTGTAATTATCATTGATATGCAAATGTAAAAAAAGGAAAGAACAATTATTGCCCTTTCCTTTTTATACTATATAAGTAAAGAATTCTATTTCATCAGATTCATTTTTTTAATCGAAGATTTGTTGCCGACTTTTAACTGATAAAAATACACACCGGATGCTAAATTTGAAGCATCAAATTCAATGTTGTGAGAACCGGCTTGCATACCGCGGTTAACTAATGTCGTAATTTTTCTACCGAGCACATCATAAATGTTTAGTTCTACTTGATCTGCTTTAAGAAGATTAAATTCGATTGTTGTTGAAGGGTTAAACGGGTTCGGAAAATTTTGCTTTAAGACAAAATCAGACGGAAGTTGATCCTCTTCAGTTGATTCAATTCCGGTAACTTTGTTTGCCGTTACAATGACATACTGGTACAAATCTTCGCTTGAATATGTAATGGTGTTTGACTCCTGATCTACTGAAACATTGCTAATCGATTTCCAATTATTGTCGGCTCCGTCCCAGTATTTTACTCCTATTGAATTTTCGTCAACTTCATTTCCTTGAATTTGAATATCGTTATAATGGAATTGGAAATTAGATTGACTGCTGAATCCCATATGATTGTTGAAACCATCTCCGCACATATTATTACCGTTTTCACCGAAAGCACCGAATTCATAAGCCATAAAAGCGCCCTGACCTTGTGCGTTAGGAATATTGTTAGGATATAATTCCAACATTTGAGTAAATAAATTACTAGGCATCATACCGCCGCCGTGATGCCCGCCGCCTTGGTTCCATCCCGGCATTACCGTAAAGTTATCTTCAGTATCATAAGGATTATGAAATCTTCTTTGATCGTTCATATCGTCGGTTATCCAGCCGCCGCCAATTCCATTTCTGAAATTGCTTGAATCAATCCAAACTTGTCCGTTAATTTTATAAACTACGATAATATCAAAATTAACTCCGTCGATTAATCCACCTTCAATAGTGACAGTTTCACCGTTCTCAGGTCTTACAGCGCCTGATTCCGGCTGGTACCACCAAGGACCAAAATTCAAGAAATAGTCAACAGTAGTATCATTATCTACATCCAGATAGTAATGATTCATAAAAAATGTAGTATCAACCAATGCTGTTCCTTCTTTTAAAACATATTCAAGGGTATCGTGCCGTGTTCCAAAACTATGACCTCCACAGCCTCCATCATGACCTCCGCTGCCGTGCCCGTCGAAATTATTCCAATACGAATAATACGGCTCTCTCCAGAACTCACCATTTATTTCATAAACAACCAAGGTTCTGATTTCTAAGTTTATAGATTCGTGTAAGCCGCCGGTAACGGTAACTTGTTCACCATCTGTAGGTCTAACTGCATTAGAACTGTCCGGTTCGTACCAATATGGTCCAAAATTTAAGAAATAGTCTTCCGCCCCATCATTGTTAGTATCTAAGAAGTATTGTGGATGTTGAAAATCATTCTGTATTATGACGATTCCCGATAGAGTTGTTTCTGTTAATGAATCGGGATCGAAATTACCGTGTCCGCCTCCGTGCATCTGGGCGTTGACCGTTAATAGTAACGTGAGTGAAAAGAATATTGTTAATAGATGTTTCATTTTATTTCCTCCGGTTATTGAATTAGTTTTCATTCTTTAACCGTATAGTGTGACAAATTATTATTTAGTGACATTTTTTTCTAAAAAAGATTACGAAAGTAAATTCAAAAACTTTGAGATATAAAAACAATTTATTATGTATTTCAGACAACAAAGCTGATATTTTACCAAGCACAGTTCAATTACTGGACAACATCTTTTGCTTTTAAGTGCGCGTTTGTTGTTATTACAAATACTAATACATAAAAGCTGTTCTTACTGTTATAAAGCAAACTTTCATCTTATAAACCGTTAATTACTTTTTTCAACTTACTTTGTATTGTCTCGGCTACTTCGTCAAGCTTATCATTCTTAACTGCCTGCATTGAAGCCACAGGGTCAACTGCAGCAACAACTGTTTTTCCTTCATCGTCTACATAAACAATTACATTGCAAGGCAGCATTAAACCTATTTGTTCTTCTTCTTGTAATGCTTTATAAGCAAACGGCGGATTGCAAGCGCCAAGTATTTTGTACGGCTTGAAATCAACGTCAAGCTTTTTCTTTAGTGTTTCTTTAACATCAATTTCAGTTAGAATGCCGAAACCTTCTTTCTTTAATTCTTCAGTTACTTTTTCAATTGTTTGTTCGTAAGTCAAATTCACTGTCTTAGTGAATCCATAAATTGCTTTTTCCATTGTACCTCCGTTATAGTAATTTTTTTAACATATTCTTTGTATTTAAAAAATCATAGTTATTTTTATAAACATCGCATTCCCTGCAATCAATGTTTTCGCAAATATTGTTTTTATGCTCATATTCCCAACACGGCTTATTACTTTCATGATAAGCTTCACAATTCTTTCTGTCTTCTTCAGAACAATTGATAATCTTATAACATGGAATCATTGATGCTATTGCGCGAATACCATTAATACTTATTTTCCTTTCTTTTATATTTTTCCTGATACTTAGAATTCTTTCAATATCGTTATAAGAATAAAGCCTTTGATTTCCTAAAGATTTAAAAGGAATTATCAAACCTTTTCTTTCGTACATTCTGAGCGAATGAATTGAAATTCCCAGCATTTTTGCTGCTGTTCTTATTGGAAATATTGGACTCTCATTTTTGATTAAAGCACTTTTCATTTTCTATTCTTACAAGTTATAATGTGATTAAGTAGTTTTTGGCAAATACATTTTATTTTTAGTACTTATTCAATTTCAAAATTTGCATCCTTAATTGTTTCTACTATTTCATCATAAGAAATAGTAAATTGATCGTATTCAATATTTGCTTGTGAAAATTTGGTGTTTATTTCTACACTTTTTATCCCCCTTATGTTTTCTAATAGGTTTTTAATATTATTTGATTCCTTTTCTATTGAACTAAGAAAACATATTATTGTTTTACCCTGATTGATTTTTATTCTCTTTAGATGATTAGTTGAATCAATTTCTGCCTCAACATACCACCCAACTTTTAATTCTTGTGGATCCAATGTCCGCACCAAATTGTCAACAACAATTCTAGGATCGAATGTTACCATTCGACAAACTTGAGTACCATATTCACAAATAAATAGTTTATCCCCGATTATCTTTTCATTGCAGATAGTACCGATAACACGACCGGTGCCTTGAGTTTGTATAGTTCCAGAGTATAGAAGTGGAGATAGAAAAACAAAAATTGTTGCGAGTAAATTTTTCAATACCATTATGTTCCCTTTAAGAAATATAATTATAAAAAAGGGGGCATCAAATTATTAATGCCCCTGCCAAAGATTTTACCAGCATCTGGCGCTGTTCCGACCATTCATCATCCTGTTATTTCCGTAGTCATAATCGTTCATCATATCACCATCATAATCCCAATCGCACCTGTCATAAAATCCATCCCACCAGCCATTTGAAGAGTTGCTGAAATATATTTTTTGATCCTCGGTCATAAGGTTGTTCATATTTTTTCTATAGTCCAACCGATAGTCAGCAATTTGATCTTCAATGTCTCTTATTTGATTTCTATAATCCTTAACTTGACCCGGATCAAAATCTGTGCGATTCATATATCCTCTCATTTCGATTCTTAATGCTCGTAATTCATTTTGAAGCGGGATAATATCTTTATCATATTGCAATCTCAGATCATTTATTTCTTTTATTTGATCCGGCTGCATTTGATATTGACTCGGAACATTATAATTCCACCAACCTAAATCATAATCATTGTTATGATTACAGTAATCTTGTGCGAATACAGCTGTTGAAAACAGCACTATTCCAGTGACTATTAATGATATTGTTAGAAAGTTTTTCTTTTTGTTTAACATGACATACACCTTTTGTTTATTGATTAATTTGTTTGTTTTAAATTTGTTTCACAATATGGACAAACACTCCACCTGGATTTAACAATTTTGCCACAAGATGGGCAGTTGTCTTTTAATTTGAAATTACATTCGGGGCATCTTAAAAATGATTCTTCAATATCTCCTCTACAGCTAGGACATCTATCCTCTTTTTTATTTACATTCACGAAGTTATTAAAAGAAGATAATCCGTTCGCCGTTCTAAAAGATGAATTTGTTGCTAAACGGTAAATGACCCAAACGATTACGGCAATTATTAATATTGTAATAATAAGATTTCCCCAGTGCCAGTAATCTCCGTATCCGTAGTACCATCCGTCGCATCTCATTAAATTTTCCTATTTTAATTTTTGTTAGTGAACTTCAATAACAACGATATTGCAGGATACGTGCCAAGATTAATTTAGAGGGAAAGAAGTGTGTTATCGTATGATTTTTGATTGAAATTGAGGTTAGTACTTATTTTAAATGGATTCAGAAATTAAGAACAGAAAATTGCATATCCCTATATGTGTGCAATAATTTCACAATTTATTTTTGTCTAATAAAAAAAGTGCGAATTATTTTCACACTGTGATTTGATAACTATTAATTGGCTGTGAAGAGTAAATCCAAAATTCGCTAATATAATTTTGTATTGTAGTTTAATAGTACGCATTAAGTCAATTTATTTACAATTCCATATAAGGAGATTCGAAATTATTTTTGCTGTAAAACAGTGCATTAAAAAAAGTGCGATAAATTTTAATAGTGCTTTATCCAATACTACTTCCACTAATTTTCAATAAATTTCTGTAATTCATCTGCCGAAAGAATGGGCTTTTCACCAGTGTGGCGAAAGACCACTTTGTCTTTCACAACGATGATTAGCGCATTGTGAATATTATACTTTTCAATTAATTCCGGATTATCCTCTACAAACTTTACTGTGTAAGGAATCCCTTTAGATTGTAATTGTTTTTCCAGTAACGAACGATGATGTTTACAATTTTTCGTTGAAATGATTAATAAATTCATATTATTCTCCAGTTTAAAATTTATTTAATTGCCTAATATATTATTGTCTGAGAAAATTCAGTATTTAAACCTTTACTAAAGAATCAGAATCATGTCTATATCATATTTGGTTGAGATTGAGGCAGAGATATAACTAAAGAATTTCATAGCTGGTAAATGCTCTCAACATCTTACTTTCTTCAAAATATCTGACAATCACAACTAATTTACCGTAAAGAGCTAAAAAGCTCTTAAAGATTTGCTAAAAGGAGTCATTTAATAGATCGATTAAATCCGGTATAAATACTCGCTTTCCACAAAATCTTTGCCTATCGGAAAGGGGGTGATTGTCCCCAGGCTTTTGAGATGCGCTTTAATTTACTACACGTACCTCTTCACGAAGCTGCTTTGTATTTTACATCTTCGTACTCCATTTTTTATATTAGTCGCCAACCGGGTAGCTACTTGTTAAATCGGATTTACGCTGTTTAAACTCCTCACGGTTAAATTCACCGCTAGCATAGCGCTTTTTTAAAATCTCCAGGGCGCTTTCCTTTTTCCTTCTGTTGGTGTGAAAGTTTTGGTTGTTTTCAGCCAAGGTACTCACGCCCAATACCATCAGCCAGATAATCAAACCAAATATAATGAACCAGAATACCCCGTTAAAACCCATGCACCAGCTCATTCCCCAACCCATGTCACACATTTTAATTTTCCTTTCTAAACTCTTTCGATTACTTTTTCAGTTTTTTCTGAATTCTTATGGAAATTCCGGACACTTTACCGTCTTCAACTGCTTTCATTCTATTAACGGGATCTTCAGCGCTTATTGTCACCCCTTCGGATCACTGGCGAACAACAACGTTGCAGGGTAGAAAGTCACCAATATTTTTTTCTCGTTGAATTGCCCTGTGAGCAACTATTGAATTACAGGCACCGATGATTTTGTAAGGTCTGAAATCCACATCGAGTTTCTTGTTTATCATCTCTGCCATATTAATTTCAGAGAGAATGGTAAAACCTTCCTTCTCAAGTTCTCTTTTGACATTTTCAACGGTTCATCAAATGATAGCTTTACGTCTTTAATGAAAAAATAACTCCTATTAAAATTTTCCTTTATGTTTCTATTTAATGTCTCTATGACCAACTTCTATGCCAAAAAAAAGTTCAACAGATTATTGTTTTTAATTGGCTTAAGCCCGAAATAGAAAAAGCCATCTGACCTGGTAAGTACAGATGGCTTGATAAGGCGTGAAAAGATTTCGCGAGTTAAAAATTACATTTTGTTAAGCTGTGATATTTTTGCGCACTAATTGTTTCCCAATTCTTTTAGTTTGTACTGTAATCCACGACGGGTAATACCAAGAATCTCCGCAGTGCGGGTGATGTTGTGCCCGGTTTCTTCGAGGGTCTTCAGGATGAGTTCCTTTTCCATCTCTTTTAGTGATTGTCCAGCCAACTCTACTTCAGAAGGTTCCGCCTCTGGTTTTGTCAATTGCTTAAATCCCATGGGTAAAGCTTCCGGTGTTATCATCTCCTGCCTGCTTAAAATAACTGCCCGCTCTACTACATTTTCCAGTTCGCGAACATTTCCCGGCCAGGAATAGCGTGATAACATATCAATTACCTCTGGTGTAAATCCTTTGATCAGCCGTTGATTCTTTTGTGCGAATTTCTCTAGAAAATGCTCTGCCAGAATGTGAATGTCTACCTTCCTTTCCCGTAACGGTGGAATCTCGATGGGAACAACGCCTAGGCGGAAGTAAAGATCCTGACGAAAATTCCCTTTGTTAACCTCCTCCTCCAGATTTCTATTGGTAGCGGCAATAACCCGTACATCCACTTGCAAAGTTTTTTCGCCGCCCAACCGCTCAAATTCGCCCTCCTGCAGAATCCGTAGAATTTTTGCCTGCGTAGTTAAACTCATGTCGCCGATTTCATCGAGAAAAATCGTTCCCTGATCTGCTAGTTCAAAGCGTCCCTGACGTAGTGAAGTTGCTCCGGTAAAAGCGCCTTTCTCATGCCCGAAAAGCTCGCTCTCCAACAGATTTTCCGGCAATGCGGCACAATTTAGCTTTATAAATGACTTATCTGTACGCAGACTATTATGCTGGATGGCATCAGCAATCAGTTCTTTGCCGGTGCCGCTTTCACCTAAAATCAAGACTGTAGCGTCGCTGGGGGCTACCATCATCAGTATCTCAAAAAGATCGCGCATCTTTTTGCTGTTTCCGATGATATCTGAAAAATCAAATTCATGCAGTAAATTCTCCTTCAAATTATCTTTAGAAAGATAAACGTTATCGTCAGAAAGCGCTTCACGGATTTTTTCCAGCACATCATCCATATCCAGAGGTTTATTCAAATAATCGAATGCGCCTAATTTAAGCCCTTCCACTGCGGTTTGGACGGAAGCATAAGCCGTCATAATCAGCACTGGGATCGCCGGGCTGATCTGTTTAATCTGTCGAAGAGCTTGAATGCCGTGAATATTTTTCATCTTCAGATCGAGCATGATCAGGTCATAAAATCCTTCTTCTACCATCCGGATGGCTTCGTCACCGTCTGCAGCTTCCTCGACACTATAACCATCTTCCGAGAGGCTTGCCTTCAACATCATTCGATGCGCATCATCATCATCTACTATTAAAATTTTTTTCAATTGCTTTGTTTTCATAATTTTCAGATTCTTTTTCTTAAATCTATTTTAAAGGTTGTGCCCTTGCCAACTTCGCTCTGAACTTCAATTTCACCTCGTATTTGTTCGATGAGACGATACACAATTGACAGTCCTAACCCAGTGCCGCTTTTTTTGGTGGTGAAGAACGGATCGAAAATATAGGAGATATCTTGCTGGGCAATACCGCATCCATTATCGCTGATTTTGATGGTAACAAAATCCTTCAGGTCTGAAACGTCGATGATCAGTTGTCCGTCTTTTTTCATGGAATCCAAGGCATTAATAAAAAGATTTAAAAGAACCTGGGTTATCATATCGCTGTCGGCTAATGCCAAAATTGGCTGTGTCGCATCCATTTCAACTTGGACGTGTATTTTTTTTTCTTTCAAATCAGTTTGGATCAATTTCAGTGCATGCTGAATCAGAGGCTGAATTTCAATTAGCTGCAGATTCATCTCCCGGGGTCTGGCAAAATTTAATAATTCCTGGATTACCCGATTTAGACGGTCGACTTCTTTACCCATCATTACAGCATAGTTCCAGTCTTCAGTTTGATTCTCAAATTTATTACGGAAATATTGGGAGAATCCTTTAATTGAACTTAAGGGATTTCGAATTTCGTGTGCAATACCTGCAGCCATTCTGCCTAAGCTAGCCAGCCTCTCTGATCGCTCCACCGCTTTTTCCAATGATTTAAGTTCTCTTAGATCGCTCAATATAATAACAGTTCCAATAGTTTCATTTTTCTCGTCGGTGATCTTGCTTGATATAATGTTTAAGGGGATAGAACTACCGTCTTTAAGATGACATTCTATTTGCTGTTCTAATTTATCGCTCTCAAAATTAACCGCCATTTCTGTTTTACAATTCGGAATAACATCTTGAACTTGCTTGCCGGTGGGTTCAGTATCTTCTAATTTCAAGATCCTGAGAGCAGTTCTATTAATAGTTTCTATTCTTCCTGCTCTATCGAAAGATATTAATCCATTCGGTATACTTTGGATAACATTAGAGATATATTTCTGAACGTTTTGCAAATAGACATTTACTAAATAATAACGTCTTAATACAAAAATAAAAAAAACAGAAGCAAACCCGATAACAAGCAAGATAAGACCTGTACCTAAAGCTCTTCTTATATCCTCAGTTTGAGCTTCGTAATATTCGTTAGCATATAATTCGATTACAGTTGTGTATTTTATACCCGGTTTCGAATTTTCTACTCTCTGTCCAGTTTTAATATCATAGCGAAATTCGATCTCGGAGATAAAGGTATAAACATGATTTTGCTCACTGTCCAATCTAATTTCTTGGTGTTGACTACGATCGTTATTATTTTCATCGAAGTAATATCCTTCATCACCAAGCAAATTATTTTTATCTTTATCAAATACCAAAATATGTTTAACAAACTTAGAGGCTTCCAATCTTTCAACATATTCCCGCAGCTTATGTAGATCTCCACCAATTCCCATTAAAAGTTTTGCACGAAGTGAAGTCCTAATAAATTCAGCTTCTTGGAACAGGTTGTTTTCCATTAATTTTCTCTCTCTATTGTAGTTCTCATATGTGAACCAACCGAGTGCAAGGATCAATACCAGAGAAAAAATACCTAATAATACTGTTAACGTATTTAGTAGTTTATAATTTTTCATACTTAACTTTATGTGAAAAACTTTTGCATATTTTTATAAAATTAGAATTTAATTATCCTTTTGAAATCACGAAATTTATTGGAATAAATGCTCCAACTTTTAATCCCCAATTTATATTATCAATAGGTGTAAAAATGAAAGCAAATACATTACCACCGTTTAATTTGAAGTTCGGTCCGCCTTGTAAAATAAACTTTTCACTATCAAACATATACTCTGCAGAAATTACAGCAGAAATAGGGAGGGGATTATCGAACGAAATGAACCAATATTCGTTAAAAGAATAAATACTGTTAGTGAACGGCGTGTAGCCGGCAGAAAGATATGTACGTTTATTAAGAAGTGCACCAACTTCAGCATGGAGTCTAAATAATTCTTTTCTACCACCTTCAAAGTCATAAATCACCAAAGGATTAAGACGTACTCCCATTATTATCTTATAGTTCTCCGCCTCTTGCGCACTAATAGTATTGAAAGATAAAATAAACATCATAACAGCAAAAAGAGTTTTAAATAATTTCATATCATATTCCTTGTATTATTTATAAATATGATGCAAATTACGGAATATCGATTCGTCTCAATAAATTGTTGGATATGTCTCAAATTCTGGTTAATACTAATTTATGTCCTTTCATTTTGTTGATCAAATCATTCTTATGAATAAAGTATAAACGTATAATCTTTCGCCATCAGGAAGGCTGAATATTTAGATAAAAGATATGTTCAAGCAATTCAAATTCATTACCTAACGAAGTTAGTTTTTTAATACCCTTGTCGCATTCAAAATAGCCAGAACAGCCACTCCCATATCTCCGAAAACTGCTTCCCACATTGTTGCTATTCCGAATATTCCTAATACTATAAATATTGATTTAACACCCAGGGCAAAAAGAATATTTTGCCACACTATTTTTCTTGTTTTAATTGCAACATCAATTGCCTCAGAAACTTTAGATGGGGAGTCCGTCATCAATACAACATCCGCAGTTTCAATTGCTGCATCGGAACCAAGTGCCCCCATTGCAATTCCAACATCGGCACGGGCTAAGACCGGTGCATCATTTATTCCGTCACCAACAAAGGCAACTTTATTTTTGTTATCACTGCTTAGCAGTTTTTCGATGTGTTCAACTTTATCTTCCGGTAATAATTCGTAGTAATATCTATTTATTCCTAATTTTTTAGCATAGATATCTGCAGCCGATTTATTATCGCCTGTGAGCATAATTGTATTTATTTTCTTTTCATTTAAACTACTGATTGCAGCTATTGAATCATCTTTTAAACTATCGGAAATAATAATATATCCTGCATATTCCATATCAACTGCAATATGAACCACAGTGCCTTCCACATCACAAATTTTGTGTTCTATTTTTTCTTTATGAAGAAGTTTGTCATTTCCAGCAAATATTATTTTCCCATCAATATTTACTTTTATTCCGTGTCCTGATATTTCGGAAACATCATTTATCCTGGAATTATCTATCTTAGATTTATATGCTTCAAGTATAGATTTTGCTATAGGGTGATTGGAATTTGCTTCGGCGTGTGCAGCATAATCAATTATTTGTTCTTTACTAAATCCGTTTGAGGGTACTATTTCTGAAACTTTAAACTCACCTTTTGTTAAAGTTCCGGTTTTATCAAACACAACTGTTTTTACCTGGGTTAAAGCATCAAGAAAATTGGAACCTTTTACAAGAATCCCCTTTTTTGAAGCTCCGCCAATCCCGCCGAAATATCCGAGTGGAATACTAATCACCAGCGCACAAGGGCAAGAAATAACCAGCACAACTAATGCACGGTAAATCCAATCGCTGAATAATTGTCCGGGAAATAAAAGTGGTGGCAATACTGCTAAAAACAAAGCTCCGAATACAACAACCGGCGTATAATACTTAGCAAATGTTGTAATGAATTTTTCAGTCTCAGCTTTTTTTGATGTAGCATTTTCAACAAGCTCAAGAATTTTCGAAATAGATGATTCACCAAAAGTTCTCGTTACTTTTATAGTTAGCAGTCCTGATTGGTTGATCATTCCCGCCAATACATCATCG
>MDTC01015327.1_pt1 | contig 16779 bp, 10 predicted proteins | sample 811181 | NCBI WGS metagenome assembly MDTC01 (sample SAMN05326644, study PRJNA326480) | marine metagenome | isolation source: seawater | place: Pacific Ocean: North | collected 2011 | reverse complement strand
CTGGTCACCACGTTCGCCCTCACCGGCTCGTCTGCCAGCGTCTTCACCGGCCCGCTTGCCCGCGCCTTCACCGGCTCGTCTGCCAGCGTCTTCACCGGCCCGCTTGCCAGCGTCTTCACCAGCCCGTCTGCCAGCGTCTTTACCAGCCTGGGGGGGGCGTTCGGCGGCACGTTTGCGTTCTCTTGCACCATTCTGCTCCTGTCCCAAGGTGGGCAGGACGAGCAGGCTGATCAGGGTAAGGATGGTCAATTTGGTTTTCATGAATTGGAAGTGGTCGTGGATGAATAGAACCCGCCAGGAATGGAGGCGTTGTATGGAGAACGGTGCGCAGGCCAGTATTTTTCTGCAATCTGGTCGAGAATAGGTCTCGTTGGTCCGGTCGCAGCGAACACTTGTAGTCCATAATTCCCTTAGTTCAAGGCAAGGAGGGTGGCCGGGGCCCGGAATTGGTCGAATTCGCTTTCGGCCCATATGCAGGCTGGCGAATACTCGTCCTGTAAATCACTATCTACGGTTCCTTACTCATGAAACGCCTCACCCTTTTTCTCTCAGCCTGCGCCTTTTTGCTCCTCCCCGTTGTCGGGGCTGCCAAGCCCAATATCCTCTTTATTTTCGCGGACGACATGACCTACGACGCCATCGCGGCGCTGGGGCACGAGGAGATTGAAACTCCTCATCTCGACCGGTTGGTGAAGGGTGGAACCACCTTCACCCATGCCTACAACTCCGGCTCCTGGAGTGGGGCGGTGTGTGTGGCGAGCCGGCACATGCTGATGACCGGGCGCCAGCTCTGGAATGCTCACAAGGTAGCCAACCGGAAGGGAATGGCCGAGTATCAGGCACAGAAGAAGTGCTGGCCCCAGTTGCTGGAGAGCGCAGGCTACAGGACCTACATGTCCGGGAAGTGGCACGTGCAGGTCGACGCGGGCAAGGTATTCAATGTGGCCAGGCACGTGAGGCCAGGAATGCCGCGATCGGTGAAGAAGGCTTACAATCGGCCGCTTGAAGGGAAGCCCGATCCCTGGGACCCGACCGACAAGTCGATTGGTGGATTCTGGGAAGGTGGCAAACACTGGAGTGAGGTCCAGGCCGACGACGCAGTCGGCTTCCTGCAGGAGGCCGGTGGATCCCAGCAGCCGTTCTTCATCTACCTGGCCTTCAACGCACCGCACGATCCGCGGCAGGCGCCGCAGGAGTATCTCGACAGGTATCCCGCCGACAGGATTGCGATCCCGAAGAATTTTCTTCCGCGCTATCCCTTCTGCGACCAGATCGGAAATCCTCACAAGCTTCGTGATGAGAACCTTGCGCCCATGCCGCGCACCAGGCACTCGGTGCAGGTGCATCGGCGTGAGTACTATGCCATTATCACGCACATGGACGCGCAGATCGGACGGGTCCTCGACGAGTTGAAGAAGAGCGGCAAGGAGAAGAACACCTACATTGTCTTCACTGCTGATCATGGTCTGGCGGTGGGCAAACACGGTCTTTTCGGGAAGCAGAACATGTATGATCACAGTGTTCGCGTGCCCTTTGTGGTGGTGGGACCGGGAGTCGCGGCAGGGGCTGCCAACAACGCGCCCATTTACCTGCAGGACGTGATCCCCAGTTCCCTGGACTGGGCGGGTGCGAAGACGCCGGACTACGTGCAGTTCAGGAGCATCCAGCCCCACCTGGACGGGAAGGGGAAGAAGCGGGACTATGTCTACGGTGCCTACCTCGGGGTGCAGCGATCGATTACGGAGGGTGGTTACAAACTGATCTACTACCCCAGGGCCGGCAACACTCTGCGCCTCTACAAGGTTTCCGAGGATCCCCACGAAGTGAATGATCTCATCAAGAGCGGCGGGGCCGCGACGGAGGCGGTGGTCACCAGGCTCTGGAACCGTTTGCAGGCAGTTCAGGGTGAGTTTGGTGATTCTCTGACGCTGGTGAGGTCCCCGTAGTCACGAAATCCTGCCTCCCGCCCCTCCGGGCGGCGGCATGGAGGTGGTGCTGGACGGGGCAGGCCCGGCGGGTGGGACGCGCGGGCCCTCGTTGGGGAGGAGTAGCAGGTGGTTGGCTCAGAAAGCGAACTGGGCACCAAGGATGGTCCACCACTCGGAACCGAGCTGGGGGCCGTCGAGATCCTGCCAGAGCGGAGCACCCACTTCGAGAGCCATCCGTGCCCTGGTGCCGGGAATCTGCAGGTTGACGCCCACTGAACCATCGAGGCGGGAGCCGCCCCGTCGTTTGGGATCGGCGGTGGGGACCGGAAGCGGCAGGAGATCCGCGTCGCTGCCGCGGATGTTGCCCCAGGTGGATCCGGTTGCCCGGGCGGAGAGGCTGATCCATTTGTTGAGACGCCGGGCCCCCCATACGGTGGCTTCCCAGCGGTTGCCGTGGCGGTAGCCCTCGTCATTATCGGCGAGATAGATCCGGGCACTGAGTTGTCCACCCCAGGACCAGTCGCGGCCCTGGCCCAGGTAAGTGAGGGACGGAACGATACCCCAGCTTCCCGCGCCCAGCTGCATGGGATAAGGAAGGCGGGTTGTTCCAGGGCCGGGGATGACGCCCTGCCTGTCCACCTCGGCGGTAGGCAGAAGAATACCAAGGCCCAGGTGGGCGCGTTCCTTCCGGATCTGGCCAGGACTGTCCCAGAAGCGGTAGAGGGCGCCCAGAGAAGAGTCGCCCAAGCCGGAGGACTCGGTCTTGAACCGCATGCCGTTGGCAAGATTCCGGTGATTCATGGAAAGGTCCACCAGGTTGAACATCCCTGTCAGGGTCAGTCGATCGGTGGGGGCATACATCCCGCCCAGCATGTGCATCTGCATGTCCATGTCAGTGGGAGCCACCCGAAACGGGGCGGGAGGGGGACCGGCGAAATTGCTGTCAGCGATGGAAGTGTCGCCATCATAGTTTTGTTCCATGCGCATGAACATGTAGCGGTAGGAGAGCATGAATCCGCCAGCGCCATGCGTGTGGTCGCCCATCACGCCGATCGGGGCATGACCGTCAGGGCGGCGACCGGACCAGTTACGGGTAAGATCACCGTTGGAAGGGGAGTTGTCGGCGGCGTGTGCCAGTGGTTGGCTGCCTGCAGGATGGGCCAGGAGAAGAGGGGTGGTAAGGAGAGAGATAAGAATGGAAAATTTCATGAGATTTGTCTTGTTGGGAGGTGAGAAGAAGAGGTCAGAGCGCCTCCTCATGAGGTTATGATGCCGCAGGTCGCAGCAGTCGAGGATTGGCGCAGGATGCGGCCAACCATGGTGGGAGCGGATGTTATGTCGTCCGGGGAGGTGGACGGGGAACGTCGTCCTGCCAGAGGGTGCTTCCGGATTCAGAGCACGAGAGGTTTCTCCCGGGGTGGGTTGGAGGAAAGACAGCAATGCGCCTTCCGTTGAAGAGGACGGCAATGACCTTCACCAGTGGACCTGCCTCCGGCGTGGGCGCATCCTCCTTCTGCTTTCTGCTTTCGTTCTGGAGAGCGGTGCAGATGTTGCAGGGATGAGCGCCTGAGAAGGTGTTTGCGATGGACTGCTGCAGGCCCAGCACCGGTGTTCGCTCATGGATCATGGTGAACCAGGCCACCGACTGGCCGATGAGGAGGTGACCCTCGATCACGACCAGGGCGGCGAGGAAGCAGAGTGGACGTGCCAGAGTGTGAAGCACATGGCAATCCACCCTGAAGAGGGTGGACTTGTCAAGGTCGGGGGATAGGGTCCGGACATGCCGATTGATGTAGCCCTGCTGGAGCGGATCTGTAAGGAACCGGGCCCACCGGGATTTGAGACACGTATCCGGAACGTGGTCCTGGAGGAACTGGAAGGACTGGCGGATGAAGTAAGGGTGGATGCGATGGGCAATGTTGTCGCTCTGAAGAAGGGAAAGTCCTCCAAAATGAAGGCCATGGCCGCGGCGCACATGGATGAGATCGGGTTCATCGTTACTCATGTCGATAAGGAGGGCTTCCTGCGTTTCAACCCGCTGGGAGGCTTCGACGCCAAGACGCTGACCTCACAGCGCGTGCTCGTGCATGGGCGGGAGGATCTCCTTGGCGTGATGGGGTCCAAGCCGATCCACATCATGACTCCCGAGGAGCGTAACAAGCCACCCAGACTGGAGGACTACTTCATCGACCTGGGCCTTCCCGGGAGCGAGGTGGAAAAACTGGTGACGGTGGGTGACCCTGTCACGCGGGAACGCGGGCTGGAGGAGATGGGAGATTGCGTGAACGTCAAGTCACTGGACAACCGGGCCTCGGTCTTTCTTCTGATTGAATCACTGCGTGCGCTGAAGAGAAGCCGCCGCAAGCCGGCCTATGATTTCTACGGCGTCTTCACCGTGCAGGAAGAAGTGGGTCTGCGGGGAGCGCATGCCTCGACCCTTGAGATCCAGCCTGATTTCAGTTTCGGATTGGATACCACCATTGCCTACGACGTCCCGGGTTCAAAGCCCCAGGAGCAGTGCACCAGGCTGGGCGATGGGGCGGGTATCAAGATCATGGATTCCTCCGTGATCTGTGACTATCGCATGGTGGAGTTCATGAAATCGGTGGCGACCGCCAAGAAGATCCGCTGGCAGCCGGAGATCCTTCGGGCCGGGGGAACGGACACCGCTTCACTGCAGAAGATGACGGCGGGAGGATCGATCGCGGGAGCAATCTCCCTGCCGACGCGTCACGTTCACCAGGTGATCGAAATGTGCCACAAGCAGGATATCGCGCATGCCATCAAGCTGATGGCGGCCTGTCTGTGCGAACTCGACAAGCACGAGTGGGCCTTTTGATCCTGAAGTCTGAAGGTTCGCATTCCGGAGATCAAAGCTCCACCACGTGAGGCGACCCGGGACCGGAAGCCTGGAGCGTCCGATTGGCTCTATCCCACTTTTCGCCGGGTGGCAAAGAAGAGCAGGGCGAGACCACCCAGACCGGCGAGGAGGGTTGCGGTGGGTTCCGGAATCATGGAAGAGGGACTCTTGGAGTGCTCTGATTCGACAGGCTTGGCACCGGTATCAGGGGCTGGGGGACTGCTCTCCGGGGGGGATTCAGCAAATGCGCCCATGGAAGTCCAGAAGAGGGCACAGATGAGGAGGATTGAGCGCATGTAGCCAAGGATCGAGTGTGTGCTCGATGGTGAATGAGCTTATTATCAGACCAGGCAGCCGATACGATGCAAAATACACCTTCTTTTTCGAATTTGTTAGAAATCCATTTTTTTTAGGAATCAAAACTCAAGAAATCAAGGAGGAAGGTTCTAACAATAGCTCTGAGGGGTGACCGGGGGAGGATCTTTTTGAAAAATGGGGGTAAGAGGAAGAAGGATGGCAGTCGCGTCATTTTTTTGGACCGGATTCGGGTAACAAGGCACTTGTTAGAAAGTGGCCCCTGAGGCCTGAATTGTCCGGATCGAGGGACTCGCAAGTAAAAAGTTGAACTGCTGCAGATTTCGCAAAAGCACAACATGTAGTGCTGTTAATAATTTGATCATACAATATGGACAAGATTCCGTTGACTGGAGTGGAGGTCGCATCTTAGTCTCCCCTTCGCTGCACCGGCCCGCAGAAATACTTCGGAAACATAAAATAACTACTCAAACTGGGTAACTTTACCTTCTCACTCACCATGTCTGAAACGACTACTGTTCAAATCGGGGACCGGACCTTCGTTCTCGACCGGAAGAAAGCGGAAGAGGGTTTCGCGGCCAAGCGGGTCATCAACGGCAAGGACTCCATGTTCTTCAACATTCTGCCGCTGAAGTACCAGTGGGCCTATGATCTCTACAAGACGATGAAGAACAATCATTGGGAGCCGGAGGATATCCCAATGCAGAAGGACGTGGAACAGTGGCGTGGGATGGAGGAGATCACGGACGTGGAGCGGTGGATCATCAAGATGGGGGTTGGCTACTTTTCGGCGGCAGAAGGGATCGTGGGGGACAACATCCTGCACGTGGTACGCGAACTGGTGACCGCGCCCGAACTCAAGCTGGTTCTCGGCCGGCATGCGCATGAGGAGAACATTCACGCCGACTCGCTGGTCTACATGATCTCCTCCCTGGGGTTGAACCCGCACGAGTGCGAGGCCATGTTCGAGGATATTCCGACCATCACGGCCAAGAACAATTTCCTGGTCACCAACAGCCGTGGTATGCGGCGTGATATCGATCTGAGTCTCACCGAGAACAAGCAGGCCCTGGCCAAGAACATGTTCATGTTCGGCCAGGTGATGGAAGGCACGCAGTTCTACGGACTCTTCGGCATGATCCTGAGCCTCTACCGCCAGAACAAGTTTCCGGGGATCGGACAGATGTTCCGTTACACCCTGCGCGATGAATCAAATCACATCGACCTCCTGCGCCAACTTCTCAATGAACTGGTGGTGGAGAACCCCGACATCTGGACGGAAGAGTTCCGCAATGACCTGCGCGAAACCATGCGCCAGGGGATCGACCTCGAGAAGCAGTTCATCCGTGACTGCCTGCCGGTCGACGCGGTGGGGCTCAATTCATCCGACTTCGAGCAGTATATTGACTACATCGGTGACCGCCGCCTGCTGAACTGCCGTCTCGATCCCCTCCAGGATAATGTTTCCAACCCGTTCCCCTGGCTTGCCGAGATGATGGACATCAAGAAGGAGCAGAACTTCTTTGAAGGTCGCGTCACGGAATACCGGAAGTCCTCCTCCCTGGAGCACTCAGGTTATGACGACGATGAACTGTAAGCGTGGTTGACCGGGGGGGTAAATTCGGTGTCCGGAGTGAAGAATCGCTGTGTCGCCGATCTGAGTAGCCAACCCTCCCTGCATGCCAGCAAGCCAATAGTAGTTCTCTGCCCCCATGCTGATCACTGAACCCTGACTCCGATTTACTGCCTCCACCCTTACGCAAGACTCCATATCTCAAAGACCCATTATGTACAGATCCATTACTCTGGAAGAAGACATCGCCCTGAAGCAGGTCATTGCGAGCCGTCACGGTGATGAGGCGAGTTGCCAGCGGTTCAACTGGCGCGATTCGCTGGAAACCGAACACCGTGCTCCCATCCCGGAAATCATCGTAACCCGTGCGGCGGGCGAAGTGGAATTCTCGCTCGCCGACGTGGCGGATACCATCGGGGAGGCCCTCACCGACCTGTTGCTCTCCCGCGAGGAGCAGGAAGATCGCATCTACAATGACGAAAACCGCAACTTCGTGACCGGAGTGGCCTTCAGCGTGGCCAAGAGTCTCATGCAGCAGGTGCAGAGGGGAGGAGCAATCAAGCTGAGCCAGAATGATCTCTATCTCCTGATCGAGAAGGCCCTGATCGAGAATGACGCGCACGATGTGGCCAAGTCCCTGGTCTTCACGAGAAGTTACGAGAAAAACGGTGAGATCGTGGTCAGCGAAGACCTGCATCTCATGCCGGTGCGTCTCATCCGCCGCAACGGCAACGTGGTTCCCTGGAGCGAAACCAAGATTGAGACTGCCGTGCGCAAGGCCTTCCTCGACCTGCGCAAGGATCCGGAGCCAGCGACGCGGATTGCCCACGGGGTGACCCAGAGGGTGCGGGCAGGTGATTCTGCATTCGTGCACATTGAGGATGTTCAGGACCTGGTGGAGGAGGAATTGGGCCGGCAGGGCCAGTTCGACGTGATGCGGGCCTACATGTCCTACCGGATACAAAGGGCGGAGGTGCGCAAGTTGCACCAGGCGGAGTCTGCCGAGGACCCCAATCAGGACTCCATGGTGGTGGTCACCCGGGAGAATGGACAAAGCGATTTCTGGGACGGAACAGAACTCAAGAAGCGCATCCAGTTCAGCATGATTGGCCTCGATCTCTGCGTGAGCGAGGAGGAGATCGAACTCGATCTGCGCCGTTCCATCGGGGCCGAGATTTCAGAAGCTGAGCTGCAGCGTACGATCATTCTCAATGCCAAGACTCTCATCGAGAGAGATGCGGACTTTGCCAAGTTCGCGGCGCGTATCCTGCTCAGTTATATCTACGAGGAGGTCCTCGACTGGTCGATCCAGCAGGACGGAATTGCAGCTCTCAAGGCCGCTCACCAGAAGCAGTTCAAGCGTTATCTGAAGTATGGGGTAGCCATCAAGAGGATCAGCCCGGAACTGTTGGAGCGCTTTGATCTCGATCGTCTGGCGGACGCTTTCGATCCCTCCGCCGACCTGGACTTCGATTACCTCGGAATCCAGACCCTCTACGATCGCTATCTTATCGTGGACAAGACCTCCGTGAAACCGCGCCGCATTGAGACTCCACAGTTCTTCTGGATGCGGGTTGCGATGGGGCTCTTCAAGGCTGAGGAACACAATCGCGAGGAATGGGTCGTGAGACTCTATCAACTCTATAAGGGGCGTCGCTTCTGCTCCTCCACGCCCACCCTCTTCAACTCGGGAACGCTGCATTCCCAGCTCTCCTCCTGCTATCTCTACAAGGTGGACGATTCCATCGAGTCGATCATGCTGCGCGGGATCTCGGAGAATGCCTTCCTCTCCAAGTGGGCGGGCGGCCTGGGTGGTTCATGGACAAGCGTGCGCGGCACGGGGGCCTACATCCAGGGGACCAATGGCGAAAGTCAGGGGGTCATCCCCTTCCTGAAGCTGCACAACGATCAGCTGGTGGCAGTGAACCAGGGTGGCAAGCGTCGCGGATCAGGCTGTGCCTACCTGGAAAGCTGGCATAATGATATCGAGGACTTCCTTGAGCTGCGGGTTAACACCGGCGACGAGCGCCGGCGCACGCACGACATGAACACCGCGAACTGGATTCCGGATCTTTTCATGAAGCGCATGGAATCGCGGCAGGACTGGACCCTCCTGCGCGCCAACGAATGCTCCGACCTGCACGATCTTTACGGCAAGGCCTTCGAACAGCGTTACCTGGAGTACGAGGCGATGGCTGCGGAGGGCAAGATCTGGAGTCGCAGTCTGCCCGCCATCGAGCTCTGGAAGAAGATGCTCAAGATGCTGTTTGAAACGGGGCATCCCTGGATCACCTTCAAGGATCCCTGCAACCTGCGCAGTCCCCAGGACCATGTGGGTGTGATCCACTCCTCCAACCTCTGTACGGAGATCACACTCAATACCAGTGAGGATGAGACCGCAGTGTGCAACCTTGGTTCGGTGGTGCTCGACACGCACGTGACCAAGGACGGGATGCTCGATCACGAGATGCTGCGTGAGACCATTACGGTGGCTATCCGGGCGCTGGACAACGTGATCGACATCAACTTCTACCCGACCGATGCGGCCCGCACCGCCAACAGCCGGCACCGGCCGATCGGTCTCGGCGTGATGGGCCTGCAGAATGCCCTCTTCAAGAAGGAACTCTCCTTTGCCAGCGAGGAAGCGGTGGCCTTCAATGATGAGTTCATGGAAGCCATTGCCTACTATGCCTATGGATCGTCCAGCGATCTGGCGGCCGAGCGTGGCACCTATTCGACCTATCGCGGTTCGAAGTGGGATCGCGGCATTCTCCCGCAGGATTCCCTCGACCTCCTCGAGGACGAGCGCGGGGAAGAGATCATCGTGCCGCGGGGAGGCAAGATGGACTGGCGGCCCGTGCGTGACAAGATCCTCAAGCATGGCATGCGTAATTCCAATGTGCTGGCCATCGCCCCGACCGCCACGATCTCGAATATCATGGGGACCACCCCGTGCATCGAACCGAACTACAAGAACCTCTTCGTGAAGAGCAACCTGAGCGGAGACTTCACGGTTCTGAACCGGCAACTCGTTCAGGACCTGAAGAAGGAGGACCTCTGGACCTCTGACATGCTCGACCAGCTCAAGTACTTCGACGGAGAGCTGGATGACATCGATGAAATCTCCGATGAGATCAAGCAGAAGCACCTCACGGTCTTCGGGGTCGGCTTCCAGTTCATCGTCGATGCCGCCTCCCGCCGGCAGAAGTGGATCGACCAGAGTCAGAGCGTGAACCTCTTCCTGGCGGAACCGGACATGAAGGCCCTCAGCCACATGTACCGGCACGCCTGGCGCGTCGGGCTCAAGACCACCTACTACCTGCGCACCCTGCAGGCCAGCAACATCGAGAAGGCCACCGTGCAGGTGAAGAAGGACGACGTGCCGCAGGAGAGCGCATCCGAGGGAGAGACCTACACTCCTGAAGAGCAGCACGCCTGTTCCATCGAAGCCATGATGAATGGCGGGGAATGCGAGGCATGCCAGTAGGAAAGATTTCAATTCCAGCCTGAATCGTGCCACAACCCATGCCGATATCGGCATGGGTTGTGGGGGTTTCAGGAACCGGGGAGAATTGCTTTTCGATCCGCATGCCTGGTCAGGAGAGAACGGGGACGAACAGCGATCCAGTCGCGACTTGCAGCCCGCACGGGTCCTGCCTTTAATTTCTCCCACCCGGATCGATGAGCTGCTCCACTTTGAATCCTCCCCCTTGCCTCCGGGCGAAGGGTCCGGGCCTGTTTCTGTCCCGCTTGCTTCTGGTCGTGATGATTGCAGGGGTGCTGGCGAATGCCGGGTGGGGTGAGAAGCCACCCAATATCATCCTGATCCTCGCTGATGACATGGGGTGGGATATTGCCGCATTGGGGCACCCACACGTAAAAACCCCGCATTTGGACCGGTTGGTGGGAGAAGGAAGGGTCTTTGAGAACTACTACGTGGCATCTCCGGTCTGTTCGCCGACCAGGGTCTCCTTCATGACCGGGCTTCATCCCTCGCGCTTCGGGATCCACGACTACATCAACTCTGACTGGCGCGCGAACTGGCGGCGGGGGATACCGAACTTTCTGGATCCCAATGTCGTGACCGTGACGGATGTGGTGAAAAGAGCGGGATACCGCACCGGCCACATTGGTAAATGGCACCTGCGCAGTGGTCCTTCTCCAGCCCAGAGCTCCTATGGGATCGACCACTATCAATCGGTCTGGAGATCGGGTGATTACTTTCGATCCTACTCATCGCTCTACTGCGTGGAGGAGACCATCAAGTTTGTGGAACTGGCGGGGGACCAGCCCTTTTATGTCAACCTCTGGCTTTACCAGATGCATCGACCGGTGGTGGCATCCGCGGACCAGAAACGTGTCTACGACGGGGAGACCTTCCCCCTGAGCGATTTCACGTCGCATATGCGCGACTACGGCGAGATCCTGCCGGATCCGGAGGAGCGCTTTCTTGAGTATAACGCGGTGATGACCAGCGTGGATGCTGCGATCGGGAATCTTCTTGAGTTCCTTGATAAGCGGGGATTGGCCGACAACACCCTGCTTCTCTTTACGAGCGACAACGGCCCGGAGGACTTCCGGATTGTGAGGGGAGTGGGTCCGGGGAGCGGTAGTTCAGGGCAGTTTCGCGGGCGTAAGCGCAGTATCTACGAAGGGGGCGTCCGGATGCCCTGTATTGCACGCTGGCCCGGCAGGATTCCAGCGGGAACAGTGGACTCCACAACCGTGATGAGCTCCCTCGACTGGTTGCCCACGGTGAGCGCACTGGTGGGAGCGGAGCTCCCCCCGCATCTGGACGGCGAGGATATGCTGGAGGCTCTGGAAGGGACTCCCGCGGTGCGTGAACGGCCGCTGATCTGGGAGTTTCGCTCAGATGCGGTCGGGGAGATCAACGATGCCCCGCGCTTCGCGATCCGGGATGGCCGGTGGAAGTTGCTGTGGGAAGAAGCCCGGGAAGGGGAAGAAGGTGAGGAAATTCCTGCGCGACTGGAACTCTACGACCTGGAGGGCGATCCGGAGGAGCGCACCAACCTGGCGGGGACGGAGCCGGTGCTGGCCGCAGGCCTGCAGGCCCGGTTGGAGGGGTTCGAGGCATCCCTGGAGAAGAGCCCGGTCGCCATCACCGAGCAACCTCTGACCGAGGTGCTGGCGGATTCCGGGGACGGAGTCAACTTGCGGGTGGAGGCCGTGGGAACTCCTCCGCCGGCCTACCGCTGGGTTCGAGACGGGGTGTTCCTGGTGGACGGTCCACGCGTGGCGGGAGCGACCAGTCACCTGCTGGAGCTCAGTGATCTTGTGCTGGAAGATACCGGTGAGTACTCCTGTTGGGTCTCCAATGGGAGCACCAGTTCGCAATCAATGGCAACCCAGCTCAAGATTCAGGTGGCACCCACGATGACACTGCAGTCTGTTCCCCGGTTTCTCTGGGAAGGTGGAGCGGCATCGTATTCCGTGGAAGTGCGGGGCAGTGAACCGCTGAGCTACCAGTGGTACCAGGGGGCAGTGGCGCTGCAGGATGGCGCAGGGGTGAGCGGGTCCCGGAGTGCAAACCTGATTCTCGCGGACCTGGATGCACCCTTGAATCACGTGGGAGAGGAAGGCTATTCCTGTCGGATCACAAACCCGGCCGGGTTCGTGCAGTCGGAGCCCGCTCCGCTCATGGTGGCAGATGCAGACAGCACGGACTTTGATGCCTGGATTGAGTTTTACTCCCGGGGGGAGAACCCCACGGGTTCCTTCGCAGGAGATCTCGACTCGGATGGCTGGACGAACTTTCTGGAGTTCGCAGGGTTTTCCGATCCCACCAGTGCCCGTGAGCGTCCGGTCTTTGAGGTGCGCAGTGATGCGGATGGCATGGAAGTGAGCTATGAGCGCTGGCGGGGAGGAGTGGAGAGGGGTTCCGGGAGCTATGAGGTTCTGGCGTTGCGCTACGATCTGGAAGTGCTGGAGGGTGAGCGCTGGGAGACCCTGACAGAACTTCTTACCCTGGACCGGGTGGAGAGGGGGGAGGAGGGCACCGGTGAGCGGGCCTGCTACCGTGGCCCGCTTCCGGATGACCGGAGCACCCTTTTTTTGCGGTTGCGGGTGACCTTGCGGTAGAGTTTGGCTTGTCATTGGGCGGAGGCATGGGATTTGCTGTGGCTCCTACCATGAAAAGACAATCGTTCGCCCTTGCCCACGTCTTGTGCACCAGCCTGTCCGTTTCGGTCGCGCCGCTCCTTGCCCAGGAATTCCATGAGACCCTGACCGACACCTCCACCAATACCTGGTTGGAGGATTTCGCGATCGACAGCGGTGTCGGCAAGACCGGGGACGTAGCCTGGTCGGTCCGCAAGTACACCCTGCGGGGTGGGAAGCAGGCCGGCGTGGACGTGGTGGAGATCAACAATGGCAAACTGCGGTTCACGGTTGTCCCCACCCGTGGGATGAACGTTCACAAGCTCTACTGCGGGGATGTCAGACTGGGCTGGAATTCCCCCGTCACCGAATTGGTCAATCCGCTTTTCATCAACCCTGCGGACCGGGGAGGGCTGGGATGGCTGGACGGTTTCAATGAGTGGATGACGCGGTGTGGCTATGAATTTGCCGGGCATCCGGGGGAAGATGATGGCAAGATGCTGAGCCTGCACGGCAAGGCCTCGAACCTGCCCGCTTCCAAGGTGGAGGTCTTCCTGAGAAACAACCGGTTGCATGTGCGCGGCCGGGTGGAGGAGAAGATGTTCAAGTTCGTGAACCTTGAGATGGTGACCGACATCTCAACCGAGATTGGAAGCACTTCGGTGCGCTTTGACGACACCCTGACCAATCGTGGATCGAACCCGCAGGAATTTGAAATCATCTATCACACCAACTATGGTGAACCGCTCCTTGAAAAGGGATCGCGTTTCCTTGCCCCCACCCGGAGCGTGACGCCCTTTGATGAGCGCGCGGTGGAGGAACTGAAGGATTACCAGGTCTACTACGGACCCACCAGGGGCTACGGGGAGACGGTCTACTGCATGGAGCTTCATGCCGGTGCGGACGGTCGTACCACCGTCATGCTGCAGAATGCGGACGCAACGCGTGGCGTGGCCATGTCCTACAACGTGGACAGCCTGCCCTTCTTCACGCTGTGGAAGAACACTGATGTGGGCGAGAAGGGCTACGTGACCGGACTGGAACCGGGATCGGGTTATCCCTACAACCGTTCCGTTGAACGGGAGCGTGGCCGCGTGAAAAAGATTGCGCCTGGCCAGGCGAGGAAGTTCCAGGTGGAAGTCGACCTCCTAATGGACGCTGCTGCGGTGAAGAAGACCGCGGCGGGCATCGCCGGGATCCAGGGAAGCAAGAAGACCAGGGTCAACGGGCAACCGGAAGGTTAGAACGGGCCGAAGACCCTGCTGGATCCCTGGCCTTTACGGTGCCCCTGCTGCTGCTGCTGAGGCAGGTAGCGGCGCAGGGGGAAATCTGACCCGATCGGGGGGGGATGGAAGGGGCAAAAACGGTGGATTTCGATTGGGATACTCGTGGGATTCCCCATCTGTTCATGGATCGGAAATGCCTGTGTTTCAGGGAAAAAAATGCGGAATCATCACCGGGAATTGCTTGTGTGCCGCGCGGAGAACAAGAATACTTGGTGAATACAGAGATTTTGCTGGTGCTGAGATAGAATTCCGTATGTATAATGCGAATACGCTGACCGACTGACCCATGAAGATACATGCCGTTATGAAAAACTCCGCGGGGAGAGGGCGCAAAGGCTTTTCCCTCGTCACGACCGTCACAATCCTGGTGCTCCTCTCCTTGATCGCGATTGGTCTCCTGTCGCTGTCCACTGTCACGGTGCGAAGCAGCACGTCAGAGCTGGCGCAACTTGAAGCACGGGCCAACGCGCGCCTGGCCCTGATGGTTGCAATAGGCGAATTACAGACGAACCTCGGACCGGACCAGCGGGTTTCTGCCGAAGCAGGAATTCTGGATGAGGATCCTGATCCCCTTGCCGCAGAAGGCATCCAGGGTGTCAAGCATCCCCACTGGGTGGGAGTGTGGACTACCGAGTGGGTTCCCCCGGGCAGTGACGGGGAAAACAAGTCGCCCTGGGTACGAAACGATAACGAAGGGGGCCTGAGCGACCAGCGCTTCACCGGTGCAGCAGGCAAGACCTTCGATCGTGAAAAGGACGTCCTCAGCTATCTCGTCAGTGGCAACGAAGGAGGCCGGGTTGAACTGGGAGTCGCTCTTATTAAGGCGGAAGATTGGGAAGGGGAACAGATTGAGCTGGTAGGAGACGGCACGGTGGCGACCACCGAGGAGCACGTGGTGGCACCACGAGTGACTACCAGGAACGACAAGGATCGCGAAACCGGTGGCTATGCCTACTGGATCGGTGACCTCGGGGTGAGGGCCAATGTCGCGATGGTGGATGCCTACTCACTGGACGCTCCCGCGCGGGGTCCCAACCCCGATGGCATGGAGCGCATCCTCAACCCGCAGGACACCGCAGGCAAGCAACTGGAAGGAATCAACAACGACCTTACCGATCAGGAAGTGCGCAAGTTGTTCAGCCGCAAGACGGTGGAACTGACTGACGGTGTGCCCAGCCGGGAAAACGCCCTCCGGAAGAAGAGAGCCTTCCACCACATGACGACCCAGTCGAAGGCGGTGCTGTGCAACGTGCGCCAGGGAGGACTCCTGCGGGACCTCACCGCTTATGTCCACGATCGCCGTGGCACGATCCGTGATCTCCGGGCTGACGGCAGGATCGTCTCCCAGGGGATTGACGACCACGACAACATGATCGGACCGGCCAACGCCAACGTGGCGGATGAGCAGGGAACGACCTGGGGCCAGACGAAGTATCGTGATATCGCCCCGACCTTCGCCCTGGTGCGCAACTGGGCCAATGCCGGTCGGCTCCTGCAGTATAACGAGGACGAGACCGACATGGTGGATCCAGCGCCCCCGACCCAGGAGGATATCGCCAATGGCACCCTGCGCGGGATGAACGATGGCGTGAACGTTTATGACGGAGGCAACCTGCGTCCGGCATCCTTCCTTCCGTTTGTTCAGCCCAACCTGTTTCCGGTCATGACGGAGGGTTCGGTCTACTACAACCTGGCGACTTATTCACAGACCGCGAACAACCCCTCGTCCCCCCAGGTTCTCCGAATCTGCTACTATCCCCGTGTGGCGCTGTGGAACCCCTACAACGTGTCGCTCAAGCTTCACAACATGTGCGCCACCGTCTTCGTGAACGGAAACAAGGACGTGCGGGTCACCTACTCCGACCGCACCACCCGGACCAATGTTCCAATTCCCTTTGGTCGCGGATCGACCAAGGTGGGAGCCAAGCCGAGCGGATCTGATCCGAGCCCCGGGCACTACGTGGGCTGGGTTCTCTTCAAGCTGCAGCCCACCACCATGGCCCCGGGGGAAACGCTGGTCTTCAGCCCGCTCCGGACGGCGGAATACCAGCTCTTCCAGATCGACCGTAATGTTCTCTCCTCCTCGGTGGCACCTGACCCGGGGATCTACTTCTGGCAGGACATGCAGCAGACGCACACCAAGAAGCCGGTGAGCTTCATCGAATTCCCCGGCCCGGGCAACCAGTCCGGCGGGGACAACTACATGATGTCGCTCAAGAGTGCCGGCCGCCAGCGCTCCTTCAATGACTCTTCCTTCAACAACATGCAGTCCATCGTTTACGCCAATACCTCGCTGCAGGCGGGTGGTAGTGACGAACTGCCGGTGCAGTGGAGTACGGGTCGCGGCCGCCAGCCGGAGCCGCGGGTTCATGACTTGGGAAGCAGCCGCGCCCGATTGCCGGGGACGGCCATCCCGGACACCCGCACGCGGGATGGATTCCGCATCCGCTGGTGGGACGAGCACCGTTCAAACGTCCTTGGATCGGGCCAGCTGCGTGGCCAGCCCCAGCATCTCAAGAGCTCGGTGATCGGGACCTGGAACCCGCGGGCGGCCTACTTCTGCCGCAACCCGTGGGATAATGTCACCGACTTGCCCCCTCACTTTTACGGGATGTATACCCGCGACCTCTTTGACCAGCGGGTGAGCTGGCAGAACATGATGCCCCGCTCGATTGACGGGAGGCAGGTCGGCTGGCCCTT
>MDTC01036066.1_pt1 | contig 16785 bp, 12 predicted proteins | sample 811181 | NCBI WGS metagenome assembly MDTC01 (sample SAMN05326644, study PRJNA326480) | marine metagenome | isolation source: seawater | place: Pacific Ocean: North | collected 2011 | reverse complement strand
TAAGAACAGGGTGTGTGTGATTGTTATAAGAATTACTCGGCTTTTGAGAATAAATAAAAAATAGGAAGCCCAGTTTTCGCGTGTAGAGCAACTTCCTTTATGTGGTGCTACCTGGAATCGAACCAGGGACACAAGGATTTTCAGTCCTTTGCTCTACCAACTGAGCTATAGCACCATTTCTGTAATTGGGTCACAAATATAGCTAGATGCAATCTATCTATCAAAGAAATCCCTATAATTATTTCAATATTCTTATTTTTGAGAAATAAACTTCATATGAACTTAATGATAGACATAGGTAATAGCCAAATTAAGTATGCTGGATTCATAGACGATCAAATTCAGTTTAGAGGTAGGTGCGCCCCCGATGAATTCAAAAAAGAAGTAGGAAATATTAAGGAACCAATAAAGCAAGTTTTATTGAGCAGCGTAAGAATTATTTCTAAAGAGCTTCTACAGCAATTAAAAATACTGAGCTTAAAACCAAAAATCCTTGGAGAACTTGCAATGCCATATACGAATACTTACCAGCCTCCTGGAGATTTAGGTTCGGATAGGATGGCTTTAATTGCAGGAGCAGTTTTCACTTTTCCTAGAAAATCAGTTCTAATTATCGATATAGGAACCTGTATAACTTACGACTTTATCGAGCACGGGAAAACCTACCTTGGTGGGGCAATTTCTTTAGGACTTCAGATGCGACTTAAGGCGCTACACTGTTTTACTGCAAAATTACCCCTAATTCAAAGATCAAACCCTCAAGAAATGCTAGGAAAAAGCACAAAAGAGTCTATTTTATCTGGTGTTGTTCTTGGTGTTACCCGCGAACTCCAAGGTACAATAGATGCTTATGAAAAGCGTTACTCTAATATTAGAGTAATCCTTACCGGAGGAGACGCCTCATTTTTTGATAATAAATTTAAAAGAAGCATCTTTACCGATTCAAATTTACTTTTGAAGGGAATGAATTTTATAATGTCATATAATGAACATAAAAACTTATAATAAAGCATTAATATTATTGTTTTGTATGCCGCTTTTTTTAGTAGCACAACAAAACACTATTTCCCCATACTCAGTTTTTGGAATAGGAGAACTTCAAAACCAGGGCTTTGCTTTAAATAACAGTTTGGGGGGCTTGGGGGTTGCTATGCGCCCCAAAACCTTTTTAAACCCGACTAATCCAGCTTCTTTAAGCGAACTAAACTTAACCACATACGAAGTAGGAATTTCAGCAACTAGCATGTTTTTAACTGAAGGCAACTTAAATCAAGAATTCTTTAGTGGAACACTTTCTTACCTGAGCTTAGGCTTTCCCATTTCAAATAACTTTGCTGTTAGCACAGGACTTATGCCCTTATCTTTTCAGGGATACGAATTATTACAGAGTTCAGTAATTGAGTTTGAGGATAATAGTTTGCCCTATGATGTTAACTATTCTGGTTCTGGGGGAATAAACCGTGCTTACATTAACTTTGGCTTAGACTTGTTTCAAGGTTTCTCTCTTGGAGCGACAGGAAGTAGCGTGTTTGGTAGACTAAAGAGGCAAAGAGATGTTGTATATTTTCAAGATGACTATTTAAATAGAAGAGATGAAAGCACATATACTGTTGGTGATTTAGTTTTAGATTTTGGGACACAGTACCAAATAAATATTCAGGAAAAAAAAATAATCTTAGGTGCCAGTTTCCAACCTCAAACTAACCTTAAAGCTGACGTTGAGGACTTAATTTACACATATAATGTTGTAGGAGGTTTTGAGTACTTAAGAGATACAATAAATTCTTTTACCACTTCTTCCAATGGGCTTGTATTACCAAAATCTATTATTGTGGGGGCTTCATTTTCTGAGGAGAATCATTGGTTGGTTTCAGCAGAGTTTGATTTTAAAGAATGGTCAGAGCTTAAACTTTTTGAGGAGACTGACCCCCAACTTAGAAATGCCTCTCAATATAAGTTGGGTTTTTGGTGGATACCAAACCACAGTAATGTTCATAATTATATGAGCAATATTCAATATCGAGGAGGCTTAAATTACAACACAGGTTTCTTCTCGTTATACGCCCTTGAAGAGCAAGAGAGCTCTACAGAAATAAATGATTTAAGCTTAAGTTTGGGCTTAGGCCTCCCTTTAAAAAAATCAAAATCAACTCTAAATGTGGGGATTCAACTTGGTAGAAGAGGCGCTTTGGACGAAGGTTTAGTGAAGGAAAGATATATTAAATTTCAGATATCACTGACATTTAATGATAAATGGTTTACTAAAAGAAAAATTGATTAATTAAAAATGAAAATGAAAAAAAATATTATTTTTTTATCAGCCTTTGTGTTTGGCGCTCTTTTTATTCAAGCACAAAACCAAGTAGATTCATTAAAGTATGGCACTGATAGAGGGCTCTGTGACGAAAACCTGGCTATATATACGGAATTTTATAAGCAAAAAAACTATGTTGACGCATACGAGCCTTGGTCATATCTCTTTAATAACGCCCCTAAGCGAACAAAGAATTTATACATTCATGGTCCGAAAATTATAAAAGGTCTTTTAAAGTCAGGCGTTGATGACCAGAGAAAAATAATTCTAGTTGACTCTCTTATAAAGGTTTATGATCAAAGAAACATTTATTATCCTGGAAAAGAAGCATATGTTCTCGGAATGAAAGGCGCCGACATGTATAGATACATGAAAGATTCAATAGAAGGACTGCAAGCATCTTTAATGGTGCTTGAAGAATCTTTTAATCTTTCAGGTTACGAAAGCTCTTCTAGTGTTATAAATTACTATTTTTTAGCTACAACAAAGCTTGTCCAAGCAAAAGTTTTGAGCCTTGAAGACTTAATAAATCTTTATTCGGATCTTTTAAGAGTGATATCTTACAGAAAAGCAAAATTGTCATCAGACCTATATGAGTTTGGTCAAAAAGAAACTCTTACAAGTAAGGAAAGAAAGATAATACAAAAAAATGAGAAGGAATTAGATACGCTTTCAGATGTCAAAAATAATTTATACAAAACAATCGGTCCACACGCAACATGTGAAAAGCTAATCGACTTGTACACTAGAAGTTTTGATTTATACAAAGAAGATATAGAGTGGATGAAAAGAGCGGCCAAGCTCCTCTACAAGAAAGAATGTACTGATTCAGATATATTTTTTTCCATATCAGAAGAGTTATATAAATTAGATCCTTCACCTTTCTCTGCATATAAGATGGGAATCAGCGCCTACAAAAGAGGTCTATACACAAAAGCTTTCGAGTTTGTCACTTATGCTTATGAGAACGAACAAGATAAAATGTACAAGTCTAAATATGCCTTTAAGCTTGCAAAAATATATGCAAAACAGAATAATAATGTTATGGCAAAAGAATACGCCCAGAAGGCTATAAAATATAGAATGGGTTGGGGGGATCCTTATATTTTTATAGGTGATTTATATGCAAAAACCTCAAGGTCTTGTGGGGAGTTAAAGACAGAGTTTCTTAAAAGGGTTGGTTATTGGGCGGCTATTGATAAATACGAGTATGCAAAGAAAATTGACAAAAATTCAATACCAGGCGCTGATGAGCGAATCCAAAAATATAGTGAACAAATGCCAAGTAAAACAGATATATTTACTGAAGGCTTATTAGATGTGCCAAGCTATCAAATAGATTGTTGGTATTCAGAAAAAGTGTCTATAAGGGTTCCAAACTAATTTTCAAATGATATATGCATTTTTGACAAGATGAGCTTAACGAAAAGAAAGACTTTACACGGAATTCTTAATACTTTTTTAATCGTTATGTTTCTATCCTGCCAAATGCAGGGTCAGCGGCTAGAAAAATTTTCTGAACAAACAATAAAACCTATTGTATCAACTGAAGACGTAGAATGGTTACACACAAAAGATGGACAAGCCTCTTTTGTTTTAAAGTCTTTGTTAATTAACAGATATGGTGGTAACCAGCCATATCTAGAATTTCCTAAAGGACTGGAAATGAATTCATTTGATGTTGTCGGCCAAAAAGACGCATTTTTAAGGTCTAATTATGCGATTCAAAACCTCAACACTTCAATTATTGAGGCAAGAGGAGGAGTTGAGCTAAAGAACGCTCAGGGCGACATGTTAGAAACAGAGTATTTAATTTGGGACGCAAAGTCAGAAAAAATTTACACAGAAGAATTTGTAAAAATCACACAATCGGGACGAGTAATTATGGGAAATGGTTTTGTTTCGGACATCTATTTTTCAAACTATTCATTAAAAAAAAGTAGGGGTGTTATCGATCACCACCTTTAAAAACAATAGAAATAACCTTGTTTTTAGCTTACCTCAAATGGCAAAAAACAAGGTTATTAATTTAGTAATCACAATCTAATGCTGAATAAAAAAAGGTAAATGGAAGCTGAATTTTTTCCGATTATTTTATTATCTCTTTTATTTTCCGCCTTTTTTTCAGGCATGGAAATAGCTTTTGTTGCGTCCAATAAATTGCACCTCGAGCTCATGAAAAAGAGAGGTGGAATAAATGCACAAATTTTGACTCCTTTTGTTGAAAACCCCACCAGATTTATTGCAACAATGCTTGTTGGGAACAATATTGCTTTAGTGGTATATGGAATTACTATGGCAAAGGTGTTAGATCCAATAATTATTCATTACACAAATTCTGAAATTTTGGCCTTGCTCATTCAAACTTTTATTTCAGCATCGATTGTTTTGGTTACTGCGGAATTTTTACCTAAAGTATTTTTTGCAATGAATGCAAACCGATTTATCAGACTATTTGCTTTTCCAGCTTGGTTATCGTATTATCTTCTTTATATTGTTGTCTCACTTGTTGTGGGCGTTTCTAATATTATTCTCAAGCATTTCATGCGAGTTAAGCAACTAGACCAGAAGCCAGCTTTTGCTCGAACAGACCTTGAGCAATACCTCAAAGAGCACACAAAAACAAGAGAAAACCAAGAAGATATAGATACCGAAATAAAAATTTTTCAGAATGCACTCGATTTTTCAAGAGTTAAAGCCCGAGAGTGCATGGTTCCTAGAACCGAAATACAGTCAGTTAACATTCAAGAAAACATAGAAGTTTTAAGAGATGTCTTTGTGCAGACAGGGTTTTCTAAGATTCCTGTTTTCAAAGACAACATTGACCAGGTAATTGGTTTTGTTCACTCTTGTGAGCTGTTTAAATCTCCAAAGGATATTAAGTCTATTCTTCTTCCTATATCAATGGTGCCCGAGACAATGACAGCAAACGAAATATTAAAGCTTTTTATTCAAGAGAGAAAAAGCATTGTTTTGGTTGTTGATGAGTTTGGGGGGACTTCAGGTATATTAACTGTAGAAGATATATTAGAAGAGATTTTTGGGGAAATAGAAGATGAGCACGATATTTTAGAGCTTGAAGAACAGAAAATTTCCGAACAGGAGTTTGTCTTTTCAGGCAGGCATAAGGTTGATTATTTAAATGAAAAATATCAGCTAAAACTACCAGAATCAGACGACTATGAAACACTTAGCGGATTAATTGTAAAGTACTGTGAATCTATTCCAAAACTGAATGCGCGAATAAAATTCAATAATTTTGTTTTTATTATTACAGGTGTAGAACAAACAAGAATAGAAAAGGTACAGGTTTTCAAACAAGTTTAAAAGAGTTGTTTTTAAGAACTTTTGTATATTCGCTCACTCGACGAACAAAAAAAGAAATTATATGATATCACTTGATAATCTTAGAAAGCGTTCAGGTTTGCTAATTGCAGCTGTAGGAATTGCCTTGGGGGCATTTCTTTTAGGCGATTTAATGAATTCTGGAACCTCTTTGTTTTCTGCTTCACAGGGCGTAATAGGTAAAATTAATGATGTAGTAATTGATTATAGAGAGTTCGAAACAGAGGCTCAAAATTTAGATAGAATATTTAATGGGTCGCAAGATAGAGTTGGGTTGAGAGACAATCTTTGGAATGACAAACTCAACGAAATTGTTATGGGAGAGCAACACCAAGAATTAGGCGTTGTAATAAGCCCAGAAGAGCTAGCCAAGCTTAGTTTTGGCTATAATAGTGGAAGTATGTCCCCCACAGCAAAACAATTCTTTGGTATAGCGGGACAGGAGGTTAGCCCCCCCCAACTAGCTTCTTTAATTCAGCAAATTCATGACAATGACCCCTTGAGATGGATGTATTTTGAAAACGTTATAAGAAAAGAGCGCCAAGCACAAAAGTACAATACTTTAGTTCGTCAAGGACTGATGGCGTCAAATATAGACGCCGAAACTTATTTTAATGAACAGGGCACACAGGTCTCAGGAAAGTATTTGTATAAAGCCTTTGACAATAGCATGGCTGTAACTGACGCAGAGGTTAACGCTTACTTCAGCTCTCATGAAGATGACTACCCCCAAAATGCCTCTAGAGAGTTAAGCTTAGCAATCTTTGAAATTACTCCTACTATAACTGACAAAAAAGCTGTAGAAGCACGCGTTAAAGACTTTATAGAAGATAAAGTAGTTTTTAATAAAAACACTAAAACAAACGAGTTAGAGGTAGGTTTTAGAAACACATCAAATGCCGCCGCTTTTGTTGAAGCCTACTCAGACAATTCGTTTGACCCATTATTTTATGCAGAAGGACAACTCTCTCCTGCTATAGAAACAGAAATGAGAAATGCAGAAATAGGCTTTGTATTTGGCCCTTATGAGGAAGATAACAGTTATAAAATCGCACGATTAAATGCCAGAAATAACGACTCTGTCCAGGTAGCTATTCTTTCAATCTCCATCGATGCAAGTGAAGAAACATCTAATGAAGTTTACGCACAAGCAAGTGAGCTTGCCTCCTCAAAGAACAAAGAAGAATTAGAAGCAATGGCAGAAGAAAAAAATGTCCCACTAACGACAGTTAACATACAAGAAGGAGATAAAACTTTTGCCGGAATAGAGCAAGCGAGAAATCTCGTGTTTTGGGCTTATAATGAAAACACAAAAGTAAACAGTGTAAAGCTAGATGATCGAAACAATCTTATTTATGTCCTTATGTTGTCTGAAATTGTCGAGGAAGGAACGCAAGAGCTTGAAGATGTTCGCCTGCAAGTTGAGTCAGCTTTAAGAAAAGAGAAAAGCGGAAAATATTTAGTTAAAGAATTTTCTGAAGCCCTTTCACTTTCAACAGATATGAGCGATTTAGAAAAAAGAATGGGTCTTGTGTCAGAAGAAGTAAGTACGCTCTCTTTTTCGTCGAACACTATACCTGGCGGCTTTGAACCCAACGTGGTTGGCGCTTTTTATGGTGTAGAAAAGGGAAGACTATCAGCACCTATTATTGGAAATACTGGGGTATACGTTGTAAGCACCACTGACATTAAAGAATCCCAAGTCCCAAAAGAATACACTTCTCTAAAAAAGCAGTTAGAATCACAGCTCCAACCAAGAGCAAACTTTGAGGTTTTTAGCGCTTTAAAAGAAATGTCTGACATTGAAGATAATCGAGTTAAGTTTTATTGAACATCAATCACTAAGCCCTCTCTACTTGATTAAGGACTTGATTCCATAATAGTAGCTTTCATCACAAGGCACGCACCCCGCTTGAATAAGTTTGTAAACTTCTTGACATCGGCTTTGTATATAGTTTTTTTTTGAACTAATAAACTCGGGTTTGAGGGAAGAGAAGGGTATCAGCCCTGAGGCTAGATTTTCAAACGTCTTAGGGTCCATAAGCGAGGGCGCGTTTTTAGAATTCACAGAAAACCCAACCATAGAGACATAATTTTCTTTACAGTTAAAAACTTTAACATATTTACGATCTCGATTTTCGAGAAATTGAATTTTTTCAATAGACTTTTTCCAAACAAGGTTACTGAATAGCTTTAGAATTCGATTGGCTTGTTCGATTTGATTAGATTTTATTTTCTCCCAATCTTCTCCTGTAATTGAATTAGTTGCAAGAAATTGAATAAAGTCTTCTTTTAAGGGTTCTAATTCTTTAGTCGAAAGTAGCCTGTAATTGATCATTTAGTATCTTCTATTTTTTGGTAGGGCTTTAATTCTTCTTCTTGGTGCTTTTTATATTTTTCGTAAAGTCGGGTCTGATGGTTTGTTAGGTCAAGTTTTTTTCCTCGAATAAAGGCAAGGTTAACTTGGTTCGTCATCACATCAAGAGCATCTCCCTCAGAAACTATAAGGGTAGCATCTTTTCCTGCCTCTAAGGTTCCTAAACGATCTTCTAAACCCAGAATTTTTGCCGCATTATAAGTTATGCTCGCCAGAGCTTCTTCTTTGCTGAGCCCGTATGCAACAGAAGTTCCCGCAGTAAAAGGAAGGTTTCTAGAGCCCATACGCTCCATGTCTCCATGATAATCAAGGCAGAAAAGAACACCAGCATCTTGGAGTATTTTAGGGCTTTTAAAGGCAACATCAATGTCTTCATCATTTCGAATCGGAAGTCTGTGTACCCGGTTTAAGATAACTGGAACATTGTTTTCAGCTAGAAAGTCAGCAATGCGCCACGCATCTTGTGCCCCCACTAGAACAAATTTTTTAACTGTCATTTTTTGACAGAAAATTACAGCTTCTTTGATTTGCTTAACGCTTTTCACATGAATATATAAGGTTTTAAACCCATTATATAAGCCTAGCATAGCTTCAAGGCGAAGGTCAACTTTTTCTTTATCAGAATTTAGGTAACTTTTGGATTGCTCAAAGAATTCTTCGATTCTTCTTATTTCTTGGCTTCTTTCATTAGTTTTTATTTCCTCACGATCTTGGGGAGAAAGTATTAATTTTTTTTGACGCTGCGGCCAGTTTAGGTGAACCCCCTGATCTTTTTTGTAAAGAGCATCCTCAAAGTTCCAGGCATCAAATTCCATTATACTAGAAGTTCCAGAAATGACACCACCTCGGGGAGTTATTTGTCCTAAAAGAATTCCATTTGCTCTTATGGTTGGGATAACAGGCGAATCAGTGTTATACGCTACAAAGCTTCTTATGTGTGGGTTAAAATCACCTACTTCGTCGTAATCTAAGGTGGCACGAACGGCGTCAATATCTGCCAAGCCAAGAGTAGTATTTGGTAGAATAAAACCAGGATAAACGTGTTTTCCAATTAAATCATAATATTCTGCATCAGAAATATCAACACGAATCTGGCTTGCATCTTCAACGGTTAAAATCTTACCATCCTCCAAGATGATCAGAGAATTTTCTATGACCTGACCATTACCTATGTGTGCGGTGCCTCCGTAAAGTAGAATTCTTTTCTTTTGTGAAGAAGCAGGAACCTGCCCGAAGACGTTCATGAAACAGCCAAAGCACAATATAAAAATTGTAATTTTTTTCATTTTTTAAACAAATAATTTATTAAACCTATTATGTATTTAATCGTCATCACAATGAAACAGATAATTTGGTTGTGTATTTATTTTTTGAGAAGTCACACCATTCTTTTTTTCAGCCATCATTTTTTGAATTAAGCGGTTTCTTTCGTCAGCATTACGCGTTCTATTTTTTTTGTCTAATTCCAAGGAGTAATAAAGTCTTCCATCGACGTATGTTTGTTCGGCTACAGTATATATTGACATTGGGTGAGAAGACCAAAGAACAAGATCTGCATCTTTGTTCTTTTTTAGGCTTCCCACACGATTATCGACATGCAACAACTTAGCTGGATTAAGCGTAACAAACTTCCAAGCATCTTCTTCGTTCGCCCCACCATATTTGATTGCCTTTGCAGCTTCTTGATTAAGCCTTCTCGCCATTTCAGCATCATCTGAATTAAAGGCAGTGACAACACCCATTTCATTAAGAAGAGCGCCGTTGTGGGGTATTGCATCATTAACTTCATATTTGTATGCCCACCAATCGGAAAAAGTTGAAGCCCCCGCCCCATGGACCTTCATTTTGTGAGCAACCTTATAACCTTCCAGTATATGTGTAAATGTATTAAGCGTAAAATTCATCGAGTCCGCTACATGCATAAGCATATTTATTTCAGACTGCCTATAAGAGTGGCAAGTTATTTCTCGTTGGTCTTTTAGAATCTCTAATAGACATTCTAAATCCAAATCTTTATGAGGCATTTTCGCTTCTTTTTTTTGGCTTCCTGTAAGTTTGTTCCAGACTCTCCAATCCCTTTCGTACTCCTTTGCTCGAATAAATGCATCATAGAAAACTTGCTCTACCCCCATACGAGTTTGAGGAAAACGAACTCTTGAGTGGTCCCCCCAATTGCTTTGTTTAACGTTTTCTCCTAAAGCAAATTTGATAAATGGTTTAGCGCCTTTAAATAGCATTTCTTTTGCGCTAGAACCCCATCGCATTTTGATAAGAGCAGATTGTCCTCCAATTGGGTTTGCCGAACCATGGAGAAGTTGAGCTACAGTAACACCGCCGGCCAGTTGACGATATATATTTATGTCATTTGGACGAATAGCGTCAGCCATGCGAACCTCAGCAGAACTTGACTGAGTACCTTCGTTAACGCTTCTAAGGGCAATATGAGCATGTTCGTCAATAATTCCCGAAGTCAGGTGCTTACCGGTTCCGTCTAGTTCAGTAAACGAATATTTGCCTTTAACTTCTTCAACAGACTTATTACCTACAGCAATAATTTTTCCTTTCGCTATAGCTAGACTACTATTTTTTAAGACTCCTTCTTTTTCATTAGTCCACAGCGTGACGTTGTTAAAGATAACTGCATTTTGTTTCGGTTTTTCAGACCAGCCGTATGCCCCGTTTGGGAACCATTTTTCTCCAACCTCATTTAAAGCGCGAACTCTAGCCATACTAATAATTCCACCAGCATCTTCAGCATCTTCTTTCTTTTCTTTTTCAAAAGCTTCTTTTCTTTTTGCAGTAAAAGAGACCCAGACCCCATTTCCTAATTGACCCTCACCCTCTATTGGGTCGATTCCTTGACCACTTAATCTAACCAGCTCTCCCTTTTGGTTTTTATACGTAATGCCAACCAAGTTATTTTGCACGGAGAAAGAAATACTTGTACTATCTTTGGAGTCAAATTTTGCAGATAAATTTTCAGGACTTCCCCCTACATTCATTGGTAAAATTTCACCATCAATTTTTAGAACATAAGCACCTCTGTAGTCGTGATTTTGTTTTTGGTTTATTATATAACGTTGGCCTTGAATCCAATTTTCTATAAGATTACTCTCTTTTGCAAATAGAGAGTTGTCAAAAACAAGAAAATTCGCTACCATTCCTTTTTTAAGCCTCCCATAATCAGAATCTATTCCTAGCATTTTTGCTGGGATGACAGTTAGTGCGTCTAGCGCAGTCTCTTCACTTAAACCATATTCGACTGTTTTTTTGATTGCTGCTAATATATCAGTCTTGTTTTTTAAATCTTCGCTAGTAAAGGCAAATGAAATGTTTTTTGATGCAAGTAGCGCAGCATTTGCTGGGGCAAGCTCCCAATGTTTCATTTCAGATAAACTTAAGCTTAAGCAATCGTATGGGTCGCTTACATCGTATGGGTCGGGGAAGTTTAATGGAAGGATAAAAGAAAGATCAGTTTGTATAATATCTTCTAAACTCAGATATTCGTCTCCCACCCCTTTAATAATAAAAGACATTTGAAACTCTTTGGCTAAATCAAGAACATTTTGAATAGCAAAGTGGTTGTCAATTTCAATAATAGGCTTGAGTTTTAAGTTGTTGTGAAGTTTAATGAGGCTAAGATTGCTTAGGTCTCTGTTGTGGTTTGCCCATATAGCATCGTATATTGACTGTCTTAAAAGAGAGATGGCACCCATAAAAGATCTAGGGTAATCTTGGGAAGAACTGCCTTTAGAGAAGGAATAGTGAGCCATACTTTTTGGAAGAATCATTTCTCTTTGCCCTCCCCCGTCACCCAAGCTTACTACTGCAGAAGACCCTCTAACTATTCCGTCTCTTTTGTATGTAAGTACTGTTCCAAATCCGGATTCGCGAAATTTTTTTGCATCATCTTTTGCCGGAATAAAATTATCAGCAGCGTTAAATTCAGGTTTTAAGGCCTCATTCCAAGAGAATGCTCCCGCATTATTGCTTTTAATCTGGGGTTTGGGATTCCACTTATACGGAGCTACTGAAACTTGTCCGTAACTAGTATAAGGGTCAATAAAAGAGGGGTAAACATGCGCGCCCTCAAGATTATGAATTATAGCATTAACAGGAATTGTTTCGTTTTCACCTACAGATAGAATAATATTGTCCTTAACAAGCATAACTCCCCTTTTAATTGAGCTTGTTGCATCTATATGGATGGTTGCATTAATAAAGGCGTGAAGACTTTTATGTTTGGATGTAACACCGTTAACAGGAAAGTTTTCTTGCGCTAGTGCGCCAATTATGTTGGGCAAGGTAAATAAGATTAACCAGGCCAGGGAAGCATTTTTCATAGATTGCTTGTTTACAAAATGTGAATTTAACATATTTCTACCAAAAGGCTATATTTTATGTTGATAAAGACAAATCCTTTATATCAAGAAAGTTTTTCTTAGAACCTGAATTATGTTTTGGACCAATTTGTTTGCCTCCATGAAAGATTCCACTATTGTTTGTTTACCTTTGAACATCAATTTGGCTTAAATTAGTTAAACCACCTTGCTTGCATGGAATTATTTATAATATATGTCTCAGAAAGTACAGAAAAAACTCACTGATGAAAGGGCCGTTTTGGTGGGGATAATCACCCAAACTCAGGATGAAAATAAATCCAAAGAGTATCTAGATGAGTTAACTTTCCTCACTCAAACAGCGGGTGCAGAAATTGTTGAGAGGTTTACTCAAAAAGTGTCAAAGCCCAATCCAAAAACCTTTATTGGCTCAGGAAAAATTCATGAAATAGCTGCATTTGTAGATGAAGAGGATATCGATCTTATTATATTTGATGACGAGTTAAGCCCTTCCCAGCTTAGAAATATAGAGGCAATCTTCGGTGAGCGAAAAATATTAGATCGCACAAATTTAATTCTAGACATTTTTGCTGCAAGAGCTCAAACAGCCCATGCATGTACGCAAGTAGAATTGGCTCAGTATGAATATTTGCTTCCAAGACTTACTCGAATGTGGACACACCTTCAGAAGCAAAAGGGGGGGATTGGAATGAAAGGCCCTGGAGAAACCGAAATAGAAACAGATAGACGAATTATTAGAGAGCGAATTTCTTTATTGAAAAAAAAACTTAAAACCATTGACAAACAAATGGCTACTCAAAGACAAAATCGTGGAAAAATGATACGCGTTTCTCTTGTCGGATACACAAATGTAGGAAAGTCTACTATAATGAACACCCTGAGTAAATCGCAAGTTTTTGCAGAAAACAAGCTTTTTGCTACTTTAGATACCACCGTTAGAAAGGTGGTGATTGATAACCTCCCATTTCTTTTATCTGACACAGTTGGGTTTATTAGAAAACTACCCACCCAATTGGTAGAATCGTTCAAATCTACGCTAGATGAGGTTAGAGAGTCCGATTTTTTAATTCATGTTGTAGACATTTCCCACGAGCACTTTGAAGAACAAGTAGCTTCAGTAAATCAAATATTAGATGAAATTCAAGCATCAGATAAACCCACCTTAATGGCATTTAATAAAATAGATCTCTTTTCTTATGTTCAGAAAGACGAGGATGATTTGACTCCAAAAACTCCTGAAAACAACTCTCTATCAGACTGGAAGAAAACGTGGATGTCTCAGATGAATCAAAGTTGTGTTTTTATTTCTGCAAATAAAAAAAAGAATTGGAACGAGTTTAAGGAAGTTGTTTATAATCATGTAAAACAAATACACACACGAAGGTATCCGTTTAATAAGTTTTTATATTAAATTTTCCCTTTAAGCCCAACAGGGCTGAGAATAAATAATTCTGTTGTATATTTGTGTTATATCAAGAATTCAAAAAGGTAATCAGTAAGACATAGTGAAAGCCTTATGTTGTTGTTAGTTATTTTGATTAGTAATGGATTCAATTTTCAATGTGGAGGAGTTATATTCTAAGAAAAACTCAGAAAATGAAAATTAATTTAACCTTTATTTTTTTTATTGTCGTTTATGGACAGGACCTAATTGCACAGGCAGACCTAAAAATATCTGGGTATGTTTATCAACAACTTGATTCGGGAAGCTTGACACCTCTTAGCGGTGCTCACATTGTTTGTTTGAATGACCATAAAGGATCGATAACTGACAGTGATGGAGCCTTTATTATTTCCACACTTTACGAATTTCCCCTAAAAATATCGGCTAGTTATGTTGGCTTCGAAAGTGACACATTAATTTTGTTTAAAGAAGAATCCTTAGAATTTATCTTAGCGCCTAGTTCACTTAAAGAGGTTCGTCTTTACGATCGGAAAAAAAGCACATTTAAATCATTAATAAAAGTTGAAAATGTAGAGTGGATTTCTTCACCAGAGCTTCAAAAGGCAGCTTGTTGCAACTTATCTGAATGTTTTGAGACAAACGTTTCTGTAGATGTGGGTTTTACTGACGCTATTACCGGTGCAAAAGAAATTCAGATGCTGGGTCTAGATGGTAAATACACTCAAGTTTTGTTTGAAAACATGCCCCTATTGAGAGGGCTTTCGGCCTCATATGGACTAAATTATTTACCGGGTTCCTGGATTGAGTCTATTCAGGTAGCAAAAGGGGCTGGCTCTGTTATAAATGGTTTTGAATCTTTGTGTGGTCAGATTAATGTTGAACTCTATAAGCCTCAGTCAGCGGATAAGCTTTTCTGGAACACATATGTCAATAGTGTCGGGATGATAGAAAACAACTTTATTTTATCTGCCCCGCTAAATTCCGGCTGGAAAACTGCATTATTGGGTCATTATTCAAGTCTAGGGGCGTCAGTAGACATGAATGGTGATGGCTTTATCGACAATCCAGAAATGAGCCGACTAACACTTTTAAATCGTTGGGAGCACACAGGGCTAGACAATCGTTATACTATTTTTGGTTTACGCTACTTAATAGAAGAAAAAAAATCTGGACAAATTTCGGGGAATGACCCTCAAACTGATGTGTTTGAAATATTTAACCCATATGAGGTTGATATGAATACAGAACAAGGAGAGTTTCACGCGAAAACAGGTTTTATTTTTGAGAAGACAGGGAGTAGTCTCGGACTTATTAGTACATTGAGGTATCACAAGCAAGAAACGACTTTTGGAAATTCATATTATTCGGGAGCTCAATATAGTATTTACCTAAACAGTGTTTATCAAACATTCATTGGTTCTTCTGATCAAGTTTTTAAAGCAGGCTTAAGCTACTATGGGGATAATTATAAAGAAAGTCTTTTGTTGGAGGGACAAGAAGAGGGGTTTTATCATAGACTTGACCAAACTTTTGGAGTTTTTTCTGAGTCACAAATTAGTCTTGGAGAACAATTTTCGAGTAACATAGGATTGCGAGTAGACCGATCAAGCCGGATGGGGCACTGGTGGAGCCCAAGAATAAATATGCGATATAATCCGAAAGAATCTGTTGTCATTAGATTCTCTTCGGGAAAAGCCCACCGACAAGCCAATATTATAGCCGAGAACATTTCATATTTCTTCAGCTCACGATTAATAGATATGCAAGAAGCATATTTAGATTTAGATGTAGAGAAAGCTTGGAACTACGGATTTAATTTCGCGTATAATTTTCAGATTTCAAAGAAGGAAACGACCTTAAACATTGATCTCTATCGCACGAATTTCATTGATCAAGTTGTTGTCGATGTGGAGCAAACCCAAAAGGTAAAAATATATAACTTAGATGGGCCCTCTTCATCCCTAAGCCTTCAGGTAGATTTTAGTATTGAACCATCTGAGGGGTGGGAAGTTAAATTAGCAAAGAAGTGGAATGAGACAAAGTTAACCTACAGAAGCGATCACATCTTAAATCAAGAATTTAAGACTGAATTGGACGCGCCATTTACACCAAAACATACAAGTCTTATTCAGTTTGCACACTCCTCTTGGAATGGTTTCTGGGATGCTCACCTAACTATAGAGAGTATCGGGCCAAGTCGGGTCCCAAGTCAGGGCTCTGAAGAAGCTCTGGTCGAAGGTTTTTGGTCGCCAAATTTTAATTTGATTTCTGGCCAGTTAACTCGTAACTTTAATAACTTTAAATTTTATGTAGGTGTAGAAAATGCTCTTAATTATATGCAGCCCAACCCAATTAGAAACGTTCAGAGTCCTTTTAGCTCAGATTTTGATGCAGCTATGATTTGGGGTCCGGTAATGGGGAGAATATGGTATTCTGGAATTAGGCTAAGGCTTAACAATTAAATAAAAAATGAAGAAATTAATAATAGTTGGGTTTTTGATGCTTTCATTAAGTCTCGTGGCTCAAAAAAAGATAGATTTCGAAATCATTCAAACTAGCGCGGTCTGTGAAATGTGCGAAAGTCTAATCATCAAAAACACTCTTGCTTTTGAAAAGGGAATCAAATATGCTGAGATGGATTTAAAAACTGGAGCCCTTGGGGTTAGGTTTCGTAATGACAAGATTTCCTTGAATCGCATTCGTTTTTTGATTAGTCAGCTGGGTTATTCAGCAGACTCCCTAAAGGCTGACCCAAAAGCATTCGAAGCCCTTCATTTTTGTTGCAAAGAAAAACACGAATAAATAATAGAAACAAATGAACTCCGATTTAAGGTTTTTAGATTGCTAAACTTTAAACCCATTATTTTTAGTCAAAAGAGAATAATAGGGAGCACGCTTATTCGATTTATATATCGAGTCCAGATATACTTATATTAATTAAACTGAAAGGAAATGTTAACAGCATGTTATGATATTTGAGTTT